>Ga0209382_10002852_pt1 | contig 24608 bp, 17 predicted proteins | sample SoiMetdeltSBSDD5_FD_187599 | JGI IMG/M metagenome (GOLD analysis project Ga0209382, IMG submission 187599) | Bulk soil microbial communities from a Populus tree surrounding site in Tennessee, USA - Soil MetaG P. deltoides SBSDD5 (SPAdes) (version 2) | ecosystem: Environmental > Terrestrial >... | reverse complement strand
CCGGACGCATCGCCAACTGGCTTGCGGGGTTCGAAAAGACGCCGCCTGCACTCGAGATCGTCAGGAAGATCGCCGGCGATCAGGCGCTGAAGGCAGTGAGCAAGGACCTCCCTGTCGCGCTTGCAATTGCCGCGCTCAACCCGGACCTGCCGCTGTGCATCAAGGGCGAGCTCGTCACACCCACGGCGTTGCTGGCCGATCCCGAGAGCGGGGTCAAATGGCTTGCCCGCGAGCCGGTCGCCTACCTGCGCCGACTGAAGCGGCCAAGCGACCATTGGCTGATCCTGCTCGCGGACAGGGCGCAGCGCGTACGGTCGCGGGCAAAGACGCGCGCATCGGCCTCGATGAGGAAGGCTTCGCCGTTCTCCAACTCGCAACCTCGTCGGCCGCGCTGGAGCGCTAAGCGTGCGCTGCTCCCGGACAGCGACAACCCCGTCCTCGCGAGTCTCATCGATCGGCGCACCCTGACGGACGAGGACCTGCTTCTCCTTGCTGCCGCATCGAGCGACAACTTCACGCCGGCCGAGAGCATCCTTCGAGACGCGGAGCGGCTGGCAGGCGAGGCCGGCGTTGTGGAGTTCGACCGGCAGGTAGCGGCCCAGGAGCTGACGCGGCCGCGCCGCGATCTTGCCAATGAGCTCGATGACCGCGCGCCGGGCTTCGAGCGTTGCGGGCGGGCGGCCATCGACGGCTGGATGGACGTCTATCGCGCCGCCAACCGCCGCATGCCCCTTTCGCGTCTGCTGGCAGTGCTGGCAATTCCCGCATCGGATTGGGCCGAGCCGCCCCATCAGGACTATATCCGCAATGTCGTCAGCTTCCTCGAGCGGCGCGTGCTCGCGGGGATCCAACGCGGTCCCCTCGTGCAGATGCGCGCAACGGCCAGCGTCCTCGATATGACGGAGCTTCGCGGGGCCGACCTGCAAGGTCGTGTCCTCGATGCCATCACCAATCGCGCGGAGGCCGCTGTCGAGCTGCCGCGGGGGGCGCTCCGCGGAGCGCTGGTCGATAAGCTGCGCGCCCTGGAGTCGAAGGCGCGCACATACCGCCGCGACACGGGCCTCGACGCGCTGTTCGTGGGGTTCCCGTTCCTCACGCTGAGGCTGAAGAACGACGACGGCGAGAGGACGCGCATCGCTCCCGTCCTCCTCTGGCCAATCGCGCTCGGCGTCCAGCGCGGGGGCGCCGGGTCGGTATCGGTCGGCTTCGATCAGAGCCGTGAGGTCCAACTCAATCCGGCGCTGGAGACGATCCTGGGTCCCGAGGTGGCAGCTCGCTGGCAGGACTGGGCCAACGATCGGCTTCGCGACGGGTTCGACAGTCATGAGACCGTCCTGAGAGCGGCCGCCGAGCTCCTCGAGGGCGGCGTTGGCGAGAAGCTCGTGCCGGTGCCGCAAGCCAAAGCCGTCAAGCCGGCGAACGAGCTGGCGCTGCATGCCAGTGCCGCGATCTTTCTGGCCGAGTTCGCGAGCCAGGCGATCGCAAATGATCTCCGGCAGCTGCAACAGAAGCCGATCGAGGGCACGGCGCTCGAATGTCTGCTGCGCCTGCGCACGCCGGACGCCCCGCGGGAGATCGGCAAGGTCTCGCACCTCGATCGCTTCACCACGCTCGAAGCCGATCCATCGCAGGAGGCGGCCGTCTTTCGCTCCCGACACGCACCGGGCATCGTCGTGCAGGGACCGCCTGGAACGGGCAAGACCCAGACTATCGTCAATATCGTCACGGACTGCATCGGTCGCGACGAGACCGTGCTTGTGGTCTGCGAGAAGAAAGCGGCGCTTGACGCTGTGCAGAAGCGAATGAAGGCGGAGAAGCTCGATCACCGCATGTTCCGGATCGAGAGTACCCAGAGTGACCGCGTCACGGTGCTGCACGCGCTGCAAGCCCAGGTGCCCCAGGTTCTCGACGCGCGCACAGTGTCCGGCGCGAGCGGGCAGGCGCGACGCAGCCAGATCGGGGCACAGTTGGACGCGCTCGAGGCGGATCTCGATGCCTACCACGAAGCAGTCTATCTGACCGACTCGCGACTTGGGCTCACCTACCGTGAGGTGCTTTCGGTCATCGCCCAGCACGATGCCTGCTTGGTAGACCGCTCGGCGCCGGGGCTCAGGGACCTTCTCGGCCCGCTGAGGCAGGTGATCTGGAAACCGTCATCAGCGACTGCTCCGGCCTGGTCGATGTCTGGCTCAAAGGTGGTGCGTCGGGCACGGCGCTCGAGATTCTGCACCCCTTCGTTACCGATGCGGCGCTCGCCGCCCAGATCGCGAAGGAACTTGCCGCGCTTCAGAAGGCAGACGACACGCGTGCCTTGGCCTTCGCCGAGCGCAGCAAGCTCCCTGCCGATCTCCAATCCATCGCGTGCCTCGATGCGGACGCGCTCGGCAGGTGGCTGGAGGAGAACCGGCAGGCCTTGGAGGCGATCCCAGCCGACGTGCTGGAACGCGCCACGCGCTGGCGCTTCTTCGCGCTTGGAGGGCGGCATTTCGAGGAGGCGGAGGCCGGGTGGAAACGGCTGACGGACCAGATCGACAAGCTCGACCGTCTCGCCATGTCCGGTCCAGCGTCCCTGGTTCACACCGCGGTCCGCGAATGGACGCAGGAGGAGATCGACGCACTCTGCAACGCGCTGCCGTCGCTCCGGGCGGTGCCGGGCCTGCTCTCCTTCCTTAATCTTCCCGGGCGTCTGCGACTGCGGGCGGCAAACACCGTGCTCTCCGGCCGTGGCGTCGCAACTGATCGAGCCACTTGCCTCGCCCATGCCAAGGCCGCGCTGTTCGAGACGAACGCGCGGTCTGCGTTGCGGGAGCTTCAGGAGATTGCCGCAGTGTTCGGCGAGAAGCTGGGTTGTGCTCCGGACCGCAGCGAGTTGCTGACGGCGGCGCGCAACCTCGCACGCCAGCTGGGCGCGTTTCGGGACCTCGCTGCCCGCCTCGAAGCGGCTCCTGTTACGAATTTGTGGCCGCACGTCGAGCGACTCGCCAACCAAGCCGAGAGGATTCATGGCGAGGTCGCCGGCAAGGCGCCACTGGACCACCTCCTGATAGCGCTCGGCTTCGCAAGGGCCGTGGCAGCCTCGAACGCCCTGACCCTGAAAAGCGCCGAGCGCCTCGCCTCCTATCTCACAGAGGAGACTCTGGACCGCATCAAGAGGTCCATCCAGTTCGAGGCGGCACTGCCCCTCGACTGGCACGCAATCGACGACGCCATGCCGGCCCTGGTGTCGTACCAGACGTTTCGGCTTCGTCAGGCCCACCTGTCGCCGGCGGCTCGCGCCGTGTTCCCTGAGCTGGCGCCGCTCGCCGAGACGCTCCGCTCCGACGCCAACCCTGGCGATACCGTTGCTGCCCTGATGCGCCGAGAGGCGGCGATAGCCTGGAAGGGGGAGATCGAGACGGGACATCCCCGGCTGCAGCGGATCGCATCCCAGATCGAGGCCGACATCGCCAAGCTCGAGGCCCTCGACGGCGACATGCGCAATGTGCACCGGCGCGTCCTCGCGCATATCGACACAGGCGGCATCGGGGGCGCCCAGGAGTGGTCGCGCATCTGGTCGGTCGGCGGCGTCAACGCCCAGCGCCTGCGCCAGGTCTTCGACAAGGGGCGCCAGCTCGGCCTCCTCCGGCTGCGGCCCGTCTGGCTCGTCAACCCCGACGTTGCCAGCCGGATGCTGCCGCTCGAGCGCGGGCTGTTCGACGTCGTGATTTTCGACGAGGCCTCGCAGATGCGCGTTTACAGCGCCCTTCCCGCGCTCTACCGGGCCAAGCGCGTCATCGTCAGTGGCGATGAGAAGCAGTTGCCGCCCACGAGCTTCTTCGGAGCGCGAGTCCAATCCGGCCCTGCCGATGACGACGATGGCGATGACAATCCCTGGGCCGAGCTCGACGACGACCCGGTGGAGGACGGTGCCGACGCGGAAGCCGGCGCCGGCTCGATCGATCCGCGCGAGTTGGCAGCGAGCGAGCGCCACATCAAGGACTGTGAGGACCTCCTGTCGCTGGCGGCCGGCCTGCTACCGACGGCGAGCCTCGATATCCACTACCGCTCGGCCTATCGCGAGCTGATCGCCTTCTCCAACGCAGCCTATTACGGCGGCAAGCTCAACATACCCGTTCGGCGTCCGGCCGAGGACGTAAGGCGAGCCAAGCCCATCGAGGTGCGCCGCGTAGACGGCCTCTATCGGAACCAGACGAACGCAGACGAGGCCGGCGCGATCGTCGACCTTCTCGGCGGGCTCTGGGGCTCGCCGGCACCGCCTCCCACGATCGGTGTCGTCACGTTCAACATGAAGCAGGCCGAGCTGATCGAGACGCGGTTGCGCCAGCGTGCCGACGAGGATCGCAGGTTTGCCCGTGCTCTGGACCGGCAGCGCACACGCTCGGCGGACGGCGAGGACGTCGGCTTCTTCGTCAAGAACCTGGAGAACGTGCAGGGCGACGAGCGCGACTGGATCGTCTTCTCGACGACGTTCGGCCCCGACGAGAGCGGCGTATTCAAGCGCGTTTTCGGCGCTCTGAACCAGCAAGGCGGCGAGCGGCGGCTGAACGTCGCCGTCACCCGCGCCAAGCAGAAGGTCGTGCTGGTGACCTCCATGCCCACCGCCGAGATTTCGAGCTTCATCGGTCAGCGCCGGGCGCCCACGATGGCGCGCGACTACCTGCAGGGGTACATGCGCTATGCCGAGCTCGTGCATGACGGCGACTTCGAGGCGGCGGCCAGCATCCTCGGGGCGTTCGGCAGCAGCCCTTCCGGTCCAGGAGCACCGCCAGCCTCGGAGCCCGACGCGCTGGTTCTGCAGGCCCTCGACGCCCTGCAGCGGGAAGGGTTCGACGCCTCTTTGATGCCACTGGGCGATGCCTTCAGCCTCGACATCGCCGTGACGCATCCCGACACGGGGCTCTATGCACTTGGGATCGAGCTCGACAGCCCCCGACACCCCCTGCTGCATCAGGCGCGAGCCCGCGAGGTGTGGCGTCCGAAGCTGCTGGCCCGGTCGGGTCTCGAGCTTCACCGCATTCAATCATCCGCATGGGTGCAGGATCGCGCCGGCCAGCGCGAGCGGCTGATCCTTGCCGCCCGTGCGGCGGTAGCCAGGGTCGAAGCCGCATGAGCAAGCTTGTTCTCGTGAACTACAGGGTCTCCGACGCCGAGGAGCGCGAGACCCGCCGCAAGATCGCTCTGATCCGCTCCACGCTGGAGCGCTGCGCCCGGCTGCAGCGCGAACTGGCAAAACTCGAGCCCGTCGCAGGCCGGGATTGGAGCGAGGTTCTCGAACGCTATGGCAAGCTCGTCGACGCGTCACAATGGAACCAATTCGTCGATGAGTATAACCGCCTCTACGACGAGCTCCCCGAGGTTGAGCGCCGGCTGGAGAAGGAGTTGAAGGACGCCAAGGCGAAACGGCTCCGCCTCGAGCTGACTGCAGCGGCGCTGCTGGCAGCGGCGGGAACGCCGGCCGAGCGCCAAGAGCTCGAGGCGATCTCCCAAGGGGCGGGCGGCCTCCACGGTCGAAAATTCCAGGACGCGCAGTCGAGGCTCGAGAAGCTTGTTCGCCGACGGCTCGAGACACCTCTCTCCGTCGCGGATCCGACATTGACCTCCGATCAGATCGCGCTTGCGCACGATCTTCTGGCGGCTTCCCCAGGCGAAGGCACCGGGACGCCAATGCAGAGGGGTTTTGGCGAGTCCGAGTCGGCGCCCTACGAGGCGAGCCTGGCAGGGTCCGCAACACCGTCCGGTCGTGTCATCCAACTTTCGGAACGGCTGGCGGAGCTCGATCCCGCTCTCGTTTCCGTTGACGATCTTGTCGCGCGGCTCCTCGAGCTGCCGGCAAAAAGTGCCGGCGATCGCGGCCTCCTCATCGACTCCATCGAGTTGGAGGCGCAGGAACGCCTCAGCGCAGCGAAGCGGAAACGCGAGCTCGAGGCCGTTGTCGACGACGGGCTGGCCTGGCTGACGCCATTCCAGTCGCTCAGCGCCGACAGCTTGCGCGAGCGGTTGACGGCGGCCGCAGCGGCCGGCGACCTTGTCGCGGCGCGCAGGGCCTCAGCGGACGCGCGGGCGTGGGCAGAGGCAGAAGGCGAGCGCCAGGATGGCGTGCGCGTTCGCGCCGCGCTGCTGGGCGAGCTTCGCGAGCTCGGCTACGAGGTCAATCTGCAGGGCGAGGCGTGGGACGAGGGCAGCCGCATCACGATCCAGAAGCCCTCGGAGCCGAACTACGACGTCCAGCTCAGTGCTGCGCCGGGCGGGGCCATCCAATCGAAGGTGCGCGCCTACGATCATGCGGGGCGGAGCGCCGGCATCAACCGTCGCGATGTCGAGGTCGAGCAGGGCTGGTGCGACGATCTTTCGCGCGTGAGCAAGCTGCTGGCCGAGCGCGGCGTCGCAGCGCAGATCGTCCATGAGGATCGACCGGGGTCGGCAGCACAGGCGCCCCTTCCGGCTCGACGCGACCGAGCCGACGCTCCAGGCCTCGGCAAAGCCAGGAGCAGAAAGGCGTGAGCCAAGCCGCTCGACCCGTGGCTTTTCTGCCTCTTCTATCGGGCTGGTCAGGCTCGACAAGCGTATCGGCGGGGACGGGACCTCAGCGACCGTGGCGTCAACGCCAGGCGATTCCCGGCGTTTGCGATACTCCTCGAACGGCGCCAACTCACTCCCACTCGATGGTCCCTGGCGGCTTGGATGTCACGTCGTACACCACCCGGTTGATGCCCTGGACCTCGTTGATGATGCGCGTCGCTGCCCGGCCCAGCACGTCGTGGGGGAATTCGAAGAAATCCGCCGTCATGCCGTCTGTGGAGGTCACGGCGCGCAAAGCGCAGACCTTGTCGTAGGTGCGCGCGTCGCCCATCACGCCCACCGTCCGCACCGGCAGGAGCACCGCGAAGGCCTGCCAGATCTTGTCGTACAGCCCCGCCTTGCGGATCTCGTCCAGGAAGATCGCGTCGGCCTTGCGCAGCACCTCGAGGTCGTCGGCCTGCACCTCGCCCAGCACGCGGATCGCCAGGCCCGGCCCGGGGAAAGGGTGGCGCCAGATGAAATGCTCCGGCAGGCCCAGCTCGCGGCCCAAGGCGCGCACCTCGTCCTTGAAGAGCTCGCGCAAGGGCTCCACCAGCTTCAGGTGCATGCGCTCGGGGAGGCCGCCCACGTTGTGGTGCGACTTGATGGTCACCGACGGGCCGCCCGTGAAGGACACGCTCTCGATCACGTCGGGGTAGAGCGTGCCCTGGGCCAGGAACTCCGCACCGCCCAGCTTCCGTGCCTCCTCCTCGAACACGTCGACGAAGAGCGCGCCGATGGTCTTGCGCTTCGCCTCCGGGTCGGTCTTGCCCGCCAGCGCCGCCAGGAAGCGCGGGCCGGCATCGACATGGATGAGCGGGATGTTGAAATGCCGGCGGAACAGGGAGACCACCTCCTTGGCCTCGCGCTGGCGCATCAGGCCGTGGTCCACCAGGATGCAGGTGAGCTGGTCGCCCACCGCCTCGTGGATCAGCACCGCCGCCACCGCGCTGTCCACCCCGCCCGAAAGGCCGCAGATGACGCGGCCCTTGCCGACCTGGGCGCGGATCTTGGCGATCTCGCTCGACTTGAAGTGCGCCATCGACCAGTCGCCCGGCAGGCCGGCGATGCGGCGCACGAAGTTGCCGATCAGCGCGCTCCCGCGCGGCGTGTGCGCCACCTCGGGGTGGAACTGCACGGCGTAGAGCCTGCGCTTTTCGTCGGCGATGGCCGCGAACGGGGCGCCTTTGGAGACGCCTACCACCTTGAAGCCGGGAGGAAGCTGCGTGACGCGGTCGCCGTGGCTCATCCACACGGTGTCGGTCTCGCCCTTGGCCCACACGCCCGCGAACAGGGGCGTGTCGGCGGTGACCTCCAGGTCCGCGCGGCCGAACTCGCGGTGGTGGCCGCCCTCCACGCCGCCGCCCAGCTGCGCCACCATGGTCTGCTCGCCGTAGCAGATGCCGAGCACCGGCAGGCCGGCCTGGAACACCCAGTCGGGCGCGCGCGGCGTGCCGAACTCGGTGACGCTGGCCGGGCCGCCCGAGAGGATGACGGCCTTCGGTTTCAGGCGGGCCAGGGCCTCGTCCGCCCGGTTGAAGGGGACGATCTCGGAGTAGACGCCCTGCTCGCGCACCCGGCGTGCGATCAGCTGGGTCACCTGGCTGCCGAAATCGATGATGAGGACGGTGTCGGTCATGTGGGCCCTGTGGGCGGCTCTGGGCTGCCCCCGCGGGGCAGAATCGGTGGGTTGCGCAGGCGGCCTTCCTAGAGCATCGGGGGGTGTGCGGGTCAAGCTGCCACAACCGAGCCGTTTGCCGGCGGGACTCTGCCTGCGCCGCCCCGGCATCGATGTTCCGATGGCGGGCGGCGTTGCGCGCACGTGCGCTCGCGCAGCAGACGGCAGTCCGGGCCCGCAACCTGCAACCTGCCGATTGGCCCACGGCCCCGTTCCTGCTATCCAGTGCAACCCATGGAACCCGTTACATCGAAGCTGAAGCGCGCGCGCCTGTTCGCGCACCTGCCCGACGATGCCGTTGCCAGCCTGGTCGAGAGCCCGGGCGTCAGCACCGGCTCCGCCGGCGAGAGCGTATCCGCGCGCCCGGGCGACCTGGTCGTGCTCCTGGAAGGCGGCCTCGAGATGGGCGACGGCGGCGGTGGCCGGCACCTGGCGGCGTTCCGCGTCAACGAGGACGCGCCGGACCCAGCCATCCTCTACACCATCCCCGCGGGTGCCCGCCTGCGGCTCAGCCGCCCGTCGGTGTATCTGGTGATCGACGGGGAGCGGCTCGATAGCGTGCTGTCCGGTCGCCAGGAGGCAAGGAGCCTCACAACGCTCGAGGACCAGGTGCGCGAGCGGGTGGCCGGTCTCATCACCGCCGAGCCCTTCAAGCCGTTGTCGCTCGAGACCCTGTGCCGCTGCGCGGAGGCGATGCAGCCCCAGGACGTGGCGCCCGGCGAGGCGGTGGTCACGCAGGGCGAGAGTGGCGACTACTTCTACGTGATCCAGTCGGGCGCCGCCGAGGTGTGGCGCAGCGAGGACGGCAGGGCGCCGGCGAAGCTCGCCACGCTCGGTCCCGGTGCCAGCTTCGGCGAGGAGGCGCTGCTCAAGGGCGAGCCCCGCAACGCCACCGTGCGCATGCCCGAGGGCGGCCGCGTCCTCAAGCTCGGCAAAGCCGATTTCGACCGGCTGCTCAAGGCCGAGCTGCTGCAGGAGATTGCCCCCGCCGAGGCGTTGCGCCGCGTGGCCCAGAGCAACGCCGCCCTCATCGATTGCCGCTTCGAGGAGGAGTGGGAGCTGTGGCGGCTCAAGAACGCGCGCCTCATCCCCATGGAGGAGATCCGCGTGCGCGCCCGCGGGCTCGACAAGGGGCGTGAGTACATCGTCTATTGCCGCAGCGGCCGGCGCTCGCGCGCGGCAGCCTTCCTGATGCGGCAGGCGGGCCTCAATGCGCTCTCGCTCCAGGGCGGCATCGCCGCGTGGCCGTACGAGCTGGAAGGGGCGGCGCTGGAGATGTAGGGGCGGCGAGGGCTCCCTCACTTGCCGATGCAGAACCGGCCGAAAATCTCCGCCAGGACATCCTCTGCGTCCACGCGCCCGGTAATGCGCCCCAGCGCAGTGGCGGCCCGGCGCAGGTCCTCGGCGCGCAACTCGAGGTCGGCCGGGGCCCCGGAGAGATAGGCGTCCAGGGCCTCCGCGGTGGCTTCGATCTGCTGGCGGTGACGCGCCTGGGTGATGACCGGCGTCTCGCAGGCCCCCGCCGCCGCGGCAGCCCTGGCCTCGATGGTGCGGATGAGCTCCGGCAGCCCCTCTGCCGTCAGGACCGACATCCGGAGCCAGCCGGGATCGGCCGCCAGCCGCCCGCTGTCGCCAGCAACGAGGTCGGTCTTGTTCAGCACCCACAGCATCTCCCCGGAGCCGCGGAGGAGGTCGGGTGGCAGCGCGGGCTGCGGATCGGCGGCGTCCATCAGCCACAGCACCAGGTCGGCGTCACGCGCGCGTGCCACCGCGCGGCGGATGCCCTCGCGCTCCACCTTGCCGGAGGCCTCGCGGAGGCCCGCGGTGTCGCTGAGGATCACCGGAACGCCGCCCAGGTCCAGGGTCACCTCGATGACATCGCGCGTGGTGCCCGCCTCGTCGGAGACGATGGCCGCCTCGCGCCTCGCGAGGGCGTTGAGAAGGCTCGATTTGCCGACATTGGGGGGGCCGGCGATGGCCACGCGGAAGCCCTCGCGCACGATCTCTCCGCGCCGCCCGTCGTCGAGGTGCCGGCGGGTCTGCGGCAGCAGCCCCGCCACCAGGGCGCGCGCCTCCTCGCAGGCCCGGGCGCCGACATCGGCCTCGTCGGCAAAGTCGATGGCGGCCTCGGTCAGCGCCTGCGCCCGGATCAGATCGGCACGCCAGGCATCGTAGAGCTGTGCCAGCGCACCGCCGGCCTGGCGCAGGGCCTGGCGGCGCTGCGCGGCCGTTTCGGCATCGACGAGGTCGGCGATCGCCTCGGCGGCCGTCAGATCGACCTTGCCGTTGAGGAACGCGCGGCGGGCGAACTCGCCGGGCTCGGCCAGCCGGCAGCCGGGAAGGCCGCCGAGCGCCGCCAGCACGCCCGCGATCACCGCGCGGCCGCCATGAACGTGCAGCTCGGCCATGTCCTCGCCGGTCTCGGTCCCGGGGCCGGGAAGCCACAGCGCCAGCGCCTCGTCGAGCACCTCGCCGGTCTCGGGATGCCGCACCCGCCGGAATGCGGCCGATCGCGGCTTGGGACGCGGCGGCGTCATGCGGTCGAGTGCCACGCCGGCCGTGGGGCCCGAGATGCGGATGACCGCCACGCCGGCCCGGCCGTGTCCGCTGGAGAGGGCGAAGATCGTCTGCTGCTCGGCCATCCCCCCTCATAGCCGCGCCGGCCCCGCTCGGCAAAGCGGCCGTTCGCTCCGGCTTCGACGCTTCAGCTCCGGTACCCGGGGTCGACCCGATCGAGCATGCGCAGGTAGGCGGGCCAGTCGGCCGAGCCGCGGCCAGCGCCGCTGTCGTGCTTCTCGTACTGGGCGGCGACCTTCTCGCACACCTCCGGCGCGATCTCGATCAGCACGCCGCCGGTCGACTCCATGCGGATCTGGATCTCGGCGGCGCTGAGCAGATACTTCATCAGGATGAAGGCCTCGCGCGCCGTCTTGCCGACGGTGAGCAGTCCGTGGTTGTGCAGGATCAGCGCGCGATTGCTCCCGAGGTCGGCGAGGATGCGCTCGCGCTCCGCGAAGTCCTCGGTGATGCCCTCGTAGGCGTGATAGCCGATGCGCTTGTAGAAGCGCGTCGCCTGCTGCGACACCATGCGCAGGCCGTGCTCGAGGCCCGCCAGCGCCATACCCCACTCGGTATGGACATGCACGGTGCAATTGACGTCCGGCCGCCCCTTCAGCACGCCGCCGTGCAGGGTGAAGCCCGGCCGGTTGACTCCGGCCCTCTCGTCGAGGTCGGCGTGCATGTCCACCTTGACCAGGTTCGAGGCCGTCACCTCGGTCCACAGCGACTCGTGGCGCTTCATGAGGAATTTGCGGTCCTCGCCCGGCACCCGCATGGCACAGTGATTGTAGATCACGTCGTCCCAGCCGTAGTGCGCGCACAGGCGATAGACCGCGGCGAGGTCGACTCGCGCCTGCCGCTCGGCATCGGAGACTCCGCCGAAGCCGGCTGCCGGCCTGTCATGAACGTTCATGTCAGCTTTCCTCCCCTTGCTACGGTCTGGCACCCGTCACCCTTCGACTTTGCTACGTCCTGCGGCGTCAGTCGAGCGTGGTGCGGGGCGCCTCGATGATCTCTGCCGACCTGGTGGGCTGCGATCCGGTGTGGGCCGACAGTCTCCTCCCGGGGCTGGTAGACAAGGTGCACGGGCCGGAGAAAAAGGACTTCCAGGCGACAGCGCTTTCAGCTACAAAATTGCACCATGACCCCAACGCTGGAAAACCTCGACCGGCGCGTCACCGCACTGGAGGCGGCGCAGGGCAACACGACTGAGACCCTGCGCTGGGTGGTAACCAAGCTCGCGCGCATGCAGGCCGTGCAGGATGAGCACACGCTGAGGCTGGAGCGGCTCGAGACGAAAGTGGACGCCCTGGACGGCCGCATGGATGGCCTGGATGGCCGTATGGACGCCCTGGATGGCCGCATGAGTGCCGTCGAAACGAAGCTCGACGCCCTGCCGAGGGTGATCGCCGAGCTGTTCGAAGCGGCCGAGAAGCGGCTCATGGCCGCCATCGCACAGCGATAGCTAGAGCAGGGCCGGCTGCGGGGGGAAGCGGCCTCGCTATTGGCGACGCAACGGCCCAGCCGCGCGTTATGCTCGATGCGAGACGCCAGCAGGCCATGGGAGCGCTATGACGTCCTCCGAGACATCCACCTCGCCGCCGCCGGGCAACCACCTCGGCCGCGAGACCAGTCCTTACCTGCTCCAGCACAAGGACAACCCCGTGCACTGGTGGCCTTGGGGGCCGGAGGCGCTGGCCGAGGCCAGACGCACGGGCAAGCCAATCCTTCTCTCCATCGGCTACGCCGCCTGCCATTGGTGCCACGTCATGGCGCACGAGAGCTTCGAGGATGGAGCTACAGCGGGCCTGATGAACGAGCTGTTCGTGAACATCAAAGTTGACCGCGAGGAGCGGCCCGACATCGACGCCATCTACATGCGCGCGCTGCATGCGCTCGGCGGACAGGGTGGCTGGCCGCTCACCATGTTCCTCGACAGCGAGGCGCGCCCCTTCTGGGGCGGCACCTATTTTCCGCCGGAGCCGCGCTTCGGGCGACCCTCGTTCAAGAGCGTGCTGGCCGAGACGGCCCGCACCTGGCGCGAGGAGCCCGACAAGGTTGCCCACAACGCCGGGCGGCTCGTGCAGGAGCTCGGCCTGCGCGAGCCCGCCGGCGCCACGCCCGATCTCTCCGATGCCGGCCTGCCGGCGCTCGCGGGCCCCATGGTGCGGGCCGTCGACATGATCCGCGGCGGCCTGGCCGGTGCGCCGAAGTTCCCGCAGTGGAGCTACTTCTGGCTCTTGTGGCGCAGCGCCATCCGCTATGGGGATCATCAGGCGCTGCGCGCCGTCGATGTCACCCTCACCAACATCTGTCAGGGCGGCATCTACGACCACCTCGGGGGCGGCTTCGCGCGCTACTCGGTCGATGCGCGCTGGCTGGTGCCGCACTTCGAGAAGATGCTCTACGACAATGCTCTGCTCGTCGACCTGATGTGCGAGGTCTGGCGCGAAACCGGCAACGATCTCTACAAAGTCCGCATCGAGGAGACGGTGGGGTGGCTCGAGCGCGAGATGATCGCAGAGGGGGGCGGCTTTGCCTCGTCTCTGGACGCCGACAGCGAGGGCGAGGAAGGCAGGTTCTACGTCTGGACCGGCCGCGAGATCGCCGAGGTGCTGGGCGAGGCGGATGCGCAGCTCTTCTGTGATGTCTACGACGTAACGGACGAGGGCAACTGGGAGGGCCACGCAATTCTCAACCGGCTGCGCAGCCTCGAAACGCGATCAGCGGAGGCGGAGGCGGCGCTCGCCGCCATGCGCGCCAGGTTGCTGCAGCGCCGCGCCGGCCGCGTGCGCCCCGGCTGGGATGACAAGGTGCTGGCCGACTGGAACGGGCTCGCGATCGCCGCCCTCGTCCATGCGGCGCGCGTGTTCGAGCGGCCGGAGTGGCTCGACCGCGCCAGAGCGGCCTTCGCCTTCGTCACCGATCGGATGGAGAAGGAGGGCCGCCTCATCCACTCCTGGCGCGCCGGCGAGTCGCGGGCACGCGCGACTGCCAGCGACTACGCCGGCATGATCTGGGGTGCGCTGCGGCTTCATCTGGCGAGCAACGATGCAGCCTGTCTCGAGGCGGCCGAGCGCTGGTCCGCGGTGCTCGACCGGCACTACTGGATGCCCGACGGCGGCTATGCTTTCACCGCCGACGATACGCCCGACGTGATCGTGCGTATGCGCCACGCCCACGACGATGCCACGCCCAACGCCAACGCGCTGATGATCTCCAACCTCGTCGCGCTCAACCTGCTGACGGGCAAGCCGGGGTATCTGGAGCGGGCGCATGCGATCCCCGCGGCTTTCGCCGCCGATCTTTCCCGCAACACGTTCGGCCACTGCGGCCTGATCGCCGCCGCCTTCGACCTGATCGCCCCCCAGCACGTTGTGGTGATGGAGCCGAACGCCGGCTCCGGTTCGCCGGCAGCTGCCGCGAGGGCCGCATCGCCGCTGGCGCGCGCGCTGCTCGACCTGTCGCTGCCCGGGGCGGTGGAGCAGCTGATCCCGGCCGGCCGGCCCGTCGCCAGCCCCGCGCTCGCCGGCAAGGCGGCCGTGGCGGGCCAGCCCACCGCCTACGCCTGCCTCGGCCCCCAATGCTCCCTCCCCGTCACCGATCCCGGGGCGCTTGTGGAGCTGCTGCGGCGGCAGCGGGCGGCGTAGGAGCGGAACGCGGAGTTCATCTCACGGACGCGTCTTGCCGGGGTCTAGCCGGTTGACGCTGCCGCGCGGGATGAGCGCCGCAACCCGGCGCCCACCGCCATCGCCTCGCCGCGCTACTTCGCCTCTTCCTTCTTCACGCCGGCCGCTGCGAACATCTCGGCGTAGAAGGCGAACTGCTCATCCAGGAACTTGGCGTGCGCCGCCGGCGAGCGCATGTCGGGCGGGAACGGCACCGTGCCCGTGTCCTCGAAGCGCTTCAGGATCGCCGGATCGGAGACGAACTTGCCGATCGCGGCGTTCCACTTGGCGATCACCTCCTTGGGCGTGCCCTTGGGGGCATAGGCGGCGTTCCAGATGATATGCTTGAGCCCGGGCAGGCCGGCCTCCACGTTCGAGGGCACGTCCTTCAGGCTGGCAAGGCGCTGCTCGGAGGTCACCGCATAGGCCTTCACGGTGCCGCCCAGAACCTGCTGGGTGGCCGTGGTGGCCTGGTCGCACAGCAGGTCGATCTGGCCTGCCACGAGGTCCTGCATGGCCGGCCCGGTGCCGGTATAGGGCACCATGGCCAGCTTCACGCCGGTCTGCTGCTGCAGCACGATGGCGCACACGTGTGAGTTCGACCCCACGCCGGCGAAGCCGATGCTGGCCTTGTCGCCCTTCTCCTTCATCCAGGCGACCAGCTCCTTGAGGGTGCCGGTCTCCAGCGTCTTGCGGCTGAGCATCACCATCGGGCCGGTATTGATGAGGCCCATCGGCTCGAACGCCGTCCTGGGATCGATCCTCAGGTTCGAGTAGAGCGCGGGCGACGCGGTGAGGGCATTGTGGTGGGTCAGGATGGTGTATCCGTCCGGCGCCGCCTTGGCCGCGCGCTCCATGCCGATGGTGCCGCCGGCGCCTTTCACGTTCTCAATCACGATCTGCCGGCCGAATTGCTTGCCGACGTGATCGCCAAGCAGACGCCCCAACGTGTCGGATGGGCCGCCCGCGGCAAACACCACGATCTGCGTGATAAGCCTGGTGGGGTAGTCCTGCGCCCAGGCCACGCCGGCCACCGCCAGCGCCAGTCCCACCGCCGCGGCCGCGCCCAGCCGCCTCGCATTCGCCAGCATCGTTCGTGCTCCTCCCCTAGGTCCTGACGGCGCCTCGCGCCGCGCCGTTCCGGAGGGGGAGTGGACCAGCGGGCACCCGGGCTGTCAATCGCCGGCGGCTCGGATCGATTGCGGCGCCAGAGCGTCGCAGCCGGCCCACTGCGAACAGGAAAACGCTCAGGTCCGCGGAGAGGTGGCTGGGGGACTAGGATTCGAACCTAGATTAACGGAGTCAGAGTCCGCTGTTCTGCCGTTGAACTATCCCCCAACGGCACGTGGCGCAGCCGACCGGTGCGGTGCGCCTGCTATCTAACAAGGCTCGTCCCTCCGGGCAAGGCGACGCAAAGGCAAAGACGGGCGTCCATCGATGGGGCCGCCGGGGCAGGGCGGCAGGCCGGCCGGCAGGCCGCTGCCCCTTGGCGTGCGTTTGACCCCCGGGTCCGACCTGCTACAGTGGCGCACGTGCACAAGTATGGCTCCTGGGCGGTCTTGCCGGTGCGAAGCGAGCAGGTGCCGAAGCTTCATTGCGGGGGGAAGGGACGAGGGCGGCGCCGGCATGTCGGAGACTGCAGGATCCGGGGAAAGTATCGGCTTACCCGGCACGAGCCCGGCAACCCCCGCGGTTGTGCCGCTGCTGGTTCGACAGGCCGCCCCGCTCGACGGCTGTGCTGCAGACATGGCCACGGAGGGCCACGCGCGGCGCCGGGACGGCGCCCCCGCCTACGCCGCTCTCGACCTCGGGACCAACAACTGCCGCCTCTTGGTGGCCCGGCCATCGCGGCGCGGGTTCCGCGTAGTCGACGCGTTCTCGCGCATCATCCGCCTGGGCGAAGGCGTGGCCGCCAGCCGGCGCCTGTCCGAGGAGGCCATCGAGCGCACGATCGAGGCCCTGAAAGTCTGCGCCACGAAGATGCGCCGGCACAGCGTGGAGCGCGCCGGCCTCATCGCCACGGAGGCGTGCCGGCTCGCCGACAACGCCCCGCAGTTCCTGAGCCGGGTGCGCTCTGAGACCGACCTCGACATCAAGGTCGTGACGCGCGAAGCCGAGGCCCGGCTCGCCGTGTCGGGCTGCGCCTCGCTGATCGACACCCAGGCCGACCTGGTCCTGGTGTTCGACATCGGCGGCGGCTCCTCCGAGCTCGTCTGGCTCGACCTGACGCGCTGCCCACGGCCGACCGCGGGCGGTCAGTTGGACCGCCTCCAGGTGCAGGAGTGCGTCGCGGCATGGACCTCGCTGCCTGCGGGCGTGGTCACGCTGGCGGAACGCTACGACTGCCAGTTCGTGGAGGCCGGGACCTTCGAGGCGATGGTGGGACATGTGGTGGACCTGCTCGCGCCGTTCGAGGCCGACCACCGCCTGCGCCAGCGCATGAAGGGCAGGCGCACGCAGCTGCTCGGCACCTCCGGCACGGTCACCACCGTGGCCGGCGTCCACCTGGGGCTGCCGCGCTACGATCGCAAGCGGGTCGACGGCTGCTGGCTCGAGGCGCGCGAGGCCCGCGCCGTCACCGCGCGCCTCCTGCAGGCGAGCTACGCGGAGCGGGTGGCGCAACCCTGCATCGGCAGGGAGCGGGCGGACCTGGTGCTGGCCGGCTGCGCCATCCTGGAGGCCCTCCTGCGTACTTGGCCATGCGACCGGCTGCGGGTGGCCGACCGCGGGTTGCGCGAGGGCATCCTCGCCACCCTGATGGCGGAGGACGGCATCCATCGCGCGGGCAGCAGGCGCCGGCGCTGGCACGAGCGGAGGTAGGCCATCGGCAAGCGAGGCGGGGGCAGCATCTCCGGCGGGCAACGGCGGCCGCGGCAGCAGCTCAAGACCGCCAGGCAGCGCTCCGCCTCCTCGCAACGCTGGCTCGAGCGCCAGCTCAACGACCCCTACGTTGCCGCCGCCCGGCGCGAGGGTTATCGCTCGCGCGCCGCCTACAAGCTCATGGAGATCGACGCCAAGCACCACGTGCTCGAGCCGGGCGCACGCGTCGCCGACCTAGGCGCGGCACCGGGGGGCTGGTCGCAGGTGGCGGCGGCTGAGGTCAAGACGGCGGAGGGCCTGGGCCAGGTGGTCGCCATCGACCTTCTGGAGATGGAGCCGGTCCCCGGCGTGGCGTTCCTGCAGCTCGACTTCATGGATCCGGAGGCGCCGGCCCGCCTGCAGGCGCTGCTGCGCGGGGGGCGGGCCGATGTGGTGCTGTCCGACATGGCGGCGCCGGGCACCGGTCACACCCGCACCGACCATCTGCGCATCATGGGCCTCGCGGAGGCGGCGGCCGAGTTCGCCGGCGAGGTGCTGGAGCGCGGCGGGGCCTTCGTGTGCAAGGTGCTCCAGGGCGGCACCGAGCGGGCCCTGCTCGACCGCCTGAAACGCGAGTTCGCCAGCGTGCGCCACGTCAAGCCGCCCGCCAGCCGCGCCGAGTCGGCGGAGATGTACGTGGTGGCCCTGGGCTTCCGTGGCCGCTAGGCGCCGTCAGCGGCCGCGGCCCAGCCCGCCGCCGTGGGTGCCGCGGCCGAGGGCCTCGCGCGCCCAGCAGGGATAGCCCGCGTAGAGGCCGGTGGGGTCCTCGTGGCGGGCGCGCTCCTCGCAGACGGAGTAGCGCCGGTAGGAGTAATACCTCTGTGGCCGCTTCGCCTTGTCCTTGCGGGCGGAGTACTTGCGAGCGGCGTCTGCTGGCGAGGTCAGCGCAAACGCGTCGAGGGCGAAAATGCCGCCCGCGAAGACGACGATGGCCAGGAACGTGCGCATGTTGGGCCTCCGGCAGCGTTGCAGGTCGGTATACAACGATGTCGAACGGCGGTTGCATAGGCGATCCGGCGCAGCCTGTGGTCACAGTTTCACGATGAAGGCGCTGTCGCTTATCGGATCGGCCCTCCGCGGCCGGCCTGAACCCCGGCTTTCACCTTGCCGTCCGGGCGGGCCGGGGCGCCCTTCCCCTGATGTGCCGGGGCTGCTATGAGGGCTGTGGAGCGATTCCACGAAATGGCGGCTGATGGGCCGCGTGCCGGGCGAACAGGGCCCGGCGCGCCCGTAGTCGGCCAACCCGAGGAACGAGGAGGCGGATCATGACGCAACGGCCGATCGTGAACGACGCCAGCGTGGCACTGACCTTCGACGATGTCCTCCTCGAGCCCCGCGCCTCCGACGTGCTTCCGGCCGAGGTCGATGTCAGCTCCCGTGTGACGCGCGAGATCGCGCTCAAAATCCCGATCCTCTCCTCGGCCATGGACACGGTGACCGAGGGGCGCCTTGCCATCGCCATGGCGCAGGCGGGCGGCATCGGCGTCGTGCACCGCAACCTGCCGCCGGAGGTGCAGGCGGAGCAGGTGGCCATGGTCAAGCGCTACGTCGCGGGGATGGTGGTGAACCCCGTGACCATCGAGCCCGCCGCGACGCTGAGCGAGGCCTGGCGCCTGATGCAGGAGCACAAGATCTCCGGCGTGCCGGTGGTTGAGGCCGGCAGGCTCGGCAAGCTCGTCGGCATCCTCACGAACCGCGACGCGCGCTTTGCCACCAACCCGGCCACGCCGGTCTCCGAGTTGATGACCAAGAAGCTGGTGACGGTGAAGGACGGGGTGAGCCGCGAGGACGCCCAGCGCCTCCTGCACCAGCACCGCATCGAGAAGCTCCTGGTGGTGGATGACCACTTCCGCTGCGTCGGCCTCATCACCGTGAAGGACATCGAGAAGGCGCTGAAATACCCCAACGCCTGCACCGACGAGCACGGCCGCCTCCGGGTGGCGGCAGCCACCAGCGTGGGCGACGACGGCTTCCAGCGCGCGGAGCGGCTGATGGATGCCGGGGTCGATCTGGTCGTGGTCGACACCGCGCACGGCCACTCCAGCCGCGTCCTGGACATGGTGAGCCGCATCAAGAAGCAGTCCAACCGCGTGCAGGTGATCGCCGGCAACGTCGCCACCGCCGACGGCACCAAGGCCCTGATCGACGCCGGCGCGGACGCGGTCAAGGTCGGCATCGGGCCGGGCTCCATCTGCACCACGCGCGTGGTGGCGGGTGTGGGCGTACCGCAGCTGACGGCCATCATGAATGCCGTCGACGTGGCCAGGAAGCAGGACGTGCCGGTGATCGCCGACGGCGGCATCCGCTACTCGGGCGATCTCGTGAAGGCGCTGGCGGCCGGTGCGGACTGCGCCATGATCGGGGCACTGCTGGCCGGCACCGACGAAGCGCCGGGCGACACGTATCTCTATCAGGGGCGCACCTACAAGGCCTATCGTGGCATGGGCTCGGTGGGCGCCATGGCCCGCGGCAGCGCCGACCGCTACTTCCAGCAGGAGGTGAAGGATACGCTGAAGCTGGTGCCCGAGGGCATCGAGGGTCAGGTGCCCTACAAGGGCCCGGTGGACGGCGTGCTGCACCAGCTGGTCGGCGGCCTGCGCGCCGGCATGGGCTACGTCGGCGCGGGGACGCTGCCGGACCTGCGCGAGCGGGCGCGCTTCCTCCGCGTTTCCCCGGCAGGGTCGAGCGAGGGCCATCCGCACAGCATCGGCATCACCCGCGAGGCCCCCAACTACCAGCGCAACGGCTGAGCGGCCGCCGCGCCGCTGTGAGTATCTCCGACAGGTTGTGGATAAGACGGATCGCAACCTTGTTGCCGCTGCCTGTATGCTGAGAGAGTCCCGTTGGTTCCTGAGGCGCCACGGGAGGCATGTATGGAGGACTCTCTGTCGACCATCGCAGCCCTGACGAAGCGCGGATACAGGCTGACGCTCTACAGAAGCGCGTCGGGGCAATGCTGGGCCGATCTGCAGCGCGGCTGGCTCCTGAAGCGGCGCGTTCGTGTCGAATTGGACCGGGACCGGTTCGAGCGCGCAAAGGAGATCCTGGGCGCCGGCATGACGAGGAAGCGCGTGCGGGACGCCCGATTGATTCGCCTCCGCGGCGGCTAGCGCCGACTGCAGCAACTTGGCGCAGCGCCCGGCTCGAGCCGCTGGTGTGCCGCCCCCAGCGCCCACATCGCCCGACCGCGGGCGACAGTCTTTCGTACGCTTGCTTTGAGTCCAGCGATGCGTATCTGGTTGCCCGAGACTGCTGGCTTCGAGGGGGCGGCCCGCGCAGGGCCGAAAGCGTCAGGTGAATCAAGTTGCCATTGTCTATCCCGTATTCGTGCAGGTGCTGCTGACCGTCGTGGTCTATGTCCTGCTGCTGGCGGCCCGCGCCCGTGCCATCGCAGCAGCCGGTGGCGAGCCCGGACGCGGCGACATCGCGATGGGTCGCTTCGCCTGGCCGGATGACGCCCAGAAGCGCGCCAACAACCAGCGCAACCAGTTCGAGCTGCCGGTGCTGTTCTATGCGGGGACGGCCTTCGCTCTCATCCTCGGCGCCGTCGACCTGACGATGCTGGCGTTGGCCTGGGCCTTCGTGGCGAGCCGCGCCTTTCATGCCGCTATCCACATCGGGCCGAACAGGATTCGCTGGCGGGGGCCGGCATTCGTCCTTGGCTTCCTGTTCGTAACCGCGATGTGGTTGAAGCTCTTCCTGCACGTGGCCATGCGTGCCACCTGACATCCATGCGGACCGGAGCTCAGATCAAGGCCGCCATCGAGGTGCTCGACGAGGTTCTGAACCGGCATCGGCCGGCCCCCACGGCGCTCGCCGACTGGGGCCGGAGCCATCGCTTCGCCGGCTCGGGCGACCGCGCGGCCATCGGCAACCTGGTCTACGACGCTCTGCGCCGGCGCCGGTCGCTCGGGGCGCAGATGGGGAGCGACACGCCGCGGGCGCTCGCGCTGGCCGCCGCCCCGAAGGCGCTGGGCATCTCCCCTGAAGCCGTGATAGCCGCGGCGGACGGCTCTCCCCACGCCGTGGAGCCTCCCGGCGAGGCCGAGCGGGCCGGATTGCAGGGCATCCCGCCGGCCGGCCTTCCGGATTCGGTTCTGGGCGATTTCCCGGACTGGCTCGAGCCGTCGTTCCGGCGCGCCTTCGGGGCCGGCGCCGCCACGGAAGGGGCCGCCCTGGCGCGGCGGGCCCCGGTCGACCTGCGGGTCAACACGCTGAAGGCCGACCGCGACAAGGTCCTCAAAGCGCTGACCCGCTTCTCCCCGCTGCCGACGCCCTACTCCCCTGTCGGGGTGCGCCTGCCCGAGCCCGAAGGCGCCGGCCGCCAGCCCAACGTGGAGGCCGAGGCCGGCCACGGCAAGGGCTGGTACGAGGTGCAGGACGAGGGTTCGCAGATCGCGGCGCTGATGGCCGGGGCGGCGCCGCGCCAGCAGGTCCTCGACATCTGCGCCGGCGCCGGCGGCAAGGCCCTCGCCTTCGCCGCGGCGATGCGCAACACCGGTCAAGTCTATGCCTACGACGAGGAGGCCGCGCGCCTGCGCCCCGCCTTCGAGCGCCTGAAGCGCGCGGGCGCGCGCAACGTGCAGGTCCTCCCGGCGGGCGATGAGGAGGCGCTCGCCGGGCTCGGCCCCCGCTTCGACCGCGTCGTCGTCGACGCGCCCTGCACCGGAACCGGGGCCTGGCGCCGCCGCCCGGATGCCAAGTGGCGCCTGAAGCCCGCGAATCTGGCGCAGCGGCAGGCGGAGCAGCGGGCCATCCTGGGCCTGGCCGCGCCCCTCGTGAAGCCCGGTGGCCGCCTCGTCTATGTCACCTGCTCGGTGCTGCCGGAGGAGAACGAGGACCAGCTCGCGTGGCTTGCCGACAACCATCCGGGCCTCTCGGCGTTACCCTGGCGGGAGGCCTGGGCCGAAGGCGTGGGCACCGGCACCCCGGTCTCGGCGGCAGCCAGCGACACGTCCCTCATGCTTACGCCGGCACGCCACGGCACCGACGGCTTCTTTATAGCCGTGCTGGCCCGCAGCGCTTCGAGCGCGTGATGGCGCGCCATGGGGGCGTGAAAGCTGCACGACCCGCTCGCCGTCCACAGATATCTGTTTGACAGGCAGGAGCGCTGGACTATGGATCATCGCCCGAGGCCGGAGAGGCTCATTGTCGACCGCCAGAGAGCGGCGCCGCCTGACAGCGCAGGCCTCTGACGCGGGGCGGTTACGAGGAGGGCAGTTCGTCCCACATGGTTATCGCTACGACCAAGCCGAAGCGTCCTCGGCGTCTGGCGCGCTCCTGTCTGGGTCCGGTCGCGGACCTCGAAGCGCATCTTCCGGAAGAGTGGTGGCGCAAGCTTTTCAACGCCCTCTACGTGAAGACCGACGGCGATGTCGTCGAGAATCTCGAGAACACCCGGCGCGATGTCGACTTCATCGTTGCGGCGGCGGCGATTCAGCCCCACAGCCACATTCTCGATCTGTGCTGCGGCCAGGGCCGGCACTGCCTCGAGCTCGCCCGGCGCGGCTTCAGGCACGTCATGGGCCTCGACCGCTCGCGCTATCTCGTGCGCCTCGCCAAGAAGAGGGCGCAGACCGAGGGCCTGCAGGTGCTGTTCAAGGAGGGCGATGCGCGCAACCCGCGGCTGCCCGAGAGCAGCATCGACTGCGTTGCCATCATGGGCAACTCCTTCGGCTACTTCTCCAACAAGCAGGACGACGAGAAGGTCCTGACCGCCGTCGGGAAGCTCCTGCGCCCCAGCGGGCAGCTGGTGCTCGACATCACCGACGGCGCCCACATGCACGAGAACTTCGAGCGCCGCTCGTGGGAGTGGATCGACGAGCACCATTTCGTGTGCCGCGAGCGCTCCATCAGCCACGACGGCGAGCGCCTGATCTCGCGCGAGGTCATCGTCCACGACGAGATGGGCGTGATCGCCGACCAGTTCTACGCCGAGCGGCTCTACACGCGCGAGAGCATCGCCAAGCTCCTGGAGAAGACCGGCTTCCGCAATGTGCGTCATCACGGCCATACCGAGGCGCTCTCCGACCGGGAGCAGGACCTCGGCATGATGGCGCGGCGCATCCTGTTGAGCGCCGATGCCCCGCACCTGCCGGCGCGCAAGGGCAAGGGCAGGCTGCAGGCGCTCGATGTCACCGTGCTCCTCGGCGACCACCGCCTGCCCGACCAGGTCAAGCGCGGCGGCACCTTCAACCCCGAGGACATCGAGACCACCCGCAAGCTCAAGGACGCTCTTGCCGAGCTGCCGAGCTACAAATTCCGCTTCCTCGACAATCACGGAACGCTGGAGCGCGACCTTACCGAGCTGCGCACCGATCTGGTGCTCAACCTCTGCGACGAGGGCTGGAACAACGATCCCTTCAAGGAGCTGCACGTGCCGGCGCTCCTGGAGGTGCTGGGCCTCGGCTATACCGGCGCCGGGCCGGGGGCGCTCGCCGCCTGCTACGACAAGGGCCTCGTGCGCGCCGTTGCCCAGTCGCTCGACGTGCCGGTGCCGCTGGAGAGCTACGTGCGTCCGGGCGACCAGGGCGCAACGCTGCCGTCGGTGTTCCCGGCGCTCCTCAAGCCGAACCAGGGCGACTCGAGCCAGGGCATCACCAAGGATGCCGTCGTCACCAACGAGAAGGCGCTTCTCGACTACCTCGACCGGCTGCGTACCGAGTTTCCCAAGCGCGGCGTGCTGGTGCAGGAGTTCCTGATCGGCAACGAGTATTCGGTGGGCCTGTTCGGCAATCCGGACCAGGGGCTGCGCGCCCTCCCGATCCTGGAGGTCGACTATTCGCGCCTCGATCCCGGCCTGCCGAAGATCCTCGGCTACGAGTCCAAGTGGATCCCCGACAGTCCCTATTGGACCCAGATCAAGTACCGTGAGACCACGTTGGCCGATCAGCAGCAGCAGCAGCTGATCGACAACTCCACGCGCCTGTTCGAGCGGCTCGGTTGCCGGGACTATGCCCGCTTCGACTTTCGCGCCGACTTCCGGGGCGAGATCAAGCTGCTCGAGGTGAACCCGAACCCAGGCTGGTGCTGGGACGGCAAGATGAACATCATGGCCGGCTTCCAGGGCTTGCGCTACTCCGAGCTGCTGGCGCAGGTCCTCCAGGCCGCCGTGGAGCGCCTCGGCGTCACCGCCAGGCCCGCGCAGCCGGTCGCCCAGAACGGCCAGCACGGCCAGAACGGCCAAGCCGTCGCCGCCGAATAGCTCCGCTGCGCTCTCCCCGCTTCGGCGCCAATGGGAGTTCCCTTGCCTCTCGTGAGGAGCGAGCTGGAGAGGGAGTCCGGCT
>Ga0209382_10002849_pt1 | contig 24624 bp, 27 predicted proteins | sample SoiMetdeltSBSDD5_FD_187599 | JGI IMG/M metagenome (GOLD analysis project Ga0209382, IMG submission 187599) | Bulk soil microbial communities from a Populus tree surrounding site in Tennessee, USA - Soil MetaG P. deltoides SBSDD5 (SPAdes) (version 2) | ecosystem: Environmental > Terrestrial >... | reverse complement strand
CACCAGTACACCGATGAGGGCCAAGGATCAGACCACGACTCCGTGGGCCTGTTCCAGCAGCGCCAAAACTGGGGCCAGACCAAGGACCTGATGACCCCTGAGGTCTCGACCCGTAAGTTCCTCGAGGCACTGCAGGAGGTGCCTAACTGGGAGCAGCTGCCCGTGACCGTGGCCGCGCAGAAGGTTCAGGTGTCGGCCTACCCCGACGCCTACGCCAAACACGAAACCCGCGCCACGCAGATCGTGGACGCACTCAACAAGTAACGATCACACGAGCCCTGACCCCCGCGGGTCAGGGCTCGTTTCGCGTGCGTCACAAATATCTTGTAATACGCCCGATCGGCAACCTGGGCCACCGCCAGCGGTGCCCTAAAGCACCAGTGGTCCTAGGCGCGTAACTAGCGCCGCTAGGAGCACCATGAGACACCCCATCAGATACCAAGGCACCCTCCACCACCAGCTTGGCCAGGCATCCTCTTCTGCGTGCGCCGTACGCGCTTCTGCATATGGCGCACGCAGAGAGACCGCAGTGAAAGACCAAATGAGGAAGGCATCGCCAATGGGCAAGAAGCCAAAGGCGTACCGTTTACGGCCGCCCCAAGAGACGGGCAAGCCGGTCGCCTCGGCCAAACCGGTGAGGGCCGAAGCAGCCCAGGAGTCGTGATAGACAACCGCGTCGCCAAGGGCCACGGCGCTTGCCGAAAAGCTCAACCCCAAAGGCAGAGGCCCGGAGTCGACGTCCCCAACCCCGTCGACGCCCCGCTGGTACTCCCGAATACCAGGAATGCCAAGGATGGTAGAGCCGAAGTGCCGCTTGAAGGTGCGCCAGTCGTTCGCGGCCAGCTCGGGTGAGATCTCGTAAAGGAATCGCAGGATGATGACCTGGGAGGTGGCGCGCGCGCCGCTGCCCGGGGAGGCGGTGTGCGGCAGCAGGCCGGTGGCGGGATCGCGCCGGGCGCCGGCCGACGCGAGCCACCGGGCGATTAGGGAAGCGTGATCGGTACCGTTGAGGGTGTCGCCCAAAGCGATGGCGGCCAAGGCCACAACGCTGTCGCAAGGCCACGCCTGGCCGGGGTACGCCGGAAGGAACGGGTCGGAAAGGCCAAGGCGCCGTTCGAAAGCGGAGGCCAAAACCGAGACGTCGGCGGCAAAGCGAGGGTCGGCCTCGCCCGAAAGCGCCACGATGCCACCGCGCAGCCAAGCGGACCAGCCGACGTAGAAGACACCGTACGCAGGATCGAGCGCGGGGTCGAAGACCGCCCGACCCGAAGGAGAGTCCACATGCGACAGTGCCCAACGAGCCTCACCGACGGCGCGCGAGCGCAAATCGTGGTCACGGATGCCGACCTGCACCCAGGAAAGTCCATAAAGAACGTAGCTGAAAGAGTACCCCTCGGGAAAAAGCCGCTGCATCTCCTCGGCGGATCCGCCCTCCAGCGACTCGCGGAGGAAAGCCAAGCGCGGCAAAGCTTCCGAGACCACGGCCCGGTCGCTGAGCGTGAGCGGGCTGGGGGCGTGCAGGCGCACCAGGACGATCCCGGTGATGGCGAGGATCACCGCGGCAAGCGCGAACCTGATGGTCTTGGACAGCATGTCCTACGTCAGGTGTTCCGGGCGGAGGCCCAGGCCGACCAGGCGCGCCGGGAGGCCTTGCAGCACAGGGAACCGGTTCACTAGGCGGATGGGCGCGATCGAGTTGATCGGCCCCTGGCTGTGCAGCACCGGATCGAGCAGGCGGCTCTGGATCACGCGCTGTACCCGCTGCGTCACGGCGGTGGGCAGGAGGCGGCGCCGGCGGATCGCGGCCAGGTCGTCGTCGGTGAGCGGGCGGCCGGACTTGAGGGCCGGGCCGAGCAGCCGCGCGGTGGCGACGGCGTCCTGGATGGCGAGGTTGATACCGACGCCCCCGATGGGACTCATCGCGTGTGCGGCGTCTCCTATCAGGAGGTACCCGTCACCGTGCCACCGCTCCAACTGATCGACCCGCACGGTGAGGAGCTTGACCTCGTCCCACGTGGACAGCTCCTTGAGGCGATCGGCCGGAAACGGCGCCAGGGCGGCCATCCGCTCGCGCAGCTTGTCGAGCCCGTGCGCCACAAGGGTATCGTAGCCTCCCTTCGTGATGACGAAGGCGCATTGATAGTACTCACCGCGGTTGATGCTGATCATGAGCCCGCCACGGCCGAAGCGCAGGTCGAGGCTCTCGGGGTCGCCAGGCTGGCGCGAGACGCGGAGCCAGAGAACATCCATGGGAGCGCCAAACTCCTTGGGCTGCAAGCCAAGCGACTCGCGCACGGTGGAGAAGCGCCCGTCGCAGGCGACGGTCAGCCGCGCGTGGATGTCGATCTCTCCCTCGACCCGGCGAGCGCGGACGCCCGTGACGGAGCCGGTCTCGGCGTCGCGCAGGACGGAGATGGTCTCGGTGGAGCGCAACAGTTTGAAGGACGGGTGCTTCACAGCCTCGGCGGCGAGCATGTCGAGGAAGTCCCACTGCGGCACGAAGAGCAGGTAGGGGTGGGCGCCGGGGAGGCGGGTGAAGTCGGCCATGGTGAAAGTGCCATCATCGAACGTCATGCGCAGCTGCTTGGCGCGCTGGCCGCCCAGCCCGGCCATCCGGTCCCCGAGGCCGAGCTCGTCGAGCAGGGTGAGGGTGGAGGAGTGGACGGTGTCGCCGCGGAAGTCGCGCAGGAAGTCGACGTGCTTCTCCAGCACCATGACCTCGATGCCCTGCCGGGCGAGCAGCAGGCCGAGCATGAGACCGGCCGGTCCGCCGCCGACGACGCAAACCTGCGTCTGCATGGGTCCTCCCCTATTCAGTACGTATCAAGTTCTTAATGCAACTCAAGTTGCGTTAGTATCCTGGCATGGGTGTGTCAACCAACGCAAGGCCGGGGGGCCGCAGCGCTCGGGTGCGAGAGGCGGTGCTGCGGGCAGCGCTGGAGTTGCTGGAGGAGAACGAGACAGCGGAGCTGACGGTCGAAAGGCTGGCCGAGCGGGCCGGAGTGAACAAGACGACGATCTACCGCCGCTGGCGCGATCTGGACGGACTTCTCGGCGACCTGCTGCTCCATCTGGGCATGCAGCATGTGCCCATCCCCGACACCGGCGACCTCGACCGCGACCTTACAGAGTTGGCCGAATTGTTACGAACGGCGATCACCGGTCACGCGGGCGGAAAGGTGATGACCGCGCTCGCCGCGGCCGCCTCCCGCGGCGATCGCGCGGCGGAGGTGCTACGCGGATTCCTCAAGCAGCGCTTCAAACAAGCGGAGGTCATCGTCAGGCGGGCGGTGGAGCGCGGCGAGCTGGCAACCGACATCGACGGCATTGGGGTCATCGAGACTCTCGGTGCACCTTTCTACCTGCGGTTACTGGTCACCGCCGATCCGATCGACGTAACGTTCTCCCAGCGTGCCGCAGCAGCAGCGGCTGCGGCGGCTCGGGCCGGGGTGTTCCGCGAGAAGGCGGCTCTTAGTAAGGGTTGACAACTATAGGAGCCTTCTGGTCTAGTCCGGTCTAGACGCGATGTTCATCGGTCAGCATCCACTACAAAGGGCAGGCCAGTGGCGGATCATGCGACAGAAGGCGTTGTGGGAGCGACCACAACGCTTGAGCGCGTGACCTCTCGGCCGAGTCCCGTGCCGGCCCCTCAGCGCGGCGGGGCCCTGAGCTCGGTGCGCCTGCATTATGCGCAGCTTCCGGGCGCCCTCCAGCGCGTGGCCGAGACAGTCCTGCTCGATCCGCCGGCGGCCGCCGGGGGCACCATCGTCGAGCTGGCCGAGCGCTCGGGCACCTCTGCATCGACGGTTACCCGTTTCTGCCGCGCGATTGGGTTTGATGGCTTCGCCGGCTTGAGACTAGGCATAGCGGCCCAGATCGGTTGGTCCGCCGCGCGCGGCGTGGGCGCGGGCGCGACTGACCCGCTTGAGCGCATGCTGGAGCAGATCGTGGCCGACGACATGATCGCCGTGCGCGAGACCGCGGCCGTGCTCGATCTGGCCGAGGTTCGCCACGCGGCCACGGCCATCGCCCACGCCGGGCGGGTCGCCATCTACGCCGCAGCCGGATCCGCCGGCGTCGGCACGCAGCTGCGGGAGAGCCTGGATCGTCTTGGCGTGCAAGGGATCGCGGCCGGCGACGAGCCGGGTCCCGACGACGCGGCGATGGGCATCTCGCGCGGCGGTCATACGCGCGAGACGGTCGACCTGCTCGCCAAGGCCCGCGCGCAAGGCGCAAAAACCATTGCCCTGACCAGCTTTCCGAGCTCGCCTCTGGCCGAGGTCGCCGACATCATCCTGTTGACGACGACGCTGCGGCCACAGGCACTTTCGGCCCGGCACCCGCAGCTGGTGGTCCTGGACCTGCTACACGCTGCCGTGGCCCAACGAATTCAGGGGGGCGCATGAGCCCCAACGGACTCCGGCGCAAACGCGCCGGGCGCAAAACGAGCCCCAAGCGGCGACGCGTCGGCAGCGCACGCGCCGCCTTCAACTCGTTGGCATAACTGGTTTTTAGGAGATGAGATGACTGTATCCCCCGAGGGGTCGTCGGATCTGTCGCGTCGTTTGGTGTTGCGGCGGGCGGCGGCTGCGGGTTTGCTGGCGTCGCCGGCTGCTGGGTTGTTGGCGGCGTGTGGTGAGGATAAGCCGGCAGGCGATGGTTCTGGTGGTGCCAAGTCGGATAAGAATCCGTTTGGTATGGCCGAGGACAGCACGACTGAGATCGTGATTTTTGATGGTGGGTATGGGCAGAAGTACGCCACCGATGGGTTGACGCCCAATTTCAAGACGGCGTGGCCGAAGGCGACGGTGAAGCATACGGCGACGCAGGATATTACGGCGTTGTTGCAGCCGCGGTTTCAGGGTGGTAATCCGCCGGAGTTTGTGAACAATTCGGGTACCAAGTCGATGGATTTTGGTGCGTTGGTGGCTGATGGGCAGTTGGCGGATCTGACCGATTTCTGGAATGCGGCGTCGGTGGATGATCCGTCCAAGAAGCTCAAGGATGTGGTGTTGCCGGGCACGGTGGAGGCGGGGTCGTTTAACGGCAAGCCGTATGTGCTCTATTACGTGTCGACGGCGTTTGGGATTTGGTATTCGGGCAAGTTGTTCAAGGACAACGGCTGGAGCGCGCCGAAGAGCTGGGATGAGTTTTTGGCGTTGTGTGAGAAGGTCAAGGCCAAGGGGATCATTCCGTATGCGTATGCGGGGGCGAACGCGGCCTACTACCAGTATCGGGTGATTTTGGCGCATGCGGCGAAGGTCGGCGGCGAGTCGGTGCTTAAGGATGTGGACAACCTTAAGGCCGGGGCGTGGAAGGCCGATGCTGTGGTGAAGGCGGCCGAGGCGTGGGGGTCGTTGGTGGGTAAGGGTTTCATGGACAGGTCGCATGAGGGTCTGAAGCACACCGAGGTGCAGTTGCAGCAAAACCAGTACAAGGTGGCGATGTATCCCTCGGGTGACTGGTTGGAAGGTGAGCAGGCCAAGACCACGCCGCCGGATTTCGAGTATCAGATGATGGCTATCCCGGGTCTGTCCTCTTCGGATAAGTTGGGGGCGGCGGCGGTGCAGACCGCGGCCGGTGAGGGCTATTTCGTGACCGCCAAGTCCAAGAATAAGGCTGGTGGCCTGGAGTACATGCGCCAGATGCTGTCCAAGGCGTCGGCGCGTAAGTTCACCGAGATCACCGAGGCGCATGCGGTGACTGTGGTGTCGGGTGCGGCGGAGGGGTATGCCTTCCCGCCCGGGGCCAAATCGTCGCAGGCGGCGGTCAAGGCCGCGGGTAAGGATGTGATCGGTAACTTCATGTTCGATGGCTGGTATCAGGATCTGGACAAGGAGTGCCGGGCGGCCACCAACGAGTTGATGTTCGGGCGGATCAACGCGGCGGCGTGGGCCGATCGGGTGCAGAAGAAGGCCGACGCGATCGCCGCCGACAAGTCGATCACCAAGTACAACCGGTGACACACGAGTTCAACCGCTGACACGACAGGGTAGCTAGGGATTGGTGGGTCGACGTTATGCGGCATGGCAGGTATCCGTTCATCGCGTCGTTTCTGGCGTTGCCGGTGGTGCTGTATCTGATCCTGGTCATCTATCCCACGTTGCGTACGTTTTATCTGTCCATGACGCTGTGGCGCGGTTTCGACGTGGCGCCTGTCTGGGTCGGGTGGGACAACTACACGACGCTGTTTGACGATGACCGGTTTTGGAAAGCGATCACCCACCACGCCCAGCTGCTGGTCGCGTTGCCGTTGGTCACCATCGCCATCGCCTTGTTCTTCGCCTTCCTGCTCAATGTGGGCGGCGGGTCAAGCGGTGGGATCAGACGCGGGGTTTGGGGGAGCAAGTTCTACCGGGTGGTGTTCTTCCTCCCCCAAGTCCTGGCGATCGTGATCGTGGGGGTGATGTTCCAAACCGTCTACCGCTCCGATAACACCGGCCTGATCAACGGGATCATCACCGCGTTCGGGATGGACCACATCGCCGTGCTGGTCAACCGGCACACCGCCCTATGGGCGATCATGTTCGTGGCGGTGTGGCAAGCCGTCGGCTTCTACGTGGTGCTGTTCAGCGCGGCGATGGCCAACATCCCCGCCGAAATCTACGAAGCCGCCGAACTCGACGGCGCCACCCGCATCAGCCTGTTCTTCAGGGTCACCCTGCCGCTGCTGTGGGACACCCTGCAAGTGGCCTGGGTCTACCTGGGCATCGCCGCGTTCGACTTTTTCGCCCTGGTCAACGTTTTGGCCCAAGACGGCGGCTACGGCGGCCCGGACGGGGCCACCACCAACCTGGGCGTGGAACTCTACTACGCCTTCTCCAAATCCAAACTGGGCTACGCCTCAGCCATCGGCGTGGTCCTGTTCTTTTTAACCCTCACCTTCGCCGCCCTGACCCTACGCGTGACCCGCCGCGACACCGTGGAGTACTGATGAGCACCCCCACCACCCACCCCACCACCGGTACCCACCCCACCCTGCCCACCATGAGGGCCCGCCGCGACATCCGCCTCCTGGCCGGCCTATCCCACCTCGCCCTGGCGTTTTGGGCGCTCATCATCATCGGCCCCATCCTGTGGGTATTCCTGTCCTCCTTCAAATCCCCCGAAGAAATCTTCTCCTCCCCCTGGACCCTGCCCGCCGAACTACGCTGGGACAACTGGGCCCGCGCCTGGAACACCGCCCACATCGGCCGCTACATGCTCAACAGCGTCAAAGTCGTAGCCATCTCCACCTTCGCCACCATGCTGCTAGGCTCCATGGCCGCCTACGTCCTGGCCCGCTACCGGTTCCTGGGCAACCGCGCCATCTACTACCTGTTCGTCTCCGGCCTGGCCTTCCCCATCTTCCTGGCCCTGGTCCCCCTGTTCTTCGTGCTACGCGACTTCCCCCTCTTCCAAGCCTGGGGCACCCTCATCGGCTCAGACACCGGCCTGCTGGGCACCCACACCGGCCTCATCCTGGCCTACATCGCCTGGTCGCTGCCCTTCACCATCTTCTTCCTATCCGCCTTCTTCAAAACCCTGCCCACCTCCATCGCCGAAGCCGCCCTCATCGACGGCGCCGGCCACTACAAACTGTTCTTCCGCGTCATGCTGCCCATGGCCAAACCCGGCCTCATCTCCGTCGGAATCTTCAACCTGATCGGCCAATGGGCCCAATACCTGCTGCCCCTCTACCTGATCCCCGGCGGCGAAGACACCGAATCCCGCTGGGTCCTGACCCAAGGCATCGCCTCCATCTCCACCGCCGCCGGCTTCAAATCCGACTGGGAAGCCCTATTCGCCGCCATCACCATCGCCATCCTCCCCATGATCATCATCTATGCGCTGATGCAACGCCAAATCCAAGCCGGCCTCACCGCCGGAGCCATCAAATAGCGTTGATTCAGCTCCGCCTGTCATGGGCGCGACGGATTGGCGCCGTTGCGGGCGGCCTAGATCTCGCCTGTCACGAGGTAGATGACGTGGCGGCCGGCGTTTACGGCGTGGTCGGCGTAGCGCTCGTAGAAGCGGGCGAGCAGCGCGGCGTCGACTGCGGCTTCCACGCCGTGTGACCAGGCGGGGTTCAAAATCTTGGTGTAGAGCTGCCGTTCGAGCTCGTCCATGGCGTCGTCGTCGCTCTCAAGCTCGGCGGCGCGTTCGGCGTCACGTCCTGCGAGAACCAGTGTGATCTTGCCAGCGATGCGGTCGGCGACGTTGGCCATGTGGCCGATGGTGCTGGCGAGCTCGGACGGGACGGCGAGGGCGGGGTAGCGCCGCAGGGCCGACTTGGCGACGTGCTCGGCGAGATCGCCCATGCGCTCAAGGTCGGTGCCGATGTGCAGCGCGGTGATCACCATGCGGAGGTCGGAAGCGACGGGCGCCTGCTGCGCCAGGATGCGAAGCGCCTTCTCCTCGACTGAGTGGAAAATCTCATTGACTTCGGCATCACGCGCGACAACCCGCTCTGCGCCCTCCTTGTCGGCGCTCAAAAGGGCGGTGGTGGCAGCACTCATCGCGGTGCGGACCGCTTCGGCCATGGAAACCAGCTGGCGGCCGACCTCGTAAAGGTCAGCCCGAAACTCTTCGCGCATCCAAATAACCCTACGGCCAAGAGGGTGAACGGATCCAGGCGACAAGGTGAATATCTGAGGCCCTGGATCACGTTTAGTAGATTATGTACAGTTTGGGGTGGAACGCCAGATGAATTTTCTGGCCTACCATCGCATCGTGAGATGGGGCAGGCGAAACGAGGTCACGGCGGTGGACACCACGCCGTACGACCCGCACGTCGGCCTGGGGCGCAAGAGTCTCGACTCGCTCCGGGTGGGCGTCGTTCTGCTCGATGCCTCGGACGGCGTGATGCTCGCCAACCCGGCCGCCCGAGCCATGGGCCTGCTCCGCGCCGGAGGCACCCCCGGCACGGTGACGGCACACCCCATCCTGCGCACGCTCGCCGGTCAGGTGCGCCACACCGGCATCCGGCGCGAGGTCGAGATGGACCTCCCGCGGGGCAACGGGGGCGAGCCGCTCGGCGTCGCCCTGCGCGCGGTCGCGATCGGCGGCGGCATGATCTGCGTCGAGGCTGCCGACGTCACCGAGTCGCACCGCCTGGAAAGGGTCCGCCGGGATTTCGTGGCCAACGTGAGCCACGAGCTCAAAACCCCCATCGGAGCGCTGCAACTGCTTGCGGAGGGCCTGCTCGACGCGACCGATCCCGAGGCGCCGGGTGCCGATCCCGCTACGGACGTGGCGGCGAGCCGGCGCTTTGCCGAGCGGATCCAGCGCGAAAGCGCGCGGCTGGGCCAGCTCGTGACCGAGCTGATGGAGCTGTCACGGTTGCAAGGTGCGGAGAGGTTGCCCGATCCCGAGCCCGTGTCCGTCGACTGGGTGATCTCCGATGCGCTGGACAGGACCCGGACGGCGGCCAGCGCAAAGAAGATCGAGCTCGTCGTTGTGGGTACCCCCGGATTGAAAATCTATGGAAGCGATAAGCAATTCGCCACCGCGGTCGGAAATCTTGTCGAAAACGCCGTCGCCTATTCGCCCGGGGGCTCGGCTGTGATTATCAGCTCGCTGCAAGATGGCGATAGGGTCGACATCAGCGTCTCGGATCAGGGAATAGGCATCGCCCCCAAAGACCTTGACCGAGTGTTCGAGCGTTTTTACCGCGCCGACCAGGCCAGGTCGCGTGCCACCGGCGGCACGGGGCTGGGGCTGGCCATCGTAAAACACATTGCCACCAACCACGGAGGTCGTGTTGACGTGCGTAGCCAGCTTGGCAATGGTTCGACGTTCACCTTGCGGCTGCCCGCGAGACCGCCGGAGGCGATGCTCCCGCTACCGGCTTCAACTGAGATCGACGCAGTAACAGGACAGGAAGGGGTCGATCGGTGATGTCCCGCGTGTTGGTTGTCGAGGACGAGGAGTCGTTCTCGGATGTGCTTTCCTACATGCTGCGCAAGGAGGGTTTTGAGGTCTCCCTTGCGGCGACCGGGACCGCGGCGCTGACCGAGTTCGACCGGACCGGCGCCGACATCGTGCTCCTTGACCTGATGCTGCCTGAGATGCCGGGGACCGAGGTCTGCCGGCAGCTGCGGCAACGCTCCAACGTGCCGATCATCATGGTGACCGCCAGGGACAGCGAGATCGACAAGGTGGTGGGACTCGAGATCGGCGCCGACGACTACGTGACGAAGCCTTACTCCCCAAGGGAACTGGTGGCCCGCATCCGGGCGGTGCTGCGGCGGCAAAGCTCCGACGCGGTCGAGCACGCCGGGGCGACCCTGTCCGCCGGCCCGGTGCGCATGGACGTGGAGCGCCACGTGGTAACCGTTGACGGGTCAGCGGTCCAGCTGCCGCTCAAGGAGTTCGAGCTGCTGGAGTTATTGCTGCGCAACGCCGGGCGGGTGCTGACCCGGGGTCAGCTCATCGACCGCGTGTGGGGAGCGGACTACGTCGGCGACACCAAAACCCTTGACGTGCATGTGAAAAGGCTGCGGTCAAAGATCGAGCCCGAGCCGTCCACCCCACGTTATCTGGTGACCGTGCGCGGCCTGGGTTACAAGTTCGAGCCCTAGAGTATTGGAGTGGCTGGGTGAGCCGTCGCCCAGCCACCGCATGTAAGACGCGTTGAGTGCGACTCCGGTTGTCGCTACTTTCTGGCTTCACCAGTCTTTGAAGAGCTGATCTCCCAGCAGGCGTGAACCCTTTTCCAGGTCAATGAAGCGCACGCTGGTCCGAGGCGCTCCGCTCGAGCTGACCGCCCGGATCTCGTCGACAGCACCGGGACGGAAGGTCAGGATCGCCACCCCGTTATCGCTCACCGGGGCCGTCGCGATCATCTTCTTCTGGCGGTCTATCGCCTCGATGCGCGCCGCGCCAGTCTCGGTGTAGACGAACACCCGGTCGCCGAGCACCGTGCGCCCGCCGAAGGGCTGCGGAAGCCTGACGGCGGTCACGCCCTCGCCCGCCACGCCGAGGCCGATCATCGACCACTCCTCGCCTGCGCCGGTGAAGGCCGGCGAGGGCACCGCCGCCTTCTCCGCGAGATCCGTCGCGATGACCGCCTTCGGGAACGGGCCGACCGCCAGCATCGCCGGGCCGGGGCGAGGTTGCGGGGCGACGAGGATCGCCTCGGACTTGAAGCCGGGCAGCGTCCCCCGCCACTGGACCGTGCCATCACCGGGAGCCAACCCGCTGAAGCGAACCACGCGCTCGTACATCGACGCCGGGTTCTCTTTGATGCCGCCTTTGTCGAGGTAATCGTCGGCGATGCGGACCTCGCGGACCCTGCCGTCGCAGCTCACCCGCCAAAGCTCGTTGACCGCGTGGCCTTCGCGGGTCACGTAGTCGACGGTCGGCTCCGGCTCGTAGGTCCGGCTCCAGGCGCCGTCCCTGCTGAAACCGCCCTTCGTCGAACGGTCGATGGCGCAACCGGGCGGGGCCAGCCCCACCACCGACCGCACCACGCCCTCCTGACTGGCGACCGGCACGACGAGGAAGGGCGACACCGCGAAGGACGCATCCAGCCCGCCCGCGAGCAGATCCTTGACGCTGCCATTGGGCTCGGCGCCGCGTGCCACGGCGATCGCCTCGTCGCCGGAGGTGTAGATGACCACCGCCTGAAGCATCTGTTTGGTGCGGTTGAGGAAGACCAGGTTGGCCTCTTTCATGCCCATCTGGTTCAGGGTGGTTTCGGAGAAGGCCCTCTGCACGTCGGTGACCATCTGCGGGTCCCCGCTGAGGTTCCCGCGGACCGGTGCGTTGACAAGCCGCTGGAGATATTCGCTGCTGCTGGGCGGGGGCGTCGCCTCGACGACCTCGGGGAGGTTCTCGGGCGAGGGGGAGGAAGCGGCGTTGAGGAGTGTGGCCGGCGCGGCCAGGCCGCCGGTGACGACGGTCGCGGTTACCGCGGCGATCGAGACAAGGCGGTTGCGGAAACGCTTGCGGCGGCGCAGCATCAGGCGCCCATGCGGATCCTCCATCGGCACGACCCGCTCGGCCAGCCGGGAGAAGCCGGCCCGTAGCTCGTCGGCGCTCATGATGCCAGCACCTCCTTGGGGGTGAGCTCGTGGGTGCGGGGGCGCAGGACGTCACGCAGGCGGGCAAGGCCGCGCGAGGCCTGGCTTTTCACCGAGCCGACCGAGCAGCCGAGGATCTCGGCGGTGTCCGCCTCCGAGATGTCCAGCCAGTAGCGGAGCACGAGGACGGAGCGCGTCTTGGCGGGCAGTCTGTCCAATGCGGACAGAAGCTCGTCGCGCTGGGCGACGAGCTCGCTCGCGTCCGGCGTCGACCGGGCGGGCAGGACGTCGGTGAGCAACTCCCTCGACCCGATCTGGCGCCAGACACTGGTGCGCTGATTGACCATGATCCGGTAAAGGTATGCCATGGGCTCGTCGAGATCTTTCCACTTGGACATCAGCTTGAGCAGCGAAGTCTGCAAAAGATCTTCTGCGGCGTGCTGGGTACCCGTCAAAAGAAAAGCGGTGCGAAGCAGCTCTCCATACCGCGCCTCGACGAACTGGCGAAAGCCGTCATCCGTCACGTTGTGCCCTCCTCACCCCTACGACGCCGAACGAGGGTGTGAGGTTGAGTGCTACTTGCCACTGGCAGGATGCCGGGCGATCAGCCCCCTCGCCTCCCGCTCCTTGCACATGCGCGCAAGCTCGGCATATGCCATCTCACCGAGCAGGGCCGTGAGCTCCGCAGCGTAGCTGATGTAAACCGGGTCGGCGTTGACGTGGGCGCTGGGGGATGAGGTGCACCACCAGTGCAGCTCATGCCCGCCGGAACCCCAGGCTCGCCGGTCGAACTCGGTGATGCCGGTGAGCAGCACCTTGGTCTCGTCCGGCCGGGTCACCCACTCCTGCGTCCGGCGGATCGGCAGCTGCCAGCAGACATCGGGCTTGTACTCCAGCGGATGGACGCCGTCGCGCAGCGCCTGGCCGTGAAGCGCGCAACCCGCCCCGCCCGGGAAGTCCGGGTCGTTCTGGAAGACGCACGGGCCGTGGGGCTGGGTCGCGGTGCGGCGGGCGGGCTTGCCGTCAAGCTCGTCAAGCTCGGTCCACTTTTTGGAGCCCTTGCGGTAGCGCTGCCACGTGGTCGGGTCGAGCTTCTTGACCGCCGCCTTGACCCTTTTTTCGTCGTCCTCGTCGGTGAAGAAGGCGCCGTGGGAGCAGCAGCCCTCGACTGGTTTGCCCGTGATGCCCTTGCAGCCGCCGCCGTAGATGCAGCTCCAGCGCGACAGCAGCCAGGTCAGATCGGCCCGGATGACATGCTCGCTATCCGCCGGATCGGTAAACTCAATCCACTCACGGGGGAACCCCAGCGGTACCTCTTTCACGAGCCCAGCCTACGTTGTCGCCCGAGGGCATTACCGTAGGCGCATGCGGTTGGGTGTACTCGACGTCGGATCCAACACCGTGCACCTGCTTGTCGTGGATGCCTATCACGGCGCCCACCCATGGCCGGCGCACTCGCAGAAAGAGCGGCTGCGCCTGGCCGAACAGATGGCGCCAGACGGCTCGCTGACCGAAAGCGGGGCCGATGCCCTGGTGAAGGCGTGCGTCTCGGCCCGCAAGGCCGCCGCGGAGCTGGAGGTCGACGAGCTGATGGCCTTCGCCACATCGGCGGTGCGAAGCGCCGGCAACTCCGGCGACGTGCTGCGCCGGGTGCACGACGAGGCAGGGATCGATCTGAGGGTGCTCTCCGGCGAGGATGAGGCGCGGATGACATTCCTCGCGGTGCGCCGGTGGTTCGGCTGGTCGGCCGGGCGGCTGCTGGTGCTCGACATCGGTGGTGGCTCACTCGAGATCGCTGAAGGTATCGATGAGGATCCCTCGCTGGCGATGTCGTTCCCGCTCGGCGCGGGCCGCCTCACCCGCGACTGGTTCACCACCGACCCGCCCTCACCGCCCGAAGTGGACGCGCTGGAGGAGCATGTCGACTCGATCCTCGACGTCGGCGACCTCGACTTCGACCTGGCTGCCGCCACGTCCAAGACATTCCGGTCCCTGGCGCGGCTGGCCGGAGCGGCACCCAGCGGCCAAGGCCTGTGGGCGCCGCGATCCCTGACCCGCACCGGCCTTCACCAGGTGCGCGGCTTCATCCAGCGCATGCCGTCGGCCTCCCTCGCCGAACTCGACGGGGTCGGCGTCAGCCGGGCACACCAGCTCATCGCCGGAGCCGTTGTCGCCGAACGCGCCATGCGCAGACTCGGCGTCGACGAACTTCACATCTGCCCGTGGGCGCTGCGCGAAGGCGTTATCCTGTCGCGTTTGGACGCTCTTACTTGATACACAGGACATCGAGCTTGGTCTCGCGCCCGCTGCGGGAACGGGACATCCGCTCGACAACGCCGGTCGCCTCGGCCGAACACTCGCTCTCGTTCTCGACCACCGCGATCACCTGGCCGTCATTGGGTTTGTCGCACGACACGAAGTCGACGTTGTCGTCGGCGGCGACCTTGATGCACTGTCCCACATAGCTTTGCGCGCTTCCAGCCCCGGTGGCGACGGCGTATCCGATTGCGCCTATTGCTATGAGGGGTACCAGCAAGCCAGCCATCGTGGGCCTGAGAAAGACCGGCTTTCCCACAGGCATCGGGGCGACCGAGTTGCCGTCCGGCGCCGGGTGCGGGGCAGGCATGTCCTTGAACTTCGAGCGCTGGAAGAGGTTCAAGAACAGGATGAAGGGCGTGATGATGAAAGACGCGTAGCCCCACCAGCCTTGGACCAGCGTCTTGCTTGTCATGTCGCGGAAGGTCGAGATGCCGCAGTCCCGGCAGAAGGGCCCCTTCTGGGTCAGGAACTGCATCACGACGATGATGCCGCGGTGGCCGCGGAAGGTGGCTTTCTTGGCGGGGTAGCTGCCGCAGAACCGGCACTGCAATTCGTTGGAATAGTTGGCGGCGTTTGGATTCGGGGTCGGGGTCGGCTGATAGGCGGGCAACTGCTGCGTCTGGTACCCCTGTTCGGGGTAGGGCTGCTGTTGCGGTGGGGCGTAACCGTGTTGCGGCGCATAGCCTTGCTGTGATGCATAGCCTTGCTGCGGTGGCGCATAGCCTTGCTGCGGTGGTGCGTAGCCTTGCTGCGGTGGTGCGTAGCCATAGTGCTGTGGTTGTTGTGGTTGTTGCTGCTGCTGCTGCGGATCCGCCCATGGCTGCTGGTTCGGATGTCCCTGCACCGGCTGAGGTTGGTGCCCGTATTGCTGGTGTTGCGGATAGTTCTGCGGACTCATTTCGGTCATGGCGCGGCAGCCTAGCCTGTTGCCGTTGTTATCGCAGCCCTTGGGCTAAATGTCATACCCCGGTTCTAATCTCTGCCCGTGATCGAGGCGCTGGTGGAGCAGGGTCGGCAGGAGCGCAAGCGGGTCGGCACTCGCAAGTCGATCCCTCAGACTCGTGGGGGTGGGGTGCCCGTTGGCGGGCAAGATTTCGTTCGTCTGGCCATGGCCGAGACGGGCTGTTCGGAGGCGGTGGCCGCGACGGCGGTGCGGCTCATCGTGCGGCGGCGGCGGCCGCAGCTCGGGCATCTGCGTGGCTATCTGGCGCGGTTCAGCCGCGCCGACCGGTTGTATTGGGTGAACCGGGCCCGCTGGCTCGATCCCGTCGCGGCCATCGATGAGTTGGCGGCGGGTTGGGGCTTGTCGCGTTCGGAGGCGCGGGATGTGGCGGCGGCCGGGCGCGCGCGTGCCCTCGCGGCGCAAGCGTTCGCCCGAGCCGAGCGCGAGCGCGTGGGCGGCCTCCGGTTGCTCGACGCCGAGCTTGAACGGCTTCGTGCCAGTTCTCCCGCGGCGGCAAGCGTGATGGCTTCCGTGGGGCGAGATGCTGGCAATTGTCGGCCTGCAAAGCCCAGCCCTTAAAGCCTCTAGAGGTCGAGGACAGCAGGGGCAGCCGCACACCTGACAAAACACCACCACGGCCCGGGCCAGCCAACGGGGGGCCGGGGCCACAATGCCGGCCTATGTGGCCTGTGGCGCGTGGGTCGGCCTGGTGGCCGCCCGCTCCCATTCGCGGGGCTCGGCCTCGTACTCGCCGATCGCGTCGAGTAGGGGCAGCTCGCCTCGGGCGGCCCGCGACAGCTGGCGAGTGAGCAGGGCGGCGTCGGGCAGGGCGGTGTTGGCGCCGTTGCCGCGGGCCGGTGGCATGCCGTGCATGGCGTCGCCGAGCGCGGTGACCCGCGGTGTTCGGCTGCGCCGTCGTCGCGTTCGCGATCATCCAGATGAGCCGTCGGCAAAAGGCGGAAGTCCAGCTGAGAGGGCATGACTCCATACCGGCCGGGCAGGCATAGTCTGGTAGTTGTGTCTATACCCGTCCTGTTGTCCAGCTCGTCCGTTTTTCCGGAGCCCACGGCGGCGTCCTTCGAGATGGCCGCGACCCTGGGCTATGACGGGATGGAGGTGATGGTCTGGACAGACGCGGTCAGCCAGGATGTGAGCGCAATCAAGGGCCTGGTCAGGCACTATGGCGTCCCGGTGATGTCGGTCCACGCGCCCTGCCTGCTCGTCACCCAGCGTGTGTGGAGCAATGACCCGAACGAGCGCCTGATCCGCGCGGTGGTGCTCGCCGAGGAGCTGGGCGCCACGACCGTCGTCGTCCACCCGCCTTTCACCTGGCAGCGGGACTATGCCCGCGCCTTCTCCGACACCGTCGACAAGCTCATGTCCCGGCACCCGACCATCAAGATCGCCGTGGAGAACATGTACCCGGTGCGGATGGCCCGCCGCACCTTCGTCCCGTACTCGCCGGGCTGGGACCCCACCGAAGCTTCCTACCCCGCCTACACCCTGGACGTCTCGCACTGCGCGGCGGCCCGGATGAGCTCGCTGGACATGGCCGACCGGATGGGCAAGAACCTTGCGCACATCCACCTCGGCGACGGCACCGGCGAGGGGCGCGACGAGCATCTTGTGCCGGGCAGGGGCAACCAGCCCTGCGCCGAACTGCTGCGGTCGCTCGCCGACCGCGGTTTCGAGGGCTCGGTGGCGCTGGAGGTCGCCACGCGCCGGGCGGGGAGCAGGGCCGTGCGGGTGGAGGCCCTTGCCGAGGCCCTGGAGTTCACCCGCATGCACCTGGCGTTGGCGACGGCCGGCCGGCCGTAGCCCAAAAGGTCTAGCCGACCGGGGCAAGGTTGGTCGCGGTGTCCTCGACCGCGGCCTTCTTGCGTGCGCGATGGGCGGCTACATGTGACCTTGTCGCGCAGCGCTCGGAGCAGAACCTGCGGCAATTGTTGGAGGACGTGTCGAGGTACACGTTGCCGCACCGCTCGTCGGCGCAGACGCCGAAGCGGGCGCTGCCATACTCGCAAAGCCAGACCGACAGTCCCCAGACGGCTCCCGCCAGGTACTCCGCGCTGACCATGGCTCCGCGGCTGGTGACGTGGATGTGCCAGTTGCCCGATTGATGGCCCGAGATGCGCGGATGCACCGGATGGTTCTCCAGCAGGGCGTTCAGCTCATCAACGGCCTTGTGCTCACGGCCCGCCGAGCCGTGCTCGAAGATTTCGCGCAGGCGGCGCTGCGCGCGCCGGAAGCTTTGCAGATCGCGCTCGGTCGCGTCCTCACACATCCACTCGGGGTCGGGGAAGATCGCTTTGAGGCTGTTGAGGTCGTCCAGCGGCGCATTGACAAGATCAACGGCCATGCGGGCGTACGCATCGAAGTCCACCCGACAAAGGTAGTGCACTCTACGCGATTCTGGTGTGCCACGCTGCCCCGTTTAGGGCGGGCGTCACCATGCGGACCGCGAGCCAGCGCCGATAGGCTGCCCTCATGTTGCGTTCCGTGATCCTCGCCGCCGCACGCTCACCCCGCGTCGAGCGGCTTGTGCAGACCGCCCCGATCAGCCGCGACGTCGTGAAGCGGTTCGTGGCGGGCACCGGCGTCCACGAGGCGCTGGAGGTCACCGAGAAGCTGGCCGGGCAAGGCCTGGCCGTCACCCTCGATCATCTCGGTGAGGACACCCTCAATGAGCACCAGGCCACCGCCACCAAGGAGGCCTACCTCGAGCTGTTGAAGGCGCTTGACCAGGCGGGCCTGACGGCCGGCGGGCGGGCCGAGGTGAGCTTGAAGCTCTCCGCCCTCGGCCAGGCGTTCGACGAGGCGAAAGCGGAGAGTAACGCCCGGGAGATATGCGCGGCGGCCGACGCCGTGGGCACCACGGTCACCCTGGACATGGAGGATCACTCCACCACGGACTCCACATTGGACATCCTGGCCCGGCTGCGGCGCGACTTCCCCGCCACCGGCGCCGTGCTGCAGGCCTATCTCCGCCGCACCGAGGCGGATTGCCGCGAGCTCACCACCGCCGGCAGCCGTGTGCGGCTGTGCAAGGGCGCCTACAAGGAGCCCGAGCACGTGGCCTACCAATCGAATCTCGACGTCGACAAGTCCTATGTCAGGTGCATGAACATTTTGATGGCTGGCGATGGGTACCCCATGCTGGCAACCCATGATCCGAGACTGATCGCGATCGGGGAGGACCGCGCGCGCTGGTTCGATCGCGACCCTGACCGGTTCGAGTTCCAGATGCTGTATGGCATCCGCCCGCAGGAGCAACGCCGCCTGACCGGCGAGGGTTACACCATGCGCGTGTATGTGCCCTATGGCACGCAGTGGTACGGATACCTGATGCGCCGCCTCGCCGAAAGACCAGCCAACCTTTCCTTCTTCGCCCGATCGTTGATCTCCAAAAAGTAGGGTAGCGTCCCGGGTCGTGGCCCCCGACGAGCCAGCGTCCCCCGAGCGGGTTGACGCCCAGTTCGCACACATAGTTCAGCGGTCGTACGGCACCGATGCCCCACAGTGGCCGGCGGCCGCACCGCACCCGCCGAAACCGCCGAGGAGAACCGGACGGGTCCTGGCGATCGTCACTTCGGTCATGGCGGTGGTGTGCCTGATCGGGCTGGCCATGGCCGCCTCGGTGATCAACAGCTTGCCCCGGGAGGGGCGGGTCGAGCCGCCGAGCGAGTCGGAAATCCTCGCGGACAAGGTCCGCGCCGCGCTGGACAAGCAGCGCTTCGCGTTGCTCGCCGGGGACGAGGCGGGTTACCTGGCAATCCTCGACGGGTCCATCGACGCCGCCGACAAAGCAGCCCTGAGCCGGCAGTTCAGGTCGCTGCGCGCGATGAAGGTGGTGAGTTGGACCGACCGGGTGATGACCGCCACCGATCTGCCCGACAGTGATCTCTGGGACGTCGATCTGATCAGCTCGGCGTGCTTCGCGGTGATCCCATGCCCGGAGGGGCAGGCGACGGCGAACACGAAGTGGCGGGTCAACGACGGTCTGGCGAGGCTTGCCGACTGGGACGCCGGCCGCCATCCACACCCTTGGCAGGCCAGCGAGCTGGTGGCTCGCGCGGGGGAGCGGGTCATCGTCGCCACCACCAAGGAGCATGAGTCGAAGATCGCCAATGTTCTGATGGAGGCGGAGAAGGCGGCGATCGTCGCGGATCGCTTCGCGCGTAAAAAACCGCCCGTCCGCTACATCGTCTACTACGCGGGCAAGACGGAGTGGAAGACGTGGTTCCTGACCAAGCCGCCGGACTGGTCGGCGGGGGTGGCGGTCGACGTCAGCGACGATCGTTATGAAGTCGTGCTCAACGCCGAGGAGATGGACGACCTGATGCCGATGTACCTGCGGCACGAGCTGGCGCACGCCTCCTCGATGCCGGGCCGGGTCACCAGCGGCGAGAAGTACTGGTACCTCATGGAGGGGATCGCCGAGCTGGCGGCGCTCGATGGGGCGCCGGCCCGCGAGCACCTCGGGCTTTCAGGCGCGCCCGCCGCGCTTGCGGCCGCGGGCGGGAAGGGGTTCCGGCTCGAGGCGCCGGGCGCCGACGTCACCCCGGAGGTCGTCGACGGTTCATACGCGCTGGCCTTCCTCGCCTCCCGCTGCATGGCGGAGCGGTTCGGGGAGAAGAAGTTCGTCGAGTTCTTCCACGCCGTGCTGCACGACAACATGTCGGAGGAGAAGGCCTCCACTGATGTGTTTGGGATGGAATGGGCCACCTTGAGCGGCGATTGCCTCGGCTACATCCGTAACGTCATAGAGTGATCTTGCTGATCTCTCGCATTGGTCACTTCTGCCCCGGTACCTTACAAATATGCAGGCGGACGCGCGTCTTGGAGAGGTCAAGTTCCTCACTGTGGCCGAGGTGGCGACGCTGATGCGCGTGTCGAAGATGACGGTCTATCGACTGGTGCACTCGGGCGAGCTGACGGCCGTGCGGGTCGGCCGCTCGTTTCGGGTGCCGCAGCAGGCGGTTCAGGACTATCTGCGAGGGGCCTTCGAGACCGCGGCCTGACTGGCGTTAGTCTGGACAGGTTCGATAAACACCCCGTCATCTTTTCGAGAGGCTTCAGTATGGGCTCCGTGGTCAAAAAGCGCCGCAAGCGCATGGCGAAAAAGAAACACCGCAAGCTGCTGCGCAAGACCCGCGTCCAGCGTCGCCGTCTCGGCAAGTAACAACCTTTGGAGGGGTGGGCGATGGAGATGTCGGCCGCGCCCCGGGTTGTCGTCGTCACCGGTGTCAGCCGTTTCCTCGGCGCGCACATAGCCGCTCAGATCGCCGCCGACCCACGAATCGAGCGGGTGATCGGGATGGACCGCGCCGATCCCCCCGATGCCTACCGTGAACTGCTGGAGAGGGTGGAGCTGCGCCGGGTCGACCTCACCCGCAGCAGCGGCAACACGCTGGCCAAGCTCGGCACCGAAGCCGTTGTGCACCTTGCCGTCATGTCCTCGCCCGATCCTGTGTCGGGTAAGAACCAGGGCGGCCGGGCGGCGATGAAGGAGCAGAACGTCATCGGCACGATGCACCTGCTCGCCGCGTGCCAGCAGACGCCGTCGCTGCGGCGGCTGGTCGTGCGCTCATCGACGGCGGCTTATGGTGCTTCGTTCCGCGACCCCGCGGTCTTCACCGAGGACACCGAGGCACGTGACGTGCCGCGCGGTGGTTACGGGCGCGACATCCTCGACATCGAGGGTTACGTGCGCGGGTTCCGCCGGCGCCGCCCGGGGGTGACCGCGACCGTGCTCCGCTTCGCGCCGTTCGTCGGGCCCACCGCGGAAACCGTGCTGCTGCGCTATTTCGCGCAGCCGGTGGTCGCGACGGTGCTGGGCCGCGATCCGCGACTGCAATTCATCCATATCGATGACGCTCTGGAGATCCTGCGGCGCTCGGTCGTTGAGGACCACCCGGGCACGTTCAACGTGGCCGGGCCCGGAGTGATCACGCTGAGCCAGGCGCTGCGCCGCGCCGGCAGGCTCGCCTTCCCTGTGATCGAGCCGCTGCTGCAGGCCGCCACGAGGCTGGGTGGGGTCTCGCTCGATCAGGTGGAGCTGTTCGTGCACGGGCGCGTCGTCGACACCTCCAGGCTGGGCAAGGAGTTCGGCTTCGTCCCGCGCTCGACGAAGGTCGCCTTCGACGATTTCATCAAGTCGCATCAGGACGGCACGGTCGTCACCCCGGAGCGGGTCGACTCGCTCCTCGACATGATCAAAGTGGTGCGTGGTGGACGAGATCCGCGATGAGTTCGACGCCAAGGTGGCCCGGGGCCTCGCCTTCCTGCGGCGGCGGCTGACCGGGCAGTACGAGGTGGACGACTTCGGCCTGGATACCGATCTGACCGAGCATGTCTTCCATCCGGTGCTGCGGCTGCTGTACAAGAACTGGTTCCGCACCGAGGTCACCGGCATCGAGCACGTGCCCTCCGAGGGCGGCGCGCTGGTGGTGGGCAACCACTCCGGCACCATCGCGCTCGACGCGCTCATGCTGTGCCTGGCCGTGCACGACGAGCACCCGGAGCATCGCTACCTGCGCCTGCTCGCCGCCGACTTCGTCTTCCGGCTGCCGATGGTCTCCGAGATCGCCCGCAAGTCCGGCGCGACGCTGGCGTGCAACTCCGACGTCGACCGCCTGCTGCACGAGGGTCACCTGGTCGGTGTGTTCCCCGAGGGCTTCAAGGGCGTCGGCAAGCACTATTCGGAGCGCTATAGGCTGCAACGCTTCGGGCGAGCCGGGTTCGTCTCCGTCGCGCTGCGTAACAAGGCACCGATCGTCCCGGCCGCCATCGTCGGCGCAGAGGAGATCTATCCCAAGCTGGGAAACATCAAGCCCCTGGCGCGGCTGCTAGGCGCGCCGTATTTCCCCATCACACCAACGTTTCCCTGGCTTGGCCGCTTGGGCTGGTACCCCTTCCAAGTAAATGGTTGATTCACTTCGGTGAACCCATCGACACGACCCCATGGGCCGATCAGGCCGACGACCCCGCCGTGGTGTTCAATCTTGCCGACCAGGTGCGGGAGACGATCCAGGGCATGCTGCACGAGCTGCTGCTGCGCCGCCCGGATCCGTTCGCCGAGTGATCACGGTTTGATGAGACTGTTCAAGTTCAGGGCGTGCCAGGCGATCGCCTCGTTGTCGCCGGTCGCCCACCACAGCGCCGCGCCCCGGCTGATGACCTGGGTGACGCCGGCCTTCGCCAGCACGATCAGCCGCTTGCGCTCGATGTCGAGCACGACCAGGCGCCCGCCGGAGTAGGAGTAGACCTCGAACCGGTCGAGCAGGGCAACGTCCACAAGGGACGCGGCGACCTTGCCCGAGACGGCGCGAAAACGGTTGGTGCCGTCGGGTCGCTGGAGTTCTATCACGGTCGATGCCTGCTCCCCGCCGATGATGATCGACCGGCACCACGCGGGTGAGCAGGCCATCAGCTCGTTGGGGCGCACCGGGACCGTGAAGCGCTCGCTGGTCTGCAGGTTGCTCAGCTCGATGGGGCCGTTCTGGCCGAGGTTGACCGTGGTGAGCCACGGCCATCCGGCAAAGGAGTAGGCGCCATCTCGCTTGTCGACCCGTACCGTGCCGCCGGAGAGCGGGACCGTGCGGATCTCGGTCTGCGGCTGGTCGCTGGGCGCGGCCGCGACCCAGCTCACCTCGCCGCCATGCACGACAAGGTCGTCGCGCTTGTCGAAGAGCGCGACATCGCCCGTGTCATCGGTGATCATGCGAGGGGTGGCCTCCGGCGAGTCGATCGTCCACAGGCGACTCTCGGCCTGGCCCTGATCCCCGACGGTCATCTCCAGCCACACCAGCCGCCCGCCGTCGGCGACGAAGCCGGCAAACTCCGGCGCGCGCTGCCTGGGCAGCCTCCGCAGCTCCCGCGGCCCGCCCGTCCCGTGCATGACCAGCAGGGCGGCGCCGTCGGCGGCGTCCATGGTGCCCACGGATCGCTTCTCATCAATAAAAAACAGGGGGGTGTACCCATCGAGCTCGATCGTGACCGGACGGGCACCCGGATAAGCCTCGGCGAGCGCCACCTCTGGCAGGGAACCGTCCCCATTGCGACCTGGGGCCGGGACGAGGGGTTTGACGATGATGATCGCCCCGGCCGCCAGGAGCGCCACCCAGAGGCTGAGCATGGTCGTCAACCGCAGGGTCGCCGGGTGCCGGTGCTTCACAGCGCGCGCCTCCGGCGGCTGATCGCCACCCCACCCAGGACCGCCCCCGCGACCACGCCCGCGCCCAGGGCCAGCGGCACCGCCACCCTGGCGGCCTTACGCCCGGTGCGGAAATCCCTTATCTCCCAATCGTTCTGCTTGGCCGTGCGGCGCAGGGCACTGTCCGGGTTGACCGCCACAGCGCGCCCGACCGTACTCAGCATCGGGATGTCGTTGATGGAGTCGCTATACGCGGTGCACTTGGAGAGGTCGAGCCCTTCGGCGGCGGCCAGGGCCTTGATGGCGACGGCCTTGGCCGGGCCGTGCAGCATCTCGCCGACCAGCTTGCCGGTGTAGTGACCGTCGCGGACCTGCGCTATCGTGCCCAGCGCCCCGGTCAGGCCCAGGCGGCTGGCGATCACCGTGCCCAGCTCGACGGGGGCGGCGGTGACCAGCCACACCCGCTCGCCCGCGGCCAGGTGCAGGTCGGCCAGGGCCCGGGTGCCGGACCAGATCTTGTCGGCCATCAGCTCGTCGAAGATCTCCTCGCTGAGCCGGGCGACGTCCTCGACCCTCCACCCGGCGATGAAGGCGAGCGCCGCCTCGCGGGTGTGCGCGATGTCGCCGGAGTGCTCGGCCGCCAGAAGGCGGAAGCGAAGCTGCCTCCACACCATGCGGGCAAGGTCACCGGTGGTGAAGTAGCGCCGCTTTGCCAGACCGCGGGCGAAGTAATAGATCGACGCACCTTGCATCATCGTATTGTCGACGTCGAAGAACGCCGCCGAATCGGGTTTCGGGGGAACCACCAGGGCGGCCTCCAACTCGGCGGCCGCCCAACCCGCGGTTTCGGCCATGGGCTAGAGAGTACTGGTTGTGCTGCTGACTCCGCCGATGGCGCCGCCTCCTGCGTCGGGGCAGGGCCGCAAAATCAAGTCACCGTCTTCCCTCACGATCTTGCAAGCAAAAGCGCGCCTGCAAGATCGCTCAGTCCAGACGGCGGCAGCGGGCCTGCGTGTATAGCTGGGCTATCCAAGTAGGCGGCCAAGGATGCGGCCGAGTTCGTCGAGCAGGCCGCTCCCCTGTTTCTCCGGTTCGGGTGCGGGGGCCGTCGGCGTCGCGACCGGCTGCGCGCCCAGCGCCGCGCTGCCGGGCTGCTGTGGCGCCGGGCGCCGCCCGTTGGTGCCGGAGGTTGACCGGGTGCC
>Ga0209382_10002846_pt1 | contig 24639 bp, 30 predicted proteins | sample SoiMetdeltSBSDD5_FD_187599 | JGI IMG/M metagenome (GOLD analysis project Ga0209382, IMG submission 187599) | Bulk soil microbial communities from a Populus tree surrounding site in Tennessee, USA - Soil MetaG P. deltoides SBSDD5 (SPAdes) (version 2) | ecosystem: Environmental > Terrestrial >... | reverse complement strand
CCGTTCTTGAAGAAGTAATCGCCATTCCTGTCGCTCTGACTGGCGGTTGTCACACACTTAAATCTCTACACTTTGATGGCGGTTGTTTCAATATTCGCGTGAGTCTCTGTTTCGCTGTCGGTTCGCATATTAGGCGTATTAAGCCGCACAGATCTAAAAGCGAATAGCTTGACAGCCTAACCTGGAATTAGCCACTTTAAATACAAACCGCTCTGGTATACCAGAGCGGGACATCTCGACTCATCGTATTATATCCTCAAGTTATTACTCCGTATTGTTAGCGTCCAACTTGTCAAAACGCGCACGATGGAAACGCTTCTCAACAATTGGCAACTCGATATCGGCTTGTTCACAGAACCACACAAATAGCTTTGCCTGATATTCCGCAGTCTCGACAGGAGGTCCGAAGAAATTCACCAGACGCTTCTGATTGACCATTCGCGCCGGGATAAGCTTGAACAAATCGGCATACTTTTCGTGAACCAATCGCCTCATGGTTGTCTGATAATCCTTCTGAAGCTCATCCAGCTCTGCGGTTGGTTTTCCAGCATTATCAATGATGCCAAGGAAGCGCAGGGCAGCTACTACTAAGCCCTCTTTGCCTTTCGCTACACTCAATTTCTTCAGCAACCCAATATCAATTTTCTCTTGCATCCATCCCGGCTCTCGAGCAAACTCCATGAATTCCATCATGCCCTTGAGACGTGCTTGCGGGTATTTAAATTCGTTCGTTGTTTGAGCTTTCATGGTCTACATTCCAGTCCGCGTGATTCGAGGCGTAATGGAGTCATAACCCTTGCGTGTAATCCGCCATAGTTTATGCCCTTCTGACTGCCCTGCCTCAGAAAGCCAGCCCTTGCTCGCGCAATGATTGGCCGTAGCGGCTAGATTGGAAGGCCGCACCCAGCGTGCGCGGCGAAAGTAATCATTCGCGATGATGCTCATATCAGTCATCGCCACATTCTCTACCTCAAATCGGTAGCACATTGCAACCATTAATCGCTCAGTGTCCGAAGCATCGCGCGGCAGCCCTGAGGCAAACTCTTCCCATGTTGAGCAGTCAACAGAAAATTGATTGAACATAGTGGTTTCTCCTTGTTGTATTAAGAATTCTATGAACCAGAGTCACGAGCCAATGTTCGCATAAAAACTGCAAGGCGTTCAACTTCCGATGCCTTCAGATCTATTGGCAAACGCAGACGCACTAAGCAGTCATTGCGTAAGGGATACGGGTAATCCACCATCTGAATTGAGTGCTCTGATTGAGCAATTGGCATCTCAAAAACGTGTTCTGATGGTGCTTCATGCCCTTTCGCAGTTTTTGCGGGTTTTAATTTGCGATTTGCACTTTTTGGTTGACCCTTGAATTTCCATCCTGTTGGGTCATTGACATATAGCAAGAACAGATCAAGAGCCTGCTTGAACCTGCGATAGTAAGTATTCAGACTATCAGGCTTGAAGTCCTTGCCACGAGCATTCCGAAAACGGATGAATAAGTCATCAACATCCATCTTAGAAACGTCCAAGGTTTCCCAATTCTCCAGGACTCCCATAATCTGCCGAACTGGGGAAGCGAAAGAATTGGCGGTGTTTTCGTTCATAACCTTCTTTTGCGCTGCCCACCCCCAGAACTCCACGAATTGCTTGCCAGTCGTTTCCATGCTTGCACCTTTCTTTCATGCCGATTTACAGCATACTAGCATATTATGCGTAGCATGTCAATGCCAATGCTTATTGTATGCTATTTTATCATTTCTGGGGCCAATTCGCATTGGTTTGACGCCGTTGACATTCAGCAGTATTTTGGAGGAGGTTGCATGCAGTAGGCTTTGTGTAGATTCGGCGGCTGATGGACGTTGTTGAACCACTCACCAGATCAGTAAGCAAAATTTATCAATGTAGAGTCTTGAATTTACGAAGTGAGCCATTCGCATGAATAACGAAGTCTACGTCAGCACCGATGTTGAAACCGACGGCCCCATTCCGGGCATCTACTCTATACTCAACTTGGCTGAAGGGCAGCCCTCGGCTAAAAGCCGACGGCTGCCAGAGCAAGTCCGCGAAGGTATCAGTATGTCGACCGTCTTGTGCTAAGATTGAGTTAGTAACGTCTTTGGGCCTAGACAGGAGGCATCCATGAGTGACGTAACCGTTCAAATCCATATCCCCTCCACCCTGCTTCAGTTTGGCCTGGATCAAGCCGAAATTCAGCGGCGCATCGGCGAATGGTTGGTGCTGTCCCTCTTTACCGAGGGACATATCTCATCCGGCAAAGCCGCTCGGTTACTTAATCAGAGTCGGGTGGAATTTCTAGCCTTACTCCGCACACGTGGCATTGCCTATCTCAACTACACCCCCGATGAGTTAGAAGAAGAGTTCGCCGCCGCCAACAAGCTGGAGGTGAGTCGGAGCGAATGATCATCGTTTCAAACACCACACCATTAATCGGGCTGGCTTCCATTGGCCGGTTCGATTTACTCCGTCAGCTTTTCGGGGAAATCTATATTCCGTCCGCCGTCTACGCTGAAGCCGTTGTCCGTGGGCACGAAGAAGGCGGCGCCAAACAGGAAGTCTCACAGGCCATCTGGATCAAGGCCAAGCCAGTTCAAGACCGTTTGGCTGTTGACGTCTTACTCGACGAACTCGATTTGGGTGAAGCCGAAACCATTGTCTTAGCGCGGGAACTAAACGCTAATTGGGTACTTATGGATGAACGGAAGGGCCGACGGAAATTGACCCAACTAACATTACCCACCATTGGCACACTGGGCCTCTTACTCAAGGCCAAGCAAGCCGGATTTCTTCCGACCCTCCGCCCGGAACTAGAGCGATTGCGCCAGCAAGGATTTAGCATCAGCCAAGCTGTTATTGACGCGGTGCTGAAGCAAGCCCAAGAGTAACTCTCAGATGAAACCGATTCCCATTCCAACCCGCGCTAAAGCCGTAAATGAATTGCTCAAAAAGGCGCGGCATCGGAATGTCATCCTCGAGTCGGCCGACGGTGAGCGTTTCGTGCTGGCCGCCATTGAGTCCTGGCAAGGTTTTGACGTTGGCGAAAGCGAAGATTTCGCTGTTGAAGTCAAACGCACCGCCCGGAACAAGAAACTTGCCAAAGTGATGGCGGAACGTCGCGCCAAAGACAAGGACAAACCCAGGTTTTCTTCGGAAGAAATCCGAAAAGAACTTGGCCTCAAGTAAAGCGCGGGCCCGTAGCTCAACGGTTAGAGCATCGCTCTTATAAGGCGCAGGTTGCTGGTTCGAGTCCAGTCGGGCCTACTCGCTATCACCTCTCATCAATGAGCAGTCCAAGTAAATTTTGACCCGCCCATTACTTCTGTGTTATCCTTCCCCCCGTTCAGCTTGCCTCAGCGCACTCACGAAAGGAAGGTGTCCCATGCCACCCCAAACTAATATTGACGAACTGGAGTGCTTTTGAAATTACCGCGAAACGCCGTAAGGGTTTCCCCTCCGAAACCCGCGTGAAGCGCGGGCAGCGGATTGTTCACGGCGACAAAGAATTGATCGAGAAGTTGGGCCGCAACGACTTGTGCCCGTGCCACTCTGGACGCCGCTTTCAAGCATTGTTGTCTGCAAACCGGTCACTATGATGGCGAGCGGCGCGAAGACTACTTTTAGGGAATAGAGAGTCAGGACGGGCACACGAAGAGCTAAACGTGTGCCCGTCATTATTTCATATCCTATGTCCCAACTCCCCTCCGGCACCGTTACCTTTCTCTTCACCGACATCGAAGGCTCCACCGAACTGTGGGAGAAATATCCCGACGCGATGAAAACGGCCTTGGCCGAGCATGACGCGCTGCTGAGGGAAATAATCACCGCGCAGCATGGACACGTCATCAAAGGCCGAGGCGATGGCATCCACGCCGTGTTTGCCACCGCGCTGGAGGCGGTGCAGGCGACGCTCGCAGCGCAGCGGGAACTGCAAAGGCTGAACGCGGCGCGGGCAGGCGAAAGTCAAAACTTAGCCCTAAGAGTCCGCATGGGATTGCACACCGGCGAAGCAGAATTGCGCGACGGCGACTATTACGGTCAAACTCTCAACCGCGCGGCGCGCTTGATGGCGGCGGGACATGGCGGACAAATTTTGCTTTCAGCAGTTACCGCGCAAGTGACGCGCGACCAGTTGCCGGCGGAGGTCTCCCTGCTGGATTTGGGCGAACATGCGCTTAAGGGATTGCTGCATGCCGAGCATCTCTATCAACTGATCGCGCCCGGATTGCCCAAAGATTTCCCGCCTTTGAAATCAATGCCGGTGACGCGGCACAACCTCCCCACCCAACTCACGTCGTTCATCGGGCGGGAACGGGAACTGGCCGACGCGCAGAAAAAACTGGCGAACGCGCGCCTGCTGACACTGATCGGGCCGGGCGGCATCGGCAAGACACGGCTGGCCTTGCAAATCGCGGCGGAGCAACTTCCAAATTTCAAGGATGGCGTCTGGTTGACGGAACTCGCTCCCCTCACCGATCCCGATCTCATCGTCTCCACCCTGGCGGCAGTGTTCGAGGTGCGCGAGGTGCCGGGCACGCCCCTCCTCCAACTCATCGTAGATTATCTGCGCGCCAAGGAGTTGCTGCTGGTGCTGGATAACTGTGAGCATCTGGTCGAAGCCAGTGCGCAACTCGCCGACCAACTGTTGCATGCCTGCGCGAAACTTAAAATCATCGTGTCGAGCCGCGAGGCGCTGGGTATTGATGGGGAGACGATCTTTCGGCTGCCGTCGTTGGCCTCACCGGAAGACATCGGCAGTCTGCTGGACTATGCGGCCACGCGGCTTTTCGTCGAACGCGCGGCCAAAGCCGAGCCACGCTTTCAACTGACAACCGAGAACGCAGCGGCCATCATCCAAATTTGCCGGCGGCTGGATGGCATTCCGTTGGCGATTGAGTTGGCCGCGGCGCGCGTCAAGCTCTTTACGCCCGAACAAATTGCGGAACGACTCGCGGACCGCTTCAAATTGCTCACCGGCGGAAGCCGCGCCGCGCTGCCGCGCCAACAGACACTGCGCGCGTTGATTGACTGGAGTTATCAATATCAATCTCTCAACGAAACCGAGCAGCGCGCGTTGCGGCGGCTCGCCGTGTTTTCGGGCGGGTGGCAGTTCGAGGCGGCGGAGGCAGTGATCGGCGAGGCAGAAGCACTGGAGGGCCTGGCGGGGCTGGTCAATAAATCACTCGTCACTATCGAGGAGCAGGCCGGCCAAGCCCGTTATGCTTTTCTCGAAACTATCCGGCAGTATGCGCTGGAGAAACTGGTCGAGGCGGGCGAGGCGAGTGAACTGCGCGACCGCCATCTGGATTATCTCTTGCAGCGCATGCAGCAATCGCCGCAAAGCATGTTCCGACTGGAAAGTATAGAAACGTTGGATGAGACCGAGGTCGAACACGATAACCTGCGCGCCGCGCTGGAGTGGGCCACGTCCAACCAGCCGGAAAAAGCGTTGAAACTGGCGCAGGCCGTCGGCGGTTTTTGGACGGCGCGGGATTATCACCGTGAAGCGCGCGATTGGTGCCAGGCTATTTTGAACCAGACCGAGTCTCTGCCGGGAGCGGACACCGACCGCGCCCGACTGTACGCGCTGTCCAGCTGGTCTTCCATGTCCATGGGCGAACACAAAGAGGGCCGCGCCGCCGCCGAGCGCGCGTTAGCGCTGGCGAAGAAAGTCAATGACCCGGTCACGTTGGTGCGCGCTTACACGGCCCTGGCGCTGACCTGCATCTTTCTGGGAGATTATCCCGTTGCCCAACAAGCTGTCATAGAAGGAGAAAGGCTGGCGCGGCAGAGCGATCTCAAGCTCGATCTGGTCTTCATTCTTTCCACCCGCGCGCAGATCGCCTATCATGCGGAACGAGACGCCCTGCAAGCCAAGCGTTATCTGGATGAAGCGGCTCAGGTGGTGCAGGAAGCGGGTTATCCCTGGGCCACGTCTTTTACTGCTTCCGGGCTGGCGCAGGTGGCCGCGCTGCTAGGCGACCTGAGAACCGCGCGGGCCAGATTCCAGGAGAGCGCGGAGGCGGGGCGGAAGGTGGGGAACATGCGCGTGGTGCATGCCAGCCGCAGTGAACTGGCGCATGTCTTGCGCCAACACGGCGAACTGGCGGAGGCGCTGGAGATTTATAAAGACTTGCTGCCCAAGTGGAAGGAGTTGGGTCATCGCGCCGCCCTGGCGCACGAACTGGAATGCATCGCGTATATTCTGATTCGCAAAGAAGAACCGGTGCGCGCGGCCACCCTGCTCGGCGCGGCGGAGGCGCTGCGCGCGGCGATTGATTCGGTCAGGACCCAAGTGGAACAGGTGGAATATGAAAAGGAAATAGCCGCGCTGCGCGCCGGGATGGAAGAGGCCGATTTCCAAAAGCACTGGAGTGAGGGCCGCGTGCTGACAATGGAACAGGCGATGGCGCAGGCGTTGGAGGCTGATTTTGTTTTATGATCTGCGAGACCTGACAGGTCTGATAAGGGAGGAGACTGAATGATCCGACAACAGAAATTTCATCTCTCGTGGCCAAGACTTTTTTTCGTAGCGCTGGTGATCGCGGCCGGCCTGGTTTTGTTTGCCGCTTTGTTGGGACCCTCGACCGGGAATGTCTTTAGCAATGTCGTTTCGAACCTTCCGGGTAATTATGGTGGTGGGGGTGACGGAATTTTCGCCGCCCCGACTGTCACCGCGCCAGGCCGGGGACAGGCTGCAACCGAACGGCTCATCATTCGCAACGGCAGTCTCAATCTGGTCGTGCAAGACCCACTGGCCGCGCAACAAGCCATTGAGCAGATGACTGCTGAGATGGCGGACGAAGGTGCCTTCATCGTCTCCAGCAACACGCGAGGTTCTACTACCGAGGGCCTGCCTTACATCAGCCTGAGTCTCCGCGTTCCCGCTACACACTTTGATGAGGTGATGGATCGCTTGGCGGCGTTGGCTGTCGAAGTCCGTGACCGGAAGGAGTCGGCGCAGGATGTAACGGCGGAGTACGTTGATTTGGAAGCCCGCCTGCAAGCGCTGGAAGCCGCGCGCGATCGCTTGCGCCAGATCATGGAAGAAGCCTCGACCACCGAGGAACTCTTGCAAGCCGAACAGCAGTTAACTCAGCGCGAGGCTGACCTCGAGGCAATTAAGGGGCAAATGCAGTATTTCTCACAGTCGGCGCAGCTTTCGAGTATCACCGTCGAACTGGAGCCTTCGATTCTCAGTCAACCGGTGGACAATCGCTGGCGACCAGCGGAGACGGTGCGGCGTTCATTTGATACTCTCTTGAGCAGCCTGCGAGATTTCGGCGATTTCGCCATCTTCTTTAGTATCGCCCTCCTGCCGTGGTTATTACTCGCTGGCGCAGTGGTTTTTGTTGTCCTCCGTTTGCAGAAGCGCTGGCGCGCCCGCCGAGGTCCGGCGCAACCAGAAACGAAGCCGGAGCAGTAAACCCTTGCCTACCATTTTTATTCCCGGCGTAAAAATCTGTGAACAGTTTTATATGGAAGCCGTGCGACCGATCCTGAGCCGCAGCTTTCCCCATGTAAAACATGCTGCCGCGCTGATTGGCAGCGGGTCGGAGGTGTTGGGATTTGATGATGCAGTCTCAACCGACCATCATTGGGGGCCGCGCGTTATGCTCTTCGTCGAAGAAGAATCTCAGCCGATTGCAGAGCAGATTATTCAAACGCTGGCGCAGAATTTGCCTTACGAATTTCACGGCTACCCGACCAACTTTACGCCGCCCGACCCGAACGATAATGGCACGCAACTACTCCAGCCGGTTACCAGTGGCCCGGTCAACCATCGCGTCACGGTGCAGACGATCCACAACTTCTTTATGGATTACATCGGATTCGATATTGAGCACGCGCTGGAACCCGCGGATTGGCTGACGTTCTCAGAACAACACTTGCGGACGCTGACCAGCGGCGCGATTTATCAGGATGACATCGGATTAGGAAAGGTGCGCTCTCGGTTCGCTTACTATCCTCACGATGTCTGGCTGTATCTGCTGGCGGCTGGTTGGACGCGGATTGGACAAGAGGAGCATTTGATGGGACGCGCCGGAATGGTGGGGGATGAAGTCGGTTCAGCGATCATCGGGGCGCGGTTGGTTCGGGACATTATGCGCTTGTGCTTCTTAATGGAGAAGACCTACGCGCCCTATCCCAAATGGTTCGGTACCGCCTTCAAGCAATTGCCCGGCGCATCGGAGTTGTGGCCTGTGTTGCAGGACGCTTTGTCCGCAGACTCGTGGCAGCAACGCGAGCACTCTCTGGTCAAAGCCTATGAACAACTCGCTATCCGCCACAATGCGCTTAAGCTGACCGAACCCTTACCGGAGCAAGCCATGTCTTTCTTTGGCCGTCCGTTTCAAGTCATCGCGCTACATGGATTTGCCGAGGCTTTATTGAAGCGCATTGAAGATCCGCAGATGAAACACATTGCGGCCCGGCCACTGATCGGCGGCCTCGACCTGCTGAGTGATAACACGGATTTTGTCTCCAATCCCCGCTGGCGGCCACTCGTCCGACAGTTGTATGAGTAAAATCCTTTGCCACGAATTCCACGAATTGACTCGAAGATTTAAAAAATTCGTGATATTTCGTGAAATTCGTGGCCGGAAATCTTATTCCTTTCCTACCCCTTCTCCACCGGGAATTGAATTTCATTGAGCGTGTTCGGATCATTCTGGTTGCCGGGCGGTTCCGGCACCCGAAGATTTAACTCCCGCCCCGGCCCCACGATCCGATAGCCATTCTGATCAATCCATTTAGCGAGCGCGTCATACGCCTCGCCGATGGTGAGGAATGGCCCGGCATGCACGACACAGGCCATTGTCTCGACTCCCGGCAAGTTATGGACGTTCAGACGTTGATCAGCCGTCATCGGATCAACAATCGGCATGCAGACTTCAATGTCCCAATCGCGTTCCTTGAACTCGCCATCATGATAGACTGCCGTGGGCGGGCCGATCATCCGGGCGCTCTGTTGATTCAAGTAACCCATCAGTTCCCCCCAAAGTGCGCCCTGGTCGGGCGGCTGGGGGACCACCCCGCGTACGGAAGCAACTTTTACTGGTTCGATTTTCTTGAGCACAACATCGTATTTGGACATGGAATTCTCCTGTTCGATTTGTCGGAGCCAGAGTTCCACGCGCTGCAGGCGTCCCGCTTCCTCCTCCACCCGCTGCCGGATTTCCGCCTGACGCAGCTTGAGCATCCCGCGCAGTTGGTCGGCGGGCAGGCCGCCTTCCAGGAGACGGCCAATCTCCTCCAGCGAGAAACCCAAGTCCTTGAGCGCCAAGATGCGATACAGGCGCGGCAGTTGGTCGAATTCGTAATAGCGGTAGCCGGTGAAGCGGTCTACTTCAATGGGCTTGAGCAACCCCATCTCGTCGTAGTACCGCAGCGCTTTGATGGACACTCGGCTAAGTTTGGAAAAGTCTCCGATCCGGATCATCTGAAGGCCTCCTGGATTGTTATACAGTCTCCCGCCACGGGAGAGTCAAGTGGTTAAGTGCCGGGTGTTTAAGTGTCAAGTGTTCAAGTGTCAGGTGTCAAGTGTTTCCTTGCGCAGAAATTCTTCTTCGGGGATGATAAGGGCTTGTAAAAGTATAACTCCGCAGTTTGGTCAGAGTGTTGTCACTCCCGCGAAGGCAGGAGGCCAGGCCTTGGGCCCTGGATTCCCGCCTTCGCGGGAATGACGTTGTCAAGGAGCATTGTAGTGCCGGATGACTCATGCTCACACAGAGGAGCCCCATGAAGTATAACCGACTCTATATTGGCACATATGCCGAGGCAGAGGCCGCCGGCATTTATCTCTATCAGATGGATAGCGCCACCGGGACGCTGGAATATCGGGACAGTTTCAAGGCCGGAGTGAATCCGTCCTTCTTAACTTTGTCGCCCGACAACAAATATTTGTACGCGGTGAATGAACTTGCCACCTTTCAAGGTCAACCCGGCGGCGCGGTCAGCGCTTTTGCGATTGATTCTTCATCCGGCAAACTAACCTTCCTCAATCAACAGCCTTCCCACGGCGGCGCGCCTTGTCACCTGATAACTGATCGTGAGGGGCGCTTTCTTTTTGTCGCCAATTACCTCAGTGGGACTCTGGCCGTTTATCCCATTGAGACTGACGGACGTCTGGCAGCGGCCTCACAGGTAGTGCAACATTCCGGAAAGGGAGTGAATGTTGAGCGGCAAGAAGGGCCGCATGCGCATTTCATTACCCTGACCACCGATAATCGGTTCGCACTGAGTTGTGATTTGGGGATTGATCAGGTGCTCGTTTACCAGTTCGACTCGGCCAATGGTAAACTGCTCTCGCATAGCACAGCCGAGCTCTCTCCGGGCGCGGGCCCACGGCATCTCGATTTTCACCCAGAGGGACGATTCGCTTATGTCATCAATGAACTCGATTCGACGTTGACGGTTTTTGAGTATGCGGCTGAAATCGGAACGTTGACCAAGCTCCAGACGCTTTCCACGTTGCCGGAAGGGTATACCGGTTTTAACTCGTGCGCCGAAGTCGCGGTGCATCCAACGGGTCGCTACGTGTATGGTTCCAATCGAGGCCATAATAGCCTCGTCATCTACGCCGTGAATGAAGCGACGGGTAAGCTGACACTCATGAGCCACGAGCCAACGCGCGGCAAAAACCCGCGCCACTTTGCGATTGATCCCACCGGGTCTTTTCTGCTGGCCGCAAACCAGGATAGCGATAATATGATCGTCTTTCAGATTGATATGCGCACCGGGCAATTGAGTTATCTGCAGCAGGTCGCTGTTCCCAAGCCGGTTTGTCTGACGTTCTGGCCCTTCGGCTACGCGGCGGCGCCGCATGAGCGAAGCCGAAGGAGGCGCGGCGCCGCTCAGGGTGCCCAGTAGAAAACGCCATGAGCAAAATCGTCTACTTTAGCGTCGCGGCCCATGGGCATGTCAACCCGGTCCAGCCAATCCTGCAAGAGTTGGTGCAGCGCGGTGAGCAGGTAATTTTCTACAACACCGAGGAATTTCGCTCATCAATTGAACAAACCGGCGCGACCTTCCGTGCCTACCCAACGACGGAATTGACCTCGGCGGCCATCTCCCGGATTCTGCACAATGGTAATCTCGCCGGAATCACGGTCTTACTTTTACGGGTGACGGAAACTTTGCTGCCGTTCGCGCTGGATGAACTGGCGCGCGAACAGCCTGATCTGGTGATGTTCGATGCACTGGCCCTGTGGGGAGAAATGGCCTCCCGACGATTGACCTTGCGTACCGCTGCGACCATTCCGCATTTTATCCTCGAAGGAACGCCGGCCGCGCGCCCGTCGCTCTATCTGCTCGGGCACATCTTACGCGCGCTGCCGGTGCTGCCCGGCTTGATTTCAGCGCGCGCCCGTCTCACGCGCCAGTATGGCGCAACGGCGTTTTCTCCCGCGTCGTCGCTGCTGCCCGTCCGCGGCGGCTTGAATCTGATCTTCACTTCCCGTGAGCTCCATCCGCCATCACCCTTCATTGACCAGACCTTTCGCTTCGTCGGCCCGTCGCTCAATCCACAGACTCGCGTCGAAGACCCTCTTCAGAGGGAGGAGGCTTTTCCGTTCGACGCGTTGGGGCCGGGTCCGGTGGTTTACATCTCGATGGGCACCGTGCATACCACGCATCTCGATTTTTACCGCGAATGCTTCCAGGCCTTTGCCGATTATCCGGCGCAGTTCATTCTCTCGGCCGGCAAACAGGCAAACCTGGACGCGCTCGGCGCAATCCCCTCAAACTTTATCGTGCGCCCCTCCGTCCCGCAGTTGGACGTGCTGCAACGGGCAGCGGCTTTCATTACCCACGGCGGGATGAACAGCATTCACGAGGGGCTGTATTACGGTGTTCCGCTGATTCTGATCCCGCACCAACTTGAGCAGTTGTTCGGTTCGCAGATCGTGGTCGCTTCTGGCGCGGGGCTTCTGATAGAAGATCAAGTGGCGCGCGGGCGCGTTCCCATTGCCAAGTTGCGTCCGGCAGTAGATGCCATTCTCTCGGAACCACGCTATCGAGCGGCTGCCCAGGAAGTGCAGAAATCATTGCAAGCCACCGGCGGATTTCGTCAGGCGGCGGACGAAATCCAGGCATACTTGACGGCAGGATAAAAGCGCAAGGGAACTGGACTTAGGCAGTGACTGAACTATTTCACCACCAAGTCACGAAGACACAAAGAAAACAAGAAGATTTCTAGACTATCCATTCGGGAGGCCGATATGCAACGCCTGGCTCGTCTCACCTTGATCTTCGCTATTCTATTTGCCGTGTTTATCGTCGGCCCGGCTTTGTTGAGTCAGCAGTTTGCGCCTTATCCGCTCATAAAAAACGGCGATGTTCTTGATCTCTTAACACCGTTGGTTTTAATCCCACTCTATTGGTTACTATTTCAGATTAGCCCCGACCGCCCCACTCAGCAAAAGGAAATGCTGGTCTTCCTCGTCCTGGCCGCGCTGTGGGCCGAGGGCCAGGGGATGCACTTAGTCGCAAACTCCATTGGGCATCTCACACAAGCTTTCGCGGGGAGCGACGTGGAAACACTCACGCACTTCTATGATGAAGTGTTGAGCCATTACCTGTGGCATCTTGGCCTAGTCGGGCTCTCGGCGCTGCTGATTTATCGTCAGTGGAAAAACCCGTTCGTGAATCAACGTTCCGGGTTAGGTTTTGAGATCACCGCCGGCATTATTCACGGCTTCAATTATTTCCTCACGATTGTGGAAGCGGCGACGCCGCTGCTCGGCGTTCCCTTCGCCATTGCGGTCGTCATCTTTACTTTGGTGTGGGGACGGCAGCGTTTACGCCAACAGCCCGTGCTAGCGTTTTTCTTTGTCGCTTATCTGGTCGCGTGCTTATTCTTCTTGGGCTGGGGACTGTATTGGGGCGGGCTGCCAGAGTTTAGCAAAGTGGGGATCATTGATTAGATTACCAGTCCATCACGAAAAAGCGCCAGCACCCTTCGACTGCGCCACGCTATCCTTCGGCTCCACTGCGTTCCGCTCAGGACACGCGTGGCTCCGCTCAGGATGCTGGCGTGAGGTACTGATTACCAGATAGGAGATTCCGCATGTCTATCACAACTAAATTTTGTTGGCTCACGCTGGTATCCAGCTTGCTCGTCACGGCTTGTGGCGCTGTTGTTGCCCCGACCGCAACTCCGGCCGCTACGGCCACGCCGGGACCGTCCGCGCTGGATTTTCTTATCCCGCTACCGGTGTCTGTACAATCAACCGGCGGTACATTTACACTCGCATCTACGACCGCGATCTACGTTGAACCGGAAAATGCCGAAATAACGGCCATCGGTCAATACCTGGCAGACAAGTTAAATCCTTCAACGGGATACGGAATCAAGGTGCAGGCAACGACCGGCGCGCCATCGAAAGGAAATATTTATCTCACGACGGCCGGCGGGTCTCAGGCACAGACATTGGGTGACGAGGGCTACGAATTAACCGTCACCGCTGAGAGTGTCACGCTCGCCGCATCTCAACCGGCGGGACTCTTTCGAGGCGTGCAGACCCTGCGGCAACTCCTGCCGGCGGCGATAGAGAGTCCGGACGTTCAACCGGGTCCGTGGTGGATGCCGACCGGTGTGATCCGGGATTATCCGCGCTTCGTTTGGCGCGGCGTGATGTTGGATGTCGCTCGACACTTCTTCAGCGTCGAGGATGTTAAACGCTACATTGACTTAGCCGCGGCTTACAAAATGAATCGCTTCCACCTGCACTTGGCCGACGATCAGGGCTGGCGGATTGAAATAAAATCCTGGCCGAACCTGACCACGTACGGCGGCAGCACCGAAGTGGGAGGCGGTCCGGGAGGTTATTACACGCAAGATGAGTACGCGGACATCGTGGCTTATGCTCAGGCCCGCTACATCACCCTCATTCCCGAAATTGATATGCCGGGGCATACCAACGCGGCGCTGGCTTCTTATCCGGAACTGAATTGCAATGGAGTCACGCCGGAGTTGTATACCGGCACCGAGGTCGGCTTCAGTTCGCTGTGTATCGGCCAGGAGAATACGTATACCTTTGTGGAGGCTGTCATCCGCGAGTTGGCAGCCATAACACCCGGCGCTTATATCCATGTCGGCGGCGACGAGGCGCAAGCGACCACGGCGGCGGACTACGTCAGTTTCATCAACCGGGTGCAGACGATCGTGCAAGCGCAGGGCAAGCAGATGATCGGGTGGGAGGAGATCGCCCAGGCGGAAGTTCTTTCCACCTCGATCGCCCAACACTGGTATAGCGACTTGGCTCAAACCGCCGTCAAAAAGGGCATGAAGGTTATCATGTCCCCGGCTCCGAAGGCTTATCTGGATATGAAATACGTGGCTTCGACACCGCTGGGATTAAAGTGGGCCGGCTATATCGAGGTGCAGACCGGCTATGCGTGGGACCCGGCGACGGAGGTGAGCGGCGTGGCGGAAAGCAATGTGCTGGGAGTGGAAGCGCCGCTGTGGTCGGAGACAATTCAAAATATCAAGGATATTGAATACCTGGCGTTCCCACGCCTGCCCGGTTACGCCGAGATCGGCTGGTCGCCGGCGACGGGCAGAAACTGGGACGAGTACCGCGTGCGCTTGGGCGCACATGGGCCCCGGCTGACGGCGCTGGATGTGTATTTCTATAAGTCGCCGCTGGTTGATTGGCAATGAGCGCGCTTTACTTTCTCACCGGATCATGTGGCGCAGGCAAGACCACGTTGCTTAAAGGAGTCGTCGCGTCGGTCTACCCCGAATTAGCCGCCTATCATTTTGATGATCTGGGAGTGCCGAGCTTAGAAGAGATGAACACTCACTATGGCGGCCCGGATCAGTGGCAGGCTTTCGCTACGCGGGAGTGGATCAAGCAAGCGGCTCAGTCCGCCGAGGCGGAGTTAGTGGTGGTTGATGGTCAAGCCCGGCCCAACGTAATTCTGGAGGCTGCTGAGGAAGCGGGATTTACCGCCTGCCATATTACCTTGATTAACTGTTCGCACGCGGAGAGACGGCGACGGCTGCTTGAGGATCGAAAGCAGCCGGAGTTAGATCAGTTGGATGTGTATGCTTGGGCCGCTTATTTGTGCGGCCAAGCCGACGCGCTCAAGCTGGAAATCATAGACACTACCTCCCAAAGCCAACAGGCCGCCATAGAGGAATTGGCACAGAGCCTTGGGCGCTTTGCCAACGAAACGAACACTTCGACGCAGCGTCGCCAGGGAATCAAATTGGTTTTGAAATCGTAAATCGGCGAAGTCGTTGAAGTCATTTAAAGCACTCGGCGCATTCCTTTAGAGAATGCGCCGAGCTTTCAACTGGCGTTAGCGGCTTCCAACGTTGGTGAGGCCAGACTTAGTACGCGCCTTCGTAGTAATCCTCCGGAAGGGCGCGGTGCCAGACATGGTGCGAGTAGCGATTCAGTTCATCGGTCAGGCTGTCAACCCACTGGTCTTCAACCATCGCAATGAACGCCGAACTGCGTGGCGGCAGGCTGGCCCGAATGGACTTGATTTCATCGTCGGTAAATCCCAGATTCACCGCGGCGGCGGTTGTTCCGCCGGTCACCGCACCCGCGGCCGCGCCAACCGCGGCGCCGGCGGGGCCACCGATCAAGCCAACTACCGCGCCCACAATGGCGCCAAAAACGGTGCCCGCGCCTGGGCTGACATCTTGATCCTGATGCACCTTGGTATTGCCCTTGTAATCTTTGACGATGACCGCGGTTTTGTTGAACTTGAGGTCCAGCGACTTGCTCCATTTCTTAAGCTCTTTGAGCGTATCGGCGGCATCGTCCTCACCGTTAAACGTGGCAATGACGAGTTCTTCGGAAGTAGGCATGGTCGTTACTCCTTTCAACTAGTGAGAAAGTGACTCTTAATCTTTAGCCCAGCGTTTACAGCTCGCCCCAGTCATGTTATGACTCTAGCAGGAGTCAGTTTTACCGACTATCAGTCAACAGCTTGTCGCCGTATAGATAAACTTTGAAGTGGGATGTCGGATTTGTCTGACACGCTGAATCAGCCGCACAGCAATTGGGCCGGCAATTACACCTACCGCGCCGCGCGTTGGCACCGGCCGGAAACGCTGGAGCAAGTCCAGGCGCTAGTTCGCCGCGGCCGCAAACTCAAAGCGCTCGGCACACGCCACTCCTTTAACCACCTCGCGGACACGTCCGAAGACCTGCTCTCGCTCGAACATTTCTCCCACGTGCTCGAATTAAATCGTGAACGCCACACGGTGACGGTTGGGGCCGGGATGCGCTACGGCGAGCTTTGTCGGTATCTGCACCCCGAGGGCTATGCGCTCCACAACCTGGCGTCCTTACCGCATATTTCCGTCGCCGGCGCGTGCGCGACCGCGACGCATGGCTCCGGTGACCGGAATGGAAACCTGGCGACCGCCGTCGCCGCGCTGGAAATGGTGACGGCCGAGGGGGAGGTCGTAGCTTTATCCCGCGAACACGATGAGGCGTTTCAGGGAGCCATCGTTGGGCTGGGCGGATTAGGCGTCGTCACACAGTTGACGCTGGATATTCTGCCAACGTTCGAGATGAGACAAGCGGTTTACGAAAACCTGCCGCTCGCGCAAATAGAAGCACACTTCGACGAGATCACTGCCAACGCTTATAGTGTCAGCCTCTTCACGGATTGGCGCGCCGCGCGCTTCAACCAAATCTGGTTTAAGTGGAGGATCACGAACGGTGCGCCGTCCGAGTTAGCGCCGGAGTTGTTCGGGGCGACGCTCGCCCCCGGCCCACGGCATCCCATTGCCGATCTCTCACCGGTAAACTGTACCGAGCAGTTGGGCGTCCCCGGCCCCTGGTATGAACGCTTGCCGCACTTCCGCCTGGATTACACGCCCAGCAGCGGCGAGGAGTTGCAAACGGAATACTTCGTGCCCCGGCAGCACGCGCTCGCCGCTTTCCGGGCCGTTTACCAATTGCGTGAACACCTCGTGCCCCTCCTGCAGATTTCAGAAGTGCGCACCATCGCCGCGGACGATCTATGGCTGAGCCCGTGTTACCGGCAGGCGTGTGTCGCCATCCACTTTACGTGGAAGAAAAACTGGCTAGCGGTTCAACCGGTGTTGCCGCTCATCGAAGCGCAACTCGCGCCGCTCCAGGCTCGCCCACATTGGGCCAAGCTGTTTACTCTCTCACCCACGCGCCTGCCGGCGCTCTACCCGAAGCTGCCGGACTTTCAACGTTTGCTTCAGGCCTACGATCCCCAGGGGAAATTCCGCAATGCGTTTTTGGATATGTATATCTTTGGATTAGAAGGAGGTGTTCCATGACCGAGAATAGACGCGTCGTTGAACGGCATGGGTGCATCGTGTGTGGTAAAACCTATGACCTGCTGGTTGTGTATCACCCCGATGGGAAACTTCTAGATTGGACGGTGACCAGCCCCGGCGGACATCGGGTGCCGGAGGCGCAACGTCCGCTCGTCGCTTGCGATACGCACCCGCCGGATAAAATCCAGGCGGCGTATGCCAAACGCTATGCCGGGCGTCAGCCGAAAGAAGATGAGGACGATTAACAAAACTATTCGATTATTCACATCTCGGCTGCTCTCCGTCCGCGAGGACGCGGGCCTGGAGCATTTGTGAATAATCACCAGAAACTATTGACTTGAACTGTCGCGCGGTCACGGGTATGCTAGGGGCATGCTCACAGTGACGCCCCAGATAAGCATTGACGAGAGCGAACTGCACGAAACTTTTGTGCGCGCCTCGGGGCCGGGCGGCCAAAACGTCAACAAAGTCGCCACCGCGGTTCAATTGCGTTTTGACGTCCAGCATTCTCCCTCACTGCCTCCGGCCGTCCGGGAGCGTTTGCTGCGCTTGGTCGCTCAACGCCTAACCACGGATGGGGAACTGATCATAGAAGCGAAACGGTTTCGGACTCAAGAAAAGAATCGTCAGGAGGCGCGTGAGCGCTTGGTCGCGCTGGTGCGTAAAGCCGCCGAACCGCCCAAACCTCGGCGCGCCACCAAACCTACGCGGGCGGCGCGACAAAAACGGCTGGAGCATAAACGCCAGCGAGGGCAGACTAAACAGTTGAGACGTTCGGCGGCTCAGGAGCCTGACTAGCGTGGGAAGTTCAAATAAGCCGGCCCCAAAGTCGCCTCGGCCCCTGCCCCGGCTTCGCAAACTGTGTCTCTCACTGCCAGAGGTGCAAGAAGTGGAAGCCTGGGGTGAGCCGACCTTCCGGGTGCGCAACAAAATGTTTGCCATGTACGCGACGGCGGACACGCATCACGGCCAAGGCCGAGCGTCCGTCTGGCTCAAGGCCATGCCCAGCGATCAAGATTTTCTGGTGCGCGCCGCGCCCAACCGATTTTTCATCCCGCCCTATATGGGGCCGAAGGGTTGGGTCGGTGTCTATCTGGATGGTGCGCTGGATTGGGCCGAGTGCGAGACGCTCCTCCGCCGGGCTTATACCCTGATTGCACCGAAGCGCCTCAGCGCTAACATTGAGGAACGAACGTGATGAGTGTTGAACCCTCACAGCCCAGCGACCTGGCGCCCATTCTGGCTATGACCGAAGCGGTGGGTGTCTTCAATGCCGAGGAAGTAGCCACCGTCCAAGAACTCTTTGAGGACTATCTCAAAGATGCCGTGGCCAGCGGTTATCATTTCCTTTCCTATCGTGAAAATGATCAGGTGCTGGGGTTCGTGTGTTGGGGGCCTAAAGATCTTTCCAACGGCGCCACAGATTTATATTGGATCGTCACGTCGCCCACAGCTTCCCGCCGGGGCGTCGCCGCCGCGCTGTTCCAAGCCGTGGAAGCGGCCGTCCGCGCGCTAGGCCGCTGGCTGATCGTCATTTGGACCAGCAGCCGCCCGGACTATGAACCGGCCCGCCGCTTCTATGAGCGAATGGGCTGTCGCTTAGCCGCCCAAATCCCGGAATTTTATGATCGGGGCGATGACTTGTGCATTTACATCCGACAGCTTTAACCTGAAAATCAGAGAACACACCGAGCGCCCGGAGTCAGTCAGCGCCGCGCTTAAAGCTTTCTGGCAATCAAGCTAAAATCAAATCAGATTCTTTTAGAAGGAGAAAAACCATGCCTGAATCTTTTGGACGAGCACTCATGTACGGTATCGGGGGAATCGTGATCGGGTCGGTCATCGGCCCGCTGGTCGCGTACTTGGGACAAAGCGGAATGGTGAACGTCAATCTCTATGCCGGGATCGGGTATGGGTTGATCGTCGGCGCGCTGGTCAGCGGCATTCTGGGCCTGATCTCAAATGGGTGGGCGGGCTTAATTACCGGGCTGGGCGTGGGCGGAGTCTTAGGCGGCCTGATAGATTACTTCTTTCATCCACGCCTGGAGGTGGTGGGGGGATGGCTCCTCGGCGCCGGCCTCGGCTTGGTGGGAGGCTTGATCGCGGCTTTGCTCGCACCGCCCGAAGGTTATCGGCGGGACTGATTATCAGCCATGTCTTTTCCCTCCGTCACCGACCTGATTCCCATATTGCAAATTGCGATTGGCCCGGTGATCCTCATCTCCGGCGTCGGCTTATTGCTCCTGACGATGACCAATCGCTTGGGGCGCGCCATTGATCGCGCACGGACGTTGTACGAGAAGTTACGCATCGAAGCGCCGGCGGATCAAGACCGCACCCGAGCGCAGTTGAAGATTTTGCAACGGCGCGCGAATTTCATTCGTCAGGCCATCATCCTGGCGACCATCAGCATCCTGCTGGCGGCGCTATTAATTATCAGCCTCTTCTTCGCGGCGCTCTTACGCTTGGACGCGGGCTGGCTCATCCTGCTCTCTTTCAGTGGCTGCTTGCTGGCACTGATCGGCGCGCTGCTGGCTTTTATTCGGGACGTCAATCAATCGCTCTTGGCGCTCAAATTGGAATTGGGCGACGAGCTCAACCAGACAGGTTCTGCCTGATGACAACTCCACCCTACCATATCTTCCTCGAAGAAAAATCCTCACCCGAGGATATCCGGGCGATTACCGAAGGCCTCTATCTCTTCAATCGCCAACACACGCCGGAGGACAATTACCACCCCTTGCGGCTCTTTCTCCGCGCTTCCGATCAAACGCTCGTCGGCGGTTTGCTCGGCGAGACGTATTGGGGTTGGCTGCACGTCAGCATTCTCTGGCTCCAGGAGGAGCTGCGCGGGCAAGGGTACGGCTCGCATCTTCTGGCCCAGGCGGAACAGGAAGCGCGGCGGCGTGGCTGTCACGCGGTCCATTTGGACACGCTCAGTTTTCAAGCGCTCGCCTTCTATGAGCACCGGGGGTATCAAGTCTTTGGCACGTTGCTTGATCACCCCGTTGGACACACGCGCTACTTTCTCACAAAGAAGCTGAGTTAGACTTCAAGCAGGAGACCGGATGAACCGCGCCTTAGAGATGACAAGGCAACGCGTACTCGTTGTGGCGGCATTGATCCTGTTGCTGCTCTCGGCCTGCGCCGGCAACGCCGCCTCCGCTCGAACGATGACCGTGATGGGCTTCGGCCAGGTCACCGGGCAGCCGGATGTCGCTATCGTCACCTTCGGGATGTGGAGCAAGGATGAAGATGCGAACAAGGCGATCCTCAACTCCAAATCGAAGCTCGCTGAATTGCTGGCGGCCATCACGGCGCTGGGCGTGGAACAAAAAGATATTCAAACGCTGGCGCCGTCCATGAACTCCGAACAAATCATGGGCCCAGACGGTTATCCCACCAACCGGCTGTTGTACGGCATCAATCAGACGGTGAGGGTCACTTTGCAGCAAGCGGAGCGCGTCGGGGATGTGCTCAACACGATTCGGGAAATCGCGGGCGCGCCCTATCTTTTCAGCCTGTCGGTCAATTATGAACTGAGCGAGCATCAGCGCCGGGAGGTTTTAGCCGAGGCGCAAGCCAAAGCGCTGGAAGAAGCCAACGCTAACGCGACGCGGCTGGCCCAATCCGTGGGCGCGGCGGTGGACACGCCCGTGGAAGTGAGGGTGATGGATCAGCAAGTAACGCCCAATCCAATGTTGCAGGCGCAAGTGACGGTACAGGTCACGTATCGGCTGAAATAAATTTAATTAAGTGATTATTCAGCCTCACCCCCGGCCCCTCTCCTGACGACGCTCCTTCGACTGCGCGCGGAAAAGCCCCGCGCTCCGCTCACGCGCACTTCGCGTGCATCGTCAGGAGAGGGAAGCAGAACCGTCTGTATTTCTCCCCTCTCCAGAACATGAACACATCTCTCCGTGTTCACGTTCTGGAGAGGGGCCGGGGGTGAGGCCAACCAAGCAGTTACCATTCTTATTCCAAAAGGATCATCCTATGGAAACCGAACTCATCTTCCGAATCCTCCTGCTCGTTTTATTCGTCGGCTTTATTGCGCATCGTGGCTACTACACACGGAAGATGGGTCGTCCCGATGAAGACACGGTAAAAGCTCGAGAAGAAAAATCAACGCCGCTTATCGCAAATTTGTTGAGTCTGCCCGCTTTCATCGGGACCGTCATCTATATCTTCTATCCGCCGTGGATGGCTTGGGCGACTCTGCCGCTGCCGGCCGGGCTGCGCTGGGCCGGCGTGGGTCTGGCCTTACTCGGCTTTCTGCTGCTCCAGTGGGCACATGCGGCTCTGGGGAGAAACTGGAGCGATACGCCTCGACTGCTGAAGGAACAATCGCTCGTCACCGGCGGGCCGTACCGCTGGGTGCGACATCCCATCTACACCTCCTTTCTGATCATCATGAGCGCGACGCTGTTCATCTCAGCCAACTGGTTTATCGGCCTAACGTGGATCGGGATGACTTTTCTGGAAGTGATGTCACGGATCAATAGCGAAGAGGGGATGATGCTAGAGCAATTTGGGGACGCATACCGAGTGTATAGCCTGGGAACGGGGAGGTTGCTTCCACGGCTCAAGCGGTAGGGTTTAAGGGTCAAGTGTTCAAGTGTCAAGTTCTTAAGTGTCAAGTACTCAAGTGCCAAGTGTTCAGGTTTCACTTAAACACATGACACCTAAACACGTGACACCTGCCACTTGCCACCTGCCACTTGCTTATTGGCGACTTTCCCTTTTACCACTAAAATGAAGCTCTAGCTTCTTACCCAGACCTTCAAGGTCTTGCCAAGCGCCGGAGTGCAGTAGAGTGGGATGGAGACCTTTAGGTCTAAAGTAACGAACGATGACTGTTTACACGATCAACGACCAACCGATTCATGTTTGGGAAGAGGGGCGGCCCGGCCGGACCGTGGCGCTTTTGATCCACGGCTGGTCAAGCTCCCACTATGCCCTCTCCCCACTCTTACCGCTCCTCAGCCGGAGTTATCATTGCCTCTCGGTGGATTTGCCGGGCTACGGCGAATCGCCGCCCGGTCAGGAGCGAGCCACTATGGTCGGCTACGCAGATTTGATCTCCGGCCTCCTCAAGCAGGTGACGAATAAACCGGCGCTGTTGATCGGCCATTCCATGGGTGGGATGATCAGCTTGCATCTCACGCTCCGCCATCCCGAACAGGTCGAACGGCTGGTGCTGCTTTGTCCCACCATCAGCGGGCGGTTATCGTTATTCATCAACTTGTTTGTTTTGCCCATCGTCCTGCTGGAGCGTTTCCCCATCGGCACCTGGATCGTCTCGCTCTTTGAAACCCAAATGGTCGGGCTGACGGATCAACTCATGCGCCCGGCCTCCTTCGCCGAACGCACGGGCATCACCGAGGAGAGTTACAAACGTCTGCGGGCCGATGCGCGCCGTCCCGGCCAGGGGCGGGTACGCGCGGAATGTTATTGGGCCATGCGCGATGGCGACCTGCGCGGCAAGCTGTCTGAAATCAAAGCGCCCTCGCTCGTGTTGTGGGGGATGGAGGACAACACGGTGCCACTGCGGGATGCCAGCGCCGTCTCCGACGAGTGGCCGGACGCCGACCTGCGCGTGCTGCCCAAGGCCGGCCACTGGCCCCACTTTGAGGCGCACACTATCACGGAGCGTTACGTGCGCGCGTTCTTGGGCACACCGCTCAAATTGCTCAAGATTGAATTTTGAATCAACGGATGGAACGGATTTAACGGATTTTCTCCTCCGTTCCATCCATCATCCGTGTTATCCGTGTCATCCGTTGACTCTATGAAGCTCTATGCCATCAGCGACCTCCATCTCGCCTACGAAAGCAATCGGCAAGCGCTGGAAGCTCTCCCGCCTTATCCCGACGATTGGCTCATCCTGGCCGGCGACTTAGGCGAGACGGAATGGCAAATGGAATTTGCCTTCTCGGTTCTGACGCAACGCTTCGCCAAGTTGATCTGGACGCCGGGGAACCATGATTTGTGGACGCTGAAGGCGGAGCCGCCAGCCTTACGCGGAGAAGCGAAATACCGGCGGCTCGTTGCCTTGTGCCGTGATTATGGCGTGCTGACTCCGGAGGACCCTTACGCCCTTTGGCCGGGCGAAGGGACCGCTTGCCGGCTCGCGCCACTTTTTCTACTCTACGATTACAGTTTCCGGCCTGAACATATCCCGGAGGATGAGGCAGTCGCGTGGGCGGAAGAATCCGGCGTGGTGTGCAGCGATGAATTTCTGCTTCACCCGGAGCCTTACCCTTCGCGCTCGGCCTGGTGTTGGCTGCGCTGTCACTACACCGAGCAGCGCTTGCAAGCCGCCGGCGCCGAGACGCCATTGATCTTGATCAACCATTTTCCGCTCAGGCAGGATGTGATTAAGTTGAAATATATTCCTCGCTTTTCATTGTGGTGCGGAACGCGGCGCACCGAGGATTGGCACACGCGCTTCCCGGTGCAGACCGTCATCTATGGCCACCTGCACACCCGCTCCACCGATTACCGCGATGGCGTTCTCTTTCAAGAAGTCTCCCTGGGTTATCCTCAGGATTGGCGGCAAGAGAAAGGCGTTCAAGGTTATCTGCGCCAAATTCTGCCGTCCCCTACCCCCAACCCACTCTTCCAGGCGACCGCCGGACTCCCAGTTCGAGTAAATCATGACTGACGTTCAGTCCGACACGCCGGAGCGCGTCTATTCGCTGCCCAACAGCACCTACGTCGTCGAGACGCAGGCCGGCGCGATCCTCGTCAACTGCCCACCGGAGACGCTGAAATATCTGCTCGCGCACGGCCTCAAGCCGCCGCGCATCATTCTGATTGCGCCGGATATGCCGGCCGGAAAACAATTAGGCTCAAGCGGCTTCGTGCGCCAGGGCATCAACTATGCCAGCGTCGAATTCCTGCTCTATTCCAATTTCTTTGGCAGCGGCGGCCTGCGCACCCGCATCATCACCCCGACGTTGTCTCAGGCCCAACGGCTGCGAGTGATCTTGGATGAAACCATCACCGGCCCAACCGAGGCGGCGGATTATGGCGATTACAAATGGCTGCAACGTGAATGCGACGCCGTGGGCTACTACGAACCTTTAGGCGGCATGCCGCAGACGCACGATTTAGCGGAACTCACCTGCCTGGAGGCGGGTGGCGGTGAGTTGAGCGGAGTCCGCATCACACTCGAAGGCGAACGCTTCGTCTTCCGGGAAGAGGGGACGGTCATCGCCTCCATCCCCATCCTCATCACGAGCACGCCCACGCCGCTCAGCCTGGCCCCCGCGCGGCCTCTCTTGCGCCAGGAACTCACTTTGCAGTTCATCGGCGGGAGCGACGGCTTTGACCCCGGCGGC
>Ga0209382_10002843_pt1 | contig 24645 bp, 21 predicted proteins | sample SoiMetdeltSBSDD5_FD_187599 | JGI IMG/M metagenome (GOLD analysis project Ga0209382, IMG submission 187599) | Bulk soil microbial communities from a Populus tree surrounding site in Tennessee, USA - Soil MetaG P. deltoides SBSDD5 (SPAdes) (version 2) | ecosystem: Environmental > Terrestrial >... | reverse complement strand
TGACGCGCCCGATCGGATCGCTGCGCTGGTGCTCGAGTCGCCGCTGTCGCCCTACGGCTTCGGCGTCGGCGGTGCGGGCGGGGCCAACCCCGACTTCGTTGCCGCGCTTGCCGCCGGTGACCGGACTCCGGATGCGCCCACCAGCCCGCGCAACGTCCTGCGTGCCTGCTACGTAGCCGACCCGGCGAGCCTCGGTGACGACGAGGAGGCCCTACTCTCGACGGTCCTGTCGACCGCCGTCGGCCAAGACAACTATCCGGGCGATGCCATGCCCACCGACGGCTGGCCGGGCGTCGGCCCGGGCAAAAGTGGCGTGCTCAACGCGATGGACCCCAGCCGGCACAACGTCGCCGACGAGCTCGTCGCGCTCGGCACCAAGCCGCCGATCACATGGATCCGCGGGGACGCCGACGTCATCGTCTCCGACACCTCGCAGTTCGATCTGGCGTACCTGGGCAAGCTCGGGATCGTGCCGGGCTGGCCGGGTGAGCAGGTCTGCCCACCGCAGCCGATGGTGACGCAGACTCGGCAGGTACTTACCCGCTACGCCCAGGCCGGTGGCAGGTTCGAGGAGCTGGTATTCGCCGGTACCGGGCACAGCCCGCACATCGAACGGCCGGCGGAGTTCGCAGCCGCACTGGCCGCAGCGGTCGGCTGAGGCTCAGTACCGGGCTGTATCCGGCGATGCCCGTTGCGTGCCTGAGTCCCACTGAGGCGGTCGCCTGACTGTAGATTTCCCGGACATGGGATTCTGGGGAACCATCGTGGTGTACCGGGGCGAGCCACTGCTGGCGCAGCTTCTGCCGGAAATCGAAGAGTTACACGAAGCCGAGCTCGACTACGACCGCGTCAACGGAGCCTGGCAGGTCTGGCGGGTCTACCTGGGCCTGCGAGACCTGCCGGCCGACCTGCTTGCCCGGCTGCGGGATGCTACCGGCGCGCCGGTCCTTGCCGGCCAGGTGTTTGACAGTGACGGTGCGTTCGTGCACGGGCTTGGCGCGCGGACAGAGTGCAAGGCATGGCTTCAGCTGGACGGGGCCCTGGGCTACCTGCTGACGCCGTACACCATCGACGGGGACGATTCCGAATACGTGCGGGAGAACGACGAACTGAGGGCGCGCATCCTCGCCGAGACTCCGGGCGGTGCGGTGGCCGCCGCGGCGGCGATCGAGTGGGCGCACGAGGCCGGTCTGACGCCCGCCGGCCTGGACGAGGTGACCGAGGCGTTCGACGGCGGCTGCGTATTCGTCGAGGAGCAGTTCATCAAGCTGCTCAACAGCCTGGGCCTGGACACCGCCGCGCGGCCGGTAGTGGGGCAGAAGTACCGGCCAAGTACCGATCGAATACCGGCTCGCGCCCTGGCCCAGGACACTTCGAGGGCGTGACCGGGGTAAACCTCAGCACCCGAACCAGCGTTCGACCTGGTGAGCGGGGAGGAGCTGGTGGGCATCGACACCGAACAACACCCTGTCGAGGTTGATACTGACGCACCGGCTGTACCGAGGAGCGGCAGCGAAGCCTTACTCGAGCACGAGTAGGTTCTGGGCCTGCACCACCGAGACCGACAGCGTGCGGTAGCCGACGCCGTCGAAGTGAACGGTCATGCGGTCCTTTTCGTACCCCAGCACCGTCCCCGAGCCCCACTCCGGGTGCCGCACCGTGCTGTGCAGCGGGTACGGTCCGCTCTCCGGCAGCACCTCCGCCAGCCCGCCGTGGCAGTTGTCGCAGTGCCCGCACGGGTGGCTCAGCTGCTCGCCGAAGTAGCCGAGCAGGGGCTGCATGCGGCAACCGCGACTCTCCGCGAAGCGGCGCATCATGTCGGTGCGGGAGCGCTGCCCGGTCTGGTGGCTCGTGTGCTCGGCGAGCGCCTCGCGGGCCGCCTGATCCGGCAAGGGCGCGTAGCGCGGCACGCTCAGTTCTCCCTTGGCCCCGGTGGCCACGGCTCCTACCGATTCGAGGAGGCTCATGTGGGTACCCAGTTTGCGCGCGCCGATGCCGGTGAGTTTGCCAAGCGCCGTCTTGGTCTGCGGCCCCCGGTGCAAGGCGGCCGCGACGGCACGCAGCTCCTCCAGCTCCGGCGCGCCACCGTTGAAAAACCGTTGCAGCGCCATGTCTTCGGCCCGGTAAAGCAGCAGCGCCCGCGCGGTTTGGCCATCCCGTCCCGCCCGCCCGATCTCCTGCAGGTAGGAGTCCGGTGAGTCGGGCAGGGCCATGTGCGCCACCCACCGGATGTTGGGTTTGTCGATGCCCATGCCGAACGCCGACGTGGCCACCATGATGGGCACCCGGTCGGCCAGGAAGTCCTCGTGCCGCTGCTTGCGCATGCCCGCCGCCATCCCGCCGTGGTATGCCTGGGCCGTGAACCCGGCCGCACCAAGCCTTTCGGCCAGCTCCTCGGCGGCCCGCCGGGTCGGGACATAGACGATGCCGGGCGGTTCGCCCTCGCGCAGCAACGCCAGGAGCCGACGCCAGCGATGATCCTCGGTCGGGCAGTGGGACGCCTCGACGAACAGGTTGGGGCGGTCCAATCCGGACACCAGTACGCGGGGGGCACGCAGGCCAAGCCGGGCGGTGATGTCCTCCCGCACCGGCGGCGAGGCCGTGGCAGTCAGCGCCACCACGGGCGGGCGGCCCATGCCCTTGATCAGGTGTCCAATGGCGAGATAGTCCGGCCGGAAGTCGTATCCCCAGGACGAGATGCAGTGCGCCTCGTCGACCGCGACCAGCGACGGGCGCAACGCCTTCACCTCGGCCAGCCGCTCCGGCGCGCTCAGCTGCTCGGGCGTGATGAACAGGAACTTCGCCGCGCCCTCGCGCAGCTCCTTGAGCGCCGCCGCCTGCCTCGCCGGGGTCTCCGCGGAGCTGATCCGCACCGCCCGCAACCCGCGATCGTTGAGATTGGTGAGCTGATCCTGTTGCAGGGCAAGCAAAGGCGAGATGACGACGGTCGGGCCGGGCAGTAGTGTCGCCGGGACCTGGTAGATGGCGGACTTGCCGCCGCCGGTGGGCAGCACGACAAGCGCATCGCGCCCCTTGAGCAGGGCACGCATCGCCTTGAGCTGCGCCGGACGCAGCCTGTGCCAGCCGAACCGGGTGCGCGCCGCGCGGCGCAGGCGTAACGAGGGGAACAACATCAAGAACAGCATAGCCTGCCCACATTGTTGCAGCGCCGCCGCCGACGTTTCGGCTCGCCGAGACGTCGGCTCCGGTGGCGGCGCTGCCGTGCGTTGCTTGCACGGCCAGTTAGTGAGCAAGGGCCTCGGTTGGGGCGAGGCGGGCGGCGCGGACGGCGGGATACAGGCCGGCGACGGCTCCGATCACGACGGTGGCGAGCACCCCGCCGGCCATCGCCCACGCCGGCACCACCGTCGGCCAGCCCTGAGTGGTGGCGTAGACGCCGGTGACGAGGATGCCCAGCATCACCCCGCCCGCACCGCCCAATGTGGACAGCAGGAGCGATTCGGCCAGGAACTGCAGCCGGATCTGGCCCTGGGTGGCGCCGAGCGAGCGTCTGAGCCCGATCTCGGCCCGGCGTTCGAGCACCGAGATGACCATCGTGTTGGCGACCCCGACGCCGCCGACGAGCAGGGCGACCGCGCCCAACCCGAGCAGCAGTCCGGTGAAGGCCCGGTCGGTGGCGTTCTTGGCGGCCAGGGCATCGGACGGCCGTGACACGGTCACCTCGGCGGGCGCCTCGGGGTTGGCTGTGGCGGCGAGCACCCTCTGCACCGCGCTCACCTGATCCTCCCGCGCCCTGGAGTAAACCGTGGTCGGGTGGCCGTCGAAGCCGAGGTAGGTCTGGGCCGCGGTCCAGCCTATCAGCGCCGCCGCGTCCAGCTCGGGCGCCAGCGGTACCGGGTCGAGGATGCCGATGACCGTGAACCACCGCCCGCCCAGCCAGACCTGCACCTGCTGCCCGGATTCGGGCACACCCAAACGATCCGCCGCAAGCGTGCCGAGCACGACGGCCGGATAGCGCGCGGTGGCCTCGTTGAGCCATGCGCCGTCGCCGACCGTGCCACCGACTGTGTCGAGGAGGTCCAGATAGGACGCCATCACCGAGATGCTTCCGGTCTGCCCCGAGGGGATGCGGTCGTTGCGGTAGACGCGCGCGTCCGACAGCCGCGCGGTCGCGGTCGCCGACAGCACCGGGCCGATCCGGCCGATCATCGTCACCGACTCCACCGGCAGCTTGGCCTGCTCGCTGGAGAACATCTTGTTGCCCGGCCCGACCGTGAGCAGGTTGGTGCCCAGGCGCGCCAGGGTGCGATCAAGCTCGGCGCGCGACGACGTGGAGATGCCGACGACCGCGATCATCGCGGCGATACCGATCGCGATGCCAAGGGCGGAAAGGAATACCCGCAAGGGGCGCGCCCGCAGGCCGGCGCCGCCGACCCGGATCACGTCCGCGGGGCCCAGCCTTGCCGGAACAAGCTTCATGACAGCACCCGCCCGTCGCGCATCTCGACCTGCCGCCGGCACGACGACGCGATCTGGCGATCGTGCGTGATCACGAGCACGGTCGTGCCCTCATCGTTGAGGTCGCGCAGCAGCTCGATGACGCTCGCACCCGCGACCGAGTCGAGGTTGCCGGTGGGTTCGTCGGCGAGCACCAGCGACGGCTCGCCGACCACCGCCCGCGCGATCGCCACCCGCTGCTTCTCGCCGCCGGACAGCTCGTGCGGGCGGTGCTCAAGCCGGTGCCCAAGCCCCACGCGCTCCAGCGTTTCCCTTGCTCGGGAACGTCTTTGGGCAAGGCCCACGCCCGCATACAGCAACCCGTCGGCGGCATTGTCCAATGCGGACACTCCTGTGGCGAGGTGGAACTGCTGGAAGACGAAGCCGATGCGGGAGGCTCGAAGCGCCGACAGCTGCCGGTCGGGCAGGCTGCCCACCTCGTAGCCGTCGATGTGAACGCTGCCCGCCGACGGCCGGTCGAGGGTGCCGATCAGGTGGAGCATCGTCGACTTGCCCGAGCCGGACGGACCGACGATCGCGACCAGCTCCCCCGGCTCGATGCTCAGCGATGCCTCGCTGAGCGCGGTGACGCCGCCGGGATAGGTCTTGGACACCCGGTCAAGGCGGACGAGCGCCGACCCTACCGAACCTGTCATCTTGGCACCACGACCTTCATGCCGGGCTGAAGGCCACCGCCGCGCACCTCCACCCGGCCACCGGCGAACATGCCGGTTTCCACGGCGACGTAACGGGTTGCGGTATCCTCAACGACCTGCACGCCATAGCCGCCCTCCGCCAATGCCACCAGCGCGGCGACAGGTACCGTCAGGACGTCCCGCCGTTCCTCGGCGACGAACCTCACCTTCACCGGACTGCGCTGCACGTTCCCGAGCGCACCCTGGTCGGCGATGGAGACCGTCACCTGCACCGTCGCCGGCTCGCTCTGCTGCGGACCCTGCTGCTGTTGCTGCTCCTGCTCGACCTCTGTGCCGACGCTTTCCACCTTGCCCGCCACAGCCTTGCCGTCGGGCAGGGTCACCCGGACCGCGCCACCGACCACCGCCAGCCGCTGGCTGGTGACCGCCAGGTCGACGGTGACCATGCGCGCGACGCCGGTGTGGCTGAGGATCACACCGTTGGCCGGGTCGCCGACGCGGACCTGGTGCGCCGAAACGCGTACCGCTCCGGGGGCGATCGCGACCTGGCCCGGGGCGACCGTGCCGGTCTCGGCGATGCTGTCCGGGTAGCCCAGGTCCTTCTGCCACTTCCTGACCGCGGTCGCGGTCGAGGAGCTGAACTTGGCGTCGGCGGTGAAACCGCTGTAGCCCAAGGCTTTCAGGTTCTCCTCGAGCTGGGCGACGTCCGGGCCCTCGGCACCGGAGGCGAGCGGGCGGTAGAGCGGGAGCTCGCCGAACAGCAGCGGCACCGGCAGGTTGTCCACCTTGAACAGTGGCTGTCCCCGCTCCACCCTGGACCCGACCGGCGGCAGCCATGTAACGGTGCCCCCGCCACCCTGGGAAGCCTGGTGGCGCAGCGGCACCGCCTGCCCGTAGGCCAGCTCGCCGTCGACCTCCTCGTAGTCGGTCAGGGTCGCCCGGGTCACGTCGGCTGTTTTCGGTGGCTGGGGACTCCGTTTCGGGGTACCCCCTGAAGATCCACCGAAACCGACCGCGGCCGCTGCGGCCCCACCCGCGACGACCACCCCGCAGGCCGCGATAAAGATCCTCCTTCTCATCGCGCCGCCCGGCACTTCTCCAGCGCCGCCCGCACGGCCGGATCATCCTTGTTAATCGTGGCGCTGGCGCCCGGCTTGAAGTTGCCGTCGGCGTCCGGATCGGGCCAGTCGGGCGCCCCGTTCTCCCGCATGCACCGGGCGAACTGGCGCACCTGTTCGATCTCCTCGGGGGTCAGCCGCACGTTCTCGCCGCCCGCGGGCATGTATCTACTGCACTTCTCCATCGCGGCGCCGAGCTTGGCCTTGTCCGTGTTTTCCACCGCGAACCGCAGCGCCGACTTTCCGGTCGCGTCGCCCGGCTCCGGGTCGGCCACGTCGATGCCCTCGGCGCGCATGCAGTTGACGAACTGCCGTACGCGCTCCTCGGGGCTGTCGGATGGTTTATCGGGATCTGCCGAGTTCTGTACCTGGGCGCCTCCCGCCGTCGCCACGCCTTCACCTTCGGGCTTGGAGCAGCCCGGCAGCGCGACGAGGAAGAGGGCGGCGGCGGCCAGCATGCCAGTTCTGAGCCTCATAGCTGAGCAGTTCACCGCACGGGGGATAAGGCGGGCGTTAGCTTATGGCGGTTTTACGCGGGTGCTGGGCACTATTGGGCCGTGCGCGTGCTGGTCGTGGAGGATGAACAGCTGTTGGCCGATGCCGTCTCGGAGGGCCTGCGGCAGTCGGCTATCGCGGTCGATGTGGTCTATGACGGGGATGCGGCTTTGGAGCGGTTAGGGGTGAACCAGTACGACGTCGTCGTACTGGATCGAGACCTGCCGATCGTCCACGGCGACGAGGTGTGCCGGGCCGTCGTTTCCTCCGGTGCTCACACCAGAGTGCTTATGCTCACCGCGGCCGCCGAGATAGGTGACCGCGTCGAGGGGCTGGGCATCGGCGCGGATGACTACCTGCCCAAACCGTTCGCCTTCGCCGAGCTGCTTGCCCGCGTCCGGGCCCTGGGACGCCGGGCACGCCCGGCCGCGCCCCCGGTGTTTGAGCGCCACGGCATCCGGCTCGACCCGGCGCGGCGCGAGGTCACCCGGGACGGTAGCCCGGTACCGTTGTCCCGCAAGGAGTTCGCCGTGCTGGAGGAGCTGCTGCGAGCCGACGGCGTTGTCGTCAGCGCCGAACAGCTGCTGGAGCGGGCGTGGGACGAGCACACCGACCCGTTCACCAACGTCGTGCGCGTCACCGTGATGACATTGCGGCGCAAGCTCGGCGAGCCGCAGATCGTCCAGACCGTCCCGGGAGTGGGGTATCAGGTGCCGTGAGATCATCCCTCAGCCGTCATTGGACAATCAGGGTCCGGCTCACCTTCCTCTACGGCAGCCTGTTCTTCGTCGCCGGCCTGGTGCTCGTCGGCGCGACCTACCTGCTCGTCGCCAACCGGCTCAAAGGCGTCGAGGCGCCGCTCAAGCCCGACGCCGTGGCGCAGGCGGCGGCCAATCTCAGGACCGGCTCGGAGCCGCCGACGGCCGACGATCTGGAGAAGCTGGCGCAGCAGAAGCAGGCGATCCGCGAGGCCTACGAGCAGGCGCAGGAGAAGTTCCGCGCGGAGACGCTCAACACCGTGCTCACCCAGAGCAGCGTGGCGCTTGGGGTTGCCGGCGTCATCGCGGTCTGGCTCGGCTGGATCATCGCGGGCCGGGCGCTGCGCCCCCTCCAGCAGATCACCGACACGGCCAAGCGGGTCGCCGACCGCAGCCTGCACGAGCGCATCAGCCTCACCGGACCGCGCGACGAGCTGCGCGAGCTGGGCGACACCTTCGACGCCATGCTCGAACGCCTCGACCGCTCCTTCGACGGGCAGCGGCGCTTCGTCGGCAACGCCTCGCACGAGCTGCGCACCCCGCTGGCGATCAACCGCACGCTGATCGAGGTCGCCCTCAACCGGCCCGACGCCTGCGCCCAGGTCAAGCAGCTGGGCCAGACCCTGCTGGAGGTCAACGCCCGCAACGAAACGCTCATCGAAGGGCTGCTGACGCTGGCCCGCTCGCAGGAGGCGATCACCGCCTCGTCGCCTGTGGACCTGCGCGAGGTGGTGGGCCACGTGCTGGAGCAGCACCCCGACGAGCGCATCGAGTCCGATCTGGACAGTGCAAGTACTATGGGCGATCCGGTGATGCTCGAACGGCTGGCGCACAACCTGGTGGAGAACGCGTTGCGGTACAACAATCCCGGAGGCTGGGTGTCGGTGACCACCCGCATCGGGGACGGGACGGCACGGCTCACGGTCAGCAACACCGGGCCGGTCGTGCCCCCCTACGAGATCCCGCGCCTGTTCGAGCCGTTCCGCCGGCTGTCGGACAGGGTGGGCTCAGCGCGCGGCGCGGGGCTCGGCCTGTCGATCGTGCGGTCGGTCGCGCACGCCCACGGCGGCGCCGTGAAGGCCACCCCGCGCCACGGCGGCGGCTTGGTCGTGGAGGTGACCCTCCCCGCCTCTGGTCGGTCTGCCTCTAATCGGTGAGGGACGCGCCGATGCAGCAGAGGATCACCAGCAGGATCGGCAGGCCGATGATGAGCAGGAAGGGCACAAGGCCCGGGTTGCCCTGCGGCTCGAAACCGATGGCGCCCTTCTGGAAGCCGTTGTAGGGCAAGGCGTAGTAGACCGGCGGAGCCGGGGCGTGGGTGTTGTCCACGGTGATCTCCGCCTTGCCCACCTTCCACATCCACTGCATGTGGATGGTGATGTGGTGGACGCCGGGCTGGGCGGGGATGACGTTCTCCCCCCAGCGCAGCGGGACCGTGTGCCCGTTGATGATCGCAGTGGGGTCGACGATCACGCCCGTGGGCGGGCGCTTCGTGATGATCGTCAGGCTTGAGGGTGGCGGCGTTGGATTCACGACGCGCGACACTACCATCCGAAGACCTTTTAGAGACTTCGAGAGCAGGACACCTCTCCTTTACCTGCACTTGGAAGCCTGAGCGGATGGAAAACTCATTGGATCGGCGCAACGTACTGCGCGGTGCCGCGGCCGCCGCTGGGCTCGCCGCGGTCGCCCCGCTCGAGGCGCTCGCCGCCCGCTCGGCCGGCGCCACGGACGGCCCGGACTCGGCCGCCACCGGCCTGAAGAAAGAGTTCAGCCCCGACTACGGCCCGCTCGCCCCGGTAAGGGACCAGGCCACCGGCCTCGAGTTGCTTCAGCTCCCCCGCGGCTTTGAATACGTCTCCTTCGGCTGGACCGGCGATCGCATGAGCGACGGTGTGGCCACCCCGCCCCTGCACGACGGCATGGCCGCATACCGCCATGACGACCTCATCCGCCTGGTGCGCAACCACGAGGTGGGCTCTTTCACCGGCAAGTTCGCCGACCCGGCCTACGACCCGCAGGCCGGCGGCGGCACCACCAACCTCGTCTTCGACCCCGAGGCCGCGGCGCTCGTCGAGGCTCGCAGCAGCCTGTCCGGCACCATCCGCAACTGCGCGGGCGGGCCGACGCCCTGGGACACCTGGCTCACCTGCGAGGAGACCTCGGCCATCAACTCCGGCAGCGGCGTGCGGCACGGCTACGTCTTCGAGGTGCCCAGCGCCGGCACCGGCAACCCCAACCCCATCAAGGCGATGGGCCGCTTCGAGCACGAGGCGGTCGCGGTCGACCCGGCGACCGGATACGTCTACGAGACCGAGGACGCCAACCCGGCCGGCCTCTTCCGCTTCCGCCCCACCACCAAGGGCAACCTGCACGGTGGCGGCGTGCTGGAGATGCTCGTCATCAACGGCGGTCCCTATGACACCCGGCGCGACGCCACGGGTACGACCTACGCCTCGACGTCGTGGGTGACGATCGACCAGCCCGAGCCGGCGACCGGCAGGCCGACGACCGAGGGCATCGCCAAGGGCGGTGCGCTCTTCGCCCGGCTTGAGGGGGCGTGGTACTCGGACGGCAAGATTTACATCGTCTCCACCAGCGGCGGCCCGGTCGGCCAGGGCCAGGTGTTCGAGTATGAGCCGGCCACCGCGGCGATGCGCGTGCTGTTCGCCTCGCCGAGCTCCGCGGTGCTTAACGCCCCGGACAACATCTGCGTCAGCCCGCGTGGCGGCATCGTGCTGTGCGAGGACGGCGGGGGCGTGGAGTACCTGCACGGCCTCACCACCGACGGTGAGATCTTCAAGCTCGCCGTCAACAACGTGGTCGTCCCCGCCGGTGGCGCCCCCGGCCACCCGGGCGTCCCGCCGGGTGACTACCGCGGCTCGGAGTGGGCCGGTGCCACCTTCGAGCCCAAGAACGGCAACTGGCTGTTCGTGAACATCCAGACGCCGGGGATCACCTTTGCCATCACCGGACCTTGGAAGCAAGGATCGCTTTAGTACAAAGGGGCACACGGACTAGCGTGGGAGGGTATGACCCCTGTATCTCGCATCCTCTGTGCACTCCTATTGGTGGCCGCGTCGCTCACCGGCGGCGCGGCCTCCGCTTCTACACAGGCATCCGGGACCCTTTTCCTCATCGGCGGCGCCCTTGATGACGGGAACGCCGCGGTCTACGGCGAGTTCGTGCGGCAGGCGGGCGGCGCGCAGGCGCGCATCGGCGTTCTCAGCGCTTCGTCGGCTCAGCCCCACTGGAGCGCCAACGATGCCATCAGGATCCTCAAGCGTTACGGCGCGGGCGATGCCACATGGATACCTGTCATGATCAAGCGGGACGGCAGCGGCGAGGACCCCGCCAACGCCGCGCTCGCCAGCGGCATGACCGCCTTCTTCTTCACCGGCGGCGATCAGTTCCGCTACGTGCAGACGATGATTCGCGCCGATGGCAGCGACGGTGCGGTGCTCGCCGCGATCCGGCAGCGGCTCGCGACCGGGGCGCCGGTCGCGGGCACCAGCGCTGGCATGCAGATCTTCGGCGGGCCTGACATGATCACGGGCGGGCTCAGCTACTACGGCGTGCGCGACGGGTCGCAGCCCGGATACTTCGACACCGATCAGATCCTGGGTTACTGGCCGGCCGGCGGGTTCAACTTCTTCAGGGCATCAGGGGAGTTGGGGCTGGTGGACACGCACTTCGACGCGCGCGGGCGCAACGGGCGCTCCATCCGCCTCGCCGCTGACACCGGGCACCAGCGGGTCTTCGGCGTCGGCGAGGATACCGCACTGATCGTCAACGGCCCGATCATGCGCGTTGTCGGGACCAACGGGGTGTCCATATTGGACCTCCGGTCGGCGGTGGTCGGAAGCGGCTCGACCTGGTCGATAAGCGGCGTGCGCTGGAGCTATGTCGTCGATGGCGACGTTTACCACGCCGACCTGTGGAGCGTTGATAAAAATGACCTTCCGCGCATACCGGATGAGCGAACCGCGATGCCGCCAACGCAGAACGTCTTCGGGAGTTACGAGCTGCTCAACGCGGCGCTCGACCTCGCCGCGGCGGGGCTGTCGGCATCGACCACCGGCACGACCGCCGAAACGTCGCCGCAGTTCACCGTCACCCTCACCAAAGCCGCCGGCTTCGCCGCCTACACCCGCTCGTTCACGGATCTTTCTGTCGCGATTCGGTAGTCTGGCCGGGTGAAGATCGGATTTGGCCTGCCCGTCTCCGGCTCGTGGGCCACCCGGGAGCAAATGGCCCGGGTGGCCGTGCGCGCCGAGGAGCTGGGCTACCACTCGCTGTGGAGCTTCCAGCGGCTGCTCTCGCCCAAGGACGGCTCCTGGGGTGAGATGTACCGCAGCGTCCACCATCCGCTCATCGCGCTGGCTTACGTCGCCGGGCTGACCTCGGCCATCCGGCTCGGCACGGCGGTGGTGAACCTGCCCTTCGTCAACCCGGCGATTCTGGCTAAGGAGGTGTCCAGTTTGGACGTCGTCTCGGGCGGCCGGGTCGACCTCGGCCTGGGCAACGGCTGGTCCGACGAGGAGTTCGCGGCGGCCGGGGCTTCCAAGAAGGGGCTCGGTCGCAGGGCCGACGACTTCATCACGACCTTGAAGAACGTCTGGGCCGACGAACCGCACGCCGGGCCCTTCTATCACCTGCCGCCCGGGTTCGCCTTCGATCCCAAGCCGGTGCAGCGGCCGCACCCTCCGATCCTGCTCGGTGGCGGCTCCGAGGCGGCGCTGCGCCGGGCCGGGCGGCTGTGCGACGGCTGGATCAGCGGCAGCCAGATGACCCAGCAGATGGTTGGTGCCGCGGTCAAGGCGGTCCGGGCCGCGGCGCAACAGGCGGGTCGCGATGCGTCGTCGCTGCGTTTCGTGGTTCGCGGGCCGGTGAAGGTGCGGCCCGCAGGCAGCCCGGAGCGCGTGCCGCTCACCGGCAGCATCGACGAGATCAAGACCGACTTCGCCATGTACGAAGCCGCCGGGGTCACTGAGGTGTTCTTGGACCTCAACTTCGACCCCGAGATCGGGTCGCCTTCGGCCGATCCCGCGGCATCGCTGCGGCGGGCGGAGGACGTCCTGGAGGCCTTCGCGCCCGCGGGATGACCGCTCAAGGTTTGGGGCGATCGCTGTGACGCTGGCTGCGGTGGAAACCTGTTTCCTCGCAGCCAGCATCACAACGATCTGGGGCTATGGAATGGTGATGTTGGTGGTCGGGAGGTTGTAGCCGCGGACCCGCAGATGTGGAGCCTGGCCGGCGAGGTCGCTGGACTGGTACACGGCGGTGATGGTGGTGCTCTCGCCCGGCCACAGCGAGACGTAGTTGTCGCTGTAGTTGACCGGCAGCACCTCATTGCCGTTGTTGCCCGCGGTCACCTCCGGCCGCGCGAAGAACGCGATGTTGGTCGCGCTCGTATTGGTCAGGGTGATGGTGACCGTCTCCTGCCCGCCCGCGACGCTGCGCGCCACCGATGTGTTGACGGAGTTGTTGAGCGGCAACGAGTTAAGGCCGGTCAGGTTGGCAAAGGTCTTCGTCGTAGTCGAGTACCAGTTCGACTTGTTGGCCAGCACATCGCCTGTGGTCGAGTACCAGTACAGGTTGTTGCTCACGAGGGTTGATCCCTCGCGCAGCTGCAGCCGGATGAAGTAGGTCGTCGACAGGCCGCTGACCGCGGGCAGGGTGAGGGCCCTCGTCGACGCGTTGGCGCCGGCGCTGACCGGTACCGTGGTCGTATAGACCTGCGACAGGTCGGGGATGTTGTGCAGGGACACGGTCGCGGTCAGGCCCGGCCGGTCGGTCAGGGTCGAGTTCACGACGTAGATGTTCTTGCCGACGTAGTCGTAGCTGATGTGCAACGGCTCGTTGGCCTTGCGTGTGCCGAAGTAGCCGCCGCCGGGCTTGAAGAAGTAGTCGTACAGGTTCCAGTGGATGCCCGGCCACGAGTTGTTCTGCATCCAGAAGATGACGCCGAACGACTTGGTGTACTCGTTGGCGTTCCAAGCCTCGAAGAACGCCCGCGTGTTCTCGTAGTTCTGCAGCTCCGACTTGCGCGAGTAGTCGTCAAGACCGGTCGCCGTGCCGTAGCGCCTGTTCAAACCGTTGGTGTAGACGGAGATGTTGTCGAAGACGCTGCGCGGCTTGCCCGCGTGGTAGTTGAACGCCGTGCCGATGGGCCACTGGTCGGCGGGGGCGAGGAACTTGCGGATGCTCTCGGCCGGTGGCGGCGCCTCGGTGCCCTCCTCGGCGTTGGTGCCGAAGGCGCTGCCGCTGCTGGTGCCGTTCCACCACAGGATCGGCGGCGCCCACTTGTACGGGCCGTCCATCTTCACGCCCGCGTCGGGGTTGGCCCACGTCGCGACGTTGTCAAGGGTCGGGTTCTGCCAGTGCAGCCGGTTGGTGATCGCCTTGTAGGAGGCGAGCACCGAGGCGACCGGCAGCTGGTCGCTGCCGTAGTTCCATACGAACGGGCTCGCGTGGTGGCGCAGCGCGCGCATCTGCGACTCGAGCGAGGCGTTGGCGACCGCGGTCTGCTCGGCATTGAAGGTGTTGGACTCCTCCCACTTGCTGCAGCACACGAAGCCCGGCATGATCATGATGCCTGCGCGGTCGGCCAGGTCGTAAAGCTCCTCGTTGCCCAGCGTGCCCTCGAGCCGGATCGTGTTGAGCCCCATGCTCTTCACGTACTGGACGTGCGCGGCGTTGGTCTTGGTGTCCCAGCGCTGCAACATGTCCCAGACGTAGCCGCCGCCGCGGAACATGATGTTCTGCCCGTTCACTTTGTAGCCCACCCAGGACGTGCCGTTGACGACCGTCCGGTAGTCGGTGAACTGCCGGACCCCGAAGTCGATCTCCTTGATGTCGGAGGTCGTCCCGGCGACAGCGGCGGTGACGGACAGGTGGTACAGCTCGGGGTTGCCGAATTGGTACGGCCACCACAGCGCGGGGTTGGACACCTGCTGCGGCGCGAAGGCTATCTCCCGCCGCTCACCGGCGTTGAGGGTGACGGTCTGGCTGAGCGTGATGGTCGGGTAGCCGGCCTTGGTGATCACCCCGGTGACCGTTGAGGTCACGGGCGTGGCGGCGGCGTTGATGGCGTCGACGTACAACGTCAGCTCAGCCTGGTTGAGTGACGGGACAAGGGTTCTGACATAGGGGTCGCGCAGGACCACCTGGCCGGTGGTCTCGACGATGGTCTTGCCCCAGATGCCCGCGTTGGAGTCGGGGACCTCGGGGTTCCAGTCGACGTAACAGGTCGACAGGTCCTTGCAGCCGCGCAGGGGCGGGGTGATCCGCACGGCGAGCGCGTTGGTCTGGCCGGGGCGGATCACATTGCCCACGTTGTACTCGTGGTGGGCGAACGTGCCGACCGCGTTGCTGTCAAGCTGCGTGCCGTTGAGCCAGACCTGGGCGCGGTAGCTCAAACCCTTGAACCGCAACCAGTATGCCTGTCCCGGGGCGGCCGCCGCGGCGGCGAACTCGCCCCTGTACCACCAGTCCTGGGTGGTCAGGTCGGGCACGTTCTTGAGGTTCTGGCCGAAGAAGATGTTCTGGTACACATTGTTGGCGACCAGGCCCGCCAGAACCGTTGACGGCAACGAGATCGGTGACCAGCCCGCGGTGTTGTAGCCGGGCTGGGAGATGGTGGCGCCGGTGTCGGTGACCGCGTTGGCCGAGCGCAGCGCCCAGCCGGTCGTCAGCTCCGTCGAGCTTTGCGTGATGGTGATCGTGTGCGCGGAAGCCGGGCCGACGAGGGCCACGACCAACGCCAGACTGAACAGGACGCTCTTAAACTTCATGATCCCTCCGGCCAGATGATCTGTCGGGACTGGTAGTAGTTCATGCCCATGACGCGCCAGCGCGGACCTTGCGCGCCAAGGCGTTGCTGGAAGCTGGTCCAGTCGTGGGTGTTGCGCGGCGACCACCCCAGCTCCATCAGGGCCGGCAGCCGCGGGAACGCCATGTACTCGATGTCGGCGGTGGTCCGGATCGTCTCCGTCCACAGTGGACCCTCGACGCCGAGCACGCTCGCCTCGCCGACACCGGTCAGATAGGTCGCCGGATCCCACTCGTAGGCGGTCTGCACCTCGATGAGTCCGGCCCACCGCTGGCCGAGCTTGGTCGAGCCGCGGTACTTCATGTCCAGATAGGCCTTGTTCGCCGGGGACATGATTATTTTGGTACCCCTCGCGGCCGCCTGCGCGACAGCGTCATTGGTTCCGGTGGTGCCCCAGAACTGCGCCACCGTCGAGGGCAGCTCGTCGGCGTTGACGACGTCGTGCCAGCCGACGACGGTTTTGCCATGCGCTGCAACGATGTTCTGCGCCCGGTTGATGAAGGTGGTGTAGTCGGCCGGGGTGGTGGAGTTGGCCTCGTCGCCGCCGATGTGGATGTACGGGCCGGGGGTGAGGGCCGCCAGCTCGCGGATGACGTCATCGACGAACGTGTAGGTCAGCGCCAGCGGAACGCAGAGCGAGCTGAAGCCCACCTTGGTGCCTGTGTAGAGCGGCGGTGCCATCCCGTCGCAGTTGAGCGCGGCGTAGGAGGCGAGCGCGGCGTTGGTGTGTCCGGGCATGTCGATCTCGGGGACGATGGTGACGTAGCGTGCGGCGGCATAGTTGACGATCTCGGTGTACTCGGTCTTGGTGTAGTACCCGCCCGGATCGCCGCCAACCGCGGTGCTTCCGCCGACCGTCGTGAGCCTGGGCCACGAGTCGATGACGATGCGCCAGCCCTGGTCGTCGGAGAGGTGCAGGTGCAAGTTGTTCACCTTGTACAGCACCATCTGGTCGATATACCGCTTCACCTGCGCGACGGTGAAGAAGTGCCTGGCAACGTCGAGCATGGCGCTGCGGTAGGCGAAACGCGGATAGTCGACGATCTGCCCGCCGGGGACGGGCCACGGTCCGGGTTGGATGCTCGACGCCTCCGCCGTGACCGGCAGGAGCTGGCGCAGCGTTTGCACCCCGGCAAACAGCCCGGCCGGCTGGTTGGCGCGTATGACGATCGCCGAGCCCGACACGTCGAGCTGATAGCCTTGCTGGCCTACCGACGGCGGCGCGCCCGTGAGCAGCAGCTGGATCCCGCCCACCCCCGGTGCGGCCTGCACCGGCAGCGGCAGGCCGGTCGACGCGCGCAGTTTGTCGGCGAGGTAGGTGGCGATGCCGGTGGCCGCCGAGCCGAAAGACCCGTTGTCGGCGAAAATCGTTGTAGCGCTGGTGATTTCGTGGCTGACACCGGACGCCGGGGTGGAGACGGCCGGCGCGGGTACCACCGAGGAGAACGAGACCTCGTTGGCCAAGATCCCCGGGCGGTCGACGCTGGGGCTCGCCGCGGCGGTGACGCTCAATGCCGCGGTGATCAGAAGCGCGTGAAGCGTGCGGCTAAGCATAACGTCCTCCAGGGGAGGGAATCGAACCTTGTCATGACGCTAACCAAGCTCGAATAGAAAGGCAACCTGTCTGTCTATTTTGAACGGACGGGGTACACGCTATGATGCTTGCACATGAATCGACGCGCGTTCGTCCTCACCATCGCATTCGTCCTGGCTGTGCCGGTCATGCACGGCGCTCCGGCCCTATCCGTAGAGACCGCCCCTGTAGAGATCACCGCCGACTGCACCCGCACCCACACCGGCCGCGTGCCCCTCGTCGACCTGGGCACCGGGACGTACCTCGGCGCGCCGGGCGGCCTCTATGCCGGCGGCAGCAACACCCGCCCCGCCGCACATGACGCTGCCGGGGTCTCGCTCGCTACCAACGCCGTCAAACCGCGCGACGCCGCCGGGGCGGTCGACCCGGCCAACGGCAGGATCGTGCTCGCCTCCATCGGCATGTCCAACACCACGCAAGAGTTCCAGCGCTTCATCGAACTGGCGCAGGGTGACCCGGCGATCAATCCGCAGCTGACCATTGTGGACGGTGCTCAGGGCGGCAAGGATGCCGTGGCCTGGTCGACCCCGACGTCCGCCACCTGGACCGTCCTTGCCAACCGCCTCGCCGCGGCCGGTGTCACCGCCCGGCAGGTGCAGGCGATCTGGCTCAAGCAGCAGATCAGCGGTGACAACCTTGGCACATTCCCGGGCGGTGCGCAGACCCTCCGCGACCGGCTGCGCGACATCGTCACCATCGCCCGGAGCAAGTACCCCAACCTGCGCATCGCCTTCATTTCGAGCCGCACCTACGGCGATTACAACGGCGCGGCGCGGGGCAAGGGCGCCTACGAGTCCGCGTTTGCGGTCAAGTGGGTCATCCGCGACCAGATCAACGGCGATGCGCGGCTCGGCTATGGGGCGAGCGGCCCGGCACCCTGGTTGGCCTGGGGGCCATACCTGTGGGCCGACGGGTTGGGCGGCGACGGCCTACCGGGTGGGGTCCCGGGCCGCTCCGATGGGCTCGAATGGGCCTGCTCGGACTTCCAGTCCGACGGCATCCACCCGAGCGTCTCGGGGCGGAGCAAGGTGGCCGGGTTCCTGATGTCCTTCCTCAAGAACGACACCGCGGCCACCCCTTGGTTCCGCTCGAACTAGCTAATGCTTGGAGACACGCATGTCTTAACCTTGTCGACATAGACAATGATTGCAGATCCACTCCGGATTGAACAGCCCCCTGTTGCCACAGGGGGCTGGACCCGAGCTCGTCCGGGAACGGACAGAATCTCAGATCGCCACTCATGATGAATGGTCAGCAGGATTTTGTCTACTAAGTAGTCTAGTGACAAGCGCAAGCGTCAGGCATGCTCCTACCACGACGGAGAGGGTGCCGCCGGTGGCACGGTCGTGGACCCGGAGGTGGTGTGACAGCTGCTGCTCCAGCGGCGCCGGCCGCTGGAGCGGCTGACCCCGCGCGAGCGGGAGGTGCTGGGGCTGATGGCCAAGGGCCGGTCCAACTCCGCCATCTCCCGCGCGCTCGTGGTCACGGAGGCCGCGGTGGCCAAGCACATCGCGAGCGTCCTGTCCAAGCTGGAGCTGCCGCCCGGCCAGGACGGCCATCGGCGCGTCCTGGCCGTGCTGGCGGTTCTCAATAGGTGAGCCCGAACCCCAACGGGAACAAGGGGACCTTTCCGTCGCCGTCGTTGATGGGCTGCTGGATCACGGAAGCCATCCACGTCATCGGCAGCCTGCCGGAGGGCGCGTGGTCGCCGAAGAGCACGTCGGCCACGCCCGCCCCCTCGGTGCCGGGCAGCCACGCCGCCAGCAACGCCGCCCAGTTGGGCAGCTCCGCCGCGATGTCCATGGGCCGGCCCGAGACGAGCACCACGATGACCGGCACACCCGAGCGCCGAAGCGTCTCGATGGCGCGCAGGTCCTCCCGGTCAAGGCTCATGTTGGTGGTCCGGTCACCCTGGCCCTCGGCGTAGGGCGTCTCGCCAACGACGGCGATCGCCGCCCGGTAGGAGGAGTCGATGCCCGTGCCGCGCTGGTTGTAGGTGACCGTGGTGGTGGGCCCGACCGCCGCCCGGATGCCCTGCAGGATCGTGGTCCCGGGGGTGATGTTGCCCGAACCACCCTGCCACGAGATCGTCCAGCCTCCGCTCTGGTACCCGATGTTGTCTGCGCTCTTCCCGGCGACAAAGATCTTGTTGCCGTCCTTGGCCAGCGGCAACAGCCCACCCGTGTTCTTGAGCAACACCTGCGACTGGCGCACCGCTTGCCGCGCAAGGGATCGGTGCGCCGCCGAGCCGATGGTGCCGGTGTAGGCGCGGTCGGTGAGCGGCCTCTCAAACAAGCCAAGCTCGAACTTCTTGGTCAGGATGCGGCGGTTGGCGTCGTCGACGCGCGCCATGGTGACCCTCCCGGCCTGCACCTCGGCTCGCAGCATGGAGATGAACGTCCGCCATGCCGAGGGCACCATCACCATGTCGATGCCCGCGTTGATGGCCGCGGTCACCTCGGCGGCGGTGAAGCCGGAGCGGCCGTCGATCTGGTCGATGCCGTTCCAGTCGGAGACGACGAAGCCGCTGAAGCCCAACTCTCCTTTTAGGACGGTGGAGATGAGGTACTGGTGGCCGTGCAGCTTGACTCCGTTCCATGAGCTGTAGGAGATCATGATGCTGCCGACGTTGCGTTGCAGTGCCGCCTGGAACGGCGGTAGGTGGATGGCGCGCAGGTCGGCCTCGGATAGCTGGGTGTTGCCCTGGTCGTCGCCGCCGGTCGTGCCGCCGTCGCCGAGGTAGTGCTTGGCGGTGGCCAGTATCGCCGGGGTCCCCACCTGCAAGCCGGTGATGTAGGTGGTCAACGAGGAGCCGATGGCGGGATCTTCGCTGAAGGACTCATAGGTGCGCCCCCAGCGGTCGTCGCGCGCCACGCACAGGCAGGGCGCGAAGTTCCAGTCGATGCCGGTGCCGGAGACCTCGGTGGCGACCACCCGCCCGATATCCTGCAGTAGCGCCGGGTTTCGGGTGGCTCCGAGGCCGATATTGTGCGGGAAGATCGTCGCACCGACGACATTGTTGTGGCCGTGCACGGCATCGACGCCATAGATGATGGGGATCCCGAGCGGGGTCGCCAGTGCGCCCTGCTGGAAGCCGTCGTACATGTTGGCCCACGAGGCGGGTGTGTTGGGGCTGGGCGCCGAACCGCCACCGGACAGCACCGAACCCAGGCGGAAGGCAGTGATGTCGGCGGCGGTGACCGAGCCCCGCTCGGCCTGGGTCATCTGGCCGATCTTCTCGTCGAGTGTCATGCGGCCCAACAGGTCCGCGACGCGGGTGGGGATCGGAAGGGTGGGATCCTGGTAGGGGAAGCCGGCTGCGGATGAGCCCGGCGCGGGGACAAGGGTGGCGAACGCGAGGGTCACCACGAGGACGATGGTGCGTGCACGCTTCATCCCTTAATTTAAGCTTCATTCATGGATGAACTGGAACCACTGCCCGAAGACTGGTCCCGGGCGCTCGCGATCGCGGCGCACCCCGATGATCTGGAGTACGGCGCCTCCGGGGCCATCGCCGCCTGGACCAAGCAGGGCAAGGATATTCGCTACCTGCTCGTCACGCGGGGCGAGGCGGGGATCGACGGCCTCGATCCCGAGCGTTGCGGGCCGCTGCGTGAGCAGGAGCAGCGCGAGGCGGCCGCGCTGGTCGGAGTGTCCACTGTGGAGTTCCTTGACCACCGCGACGGCACCATCGAGTACGGTGTGCCGCTGCGACGGGACCTGGCCGCCGCGATCCGCCGCCACCAGCCCGAGCTGATCATTACCGGCAACTACCACGACTCGTGGCCGGGCGGCGGGTGGAACAGCCCCGACCACCGCAACGTCGGCCGGGCCGTGCTCGACGCGCTCGGCGACGCGGGCAACCGCTGGATCTTCCCGGACATCGAGGGCGAACCGTGGAAGGGCGTTCGCTACGTGGCGGTCGCCGGCTCGCCGCTGGCAACCCACGCGGTGGACATCTCGGCCACGATGGAGGAGGCCGTCGCGTCGCTTGGAGCACATAAGGCGTACCTAGAAGGCCTGGGCGAGCGCCCGATGGCCGCCGCACGGGAGTTCCTCGAGTTCCTCGCCGACATCACGGCACCGCGTTTCGGCGGCCGCCGCGCCACATCGTTTGAATTTCGTCGGATGTGACTCGGCCGTTGGTGCCGTGTGACCGTATACGACATCGGTTGAATGTGACCGATCCGCCGTTCGCGGTAGGGGTTCGCGATGCGTACCGTGAGTCGCGGAGGCTATTGATATGAGGGTGACACGGTGAATGCGTCTGTCGTCATTGGCGATCTTGCTCCGCCCGCCGATGGCCCCTTGAGTGTTGCCCAGTTCCAGACCATCAGGCTGCATGAGTACCACGAGGTGGGCTCCGACGGCCTGCCCGCGCGGCATCGCACTGTCCAAACCATACGGTCACTCGTGGACGGCTTGACCACGCACGTGTACGCCTTCGATCTGAGCGAGGCCCGCGTCGAGCGGATCGAGGGCGGCGTGCCCGGCAACCCGTACCGCATCAAGGGCAGCCTGTGGGCGGTCGAGCTGACCCTGCCCCGGCCGCTGATGCGCGGCGAGGAGCACTCGCTGGAGTATGTGACGACCTTCCGCGCGGACGGGCCGGTCGAACCCCGCTTCCGCCGCGCCACCCACCGCCGCATCGAGAACGCCTCGATCAGCGTCAAATTCCATCCCGACATGCTGCCCGAGCAGGTGTGGTGGGCGGAGTGGGCCGACTACCGCGAGCCCAACGACCGCATCATCGATCGGCGGCCGATGGCCCTTGACCCCGAGCACGCCGTATCGCATCATCTCGATGTCATAGAACGCGCCGTTGCGGGTTTCGTGTGGGAGTTTCCACCACCGTGAGCAAACCCTTGAGCGACCCATCCGCGGCGGCCCAGGCACCGAATCTGACATATGGAGAGGCGACTGTCGTTGATCCGAGGAGATGCCACCGCGCGGGACAGCGTTGATGCCGACGCGCTCCTGCGCTCGGTGGCGCGCGGCGACGAACGCGCCTTCACCCGCCTCTACGACCTGGTCATCGTACGGGTCTATGGGCTGGTGAGGCGCGTGGTGCGAGATCCCGCGCAGGCGGAAGAGGTAACCCAGGAGATCATGGTGGAGGTGTGGCGCACCGCGACCCGGTTCGACCCGGCCAAGGGCAGCGCTACCGGATGGATCTTCACGATCGCCCACCGGCGCGCGGTCGACCGCGTGCGCTCCGAGCAGGCCGCCACCGACCGGATCCGGCGGCTGGCGCCCGAGGCCACCCAGACCGGACACGACGACGTCGTCGACCAGGCCACCTCACACCTCGAGCGCGCGCAGGTGCGCCGGTGCCTGCAGGGCCTGACGGAGCTGCAGAAAGAGGCGATCACGCTCGCCTACTACGGCGGATACACCTACAGCGAGGTCGCCGAGCTGCTCGGCGCCGCGTTGCCGACCATCAAGACGCGCATGCGCGACGGGCTGATCCGGTTACGCGACTGCCTCGGGGTGGTGATGGCATCATGACCGATGTCCACTCGCTGTCGGGCGCCTTCGTCCTCGACGCTCTCGACGAACGCGAGCGCGACTCCTTCACCCAGCACATGGAAACCTGCGAGTCCTGCTTGCTCGAGGTGGCAGAACTGCGCGAGACCGCGGCCCGCCTCGCCGACGACGTCTGGTCCGTACCCCCTCCCCGGATGCGCGAGGCCGTGCTGGCCCGCGTCGCCATCACCCGGCAGGAGCCGCCCCGCCGCTCCCGTGCCCCGCGCCCGCGCCGGCAGAGCTGGCGCCACCGCACCACCGTCGCGGTGGTCGCGGCGAGCGTCGTCGGCCTCGCGGCGCTCAGCGGAGTGTTCATCTTGCGCGAGCAGCAAGCCAACGAGCAGCTGGCGCGCATCGAAGCGGTGCTCTCCGCCCCCGACGCCGCGCTGCGCACCGGGCAGCTCAAAGGCGGCGGCCACCTGACGGTGGTCATATCCCCCAGCCGCGACGCCGCCGTCGTCATGCTCGCCCAGGCGCAGCCCTACGATAAGGACCACGCCTACCAGCTGTGGAAGATCCGAGGCGGCCAGCCGGCCTCGGCCGGGGTGATGCCGGCCGGAAAGGGCGACGCCGTCGTGTATGTGACCGGGCTGCTTGGCACGGAGACCATGGCGGTGACCGTAGAACCGGCAAACGGCTCACAGCAGCCGAGCACCCCGATCCTCGGCCAGGTCCCTCTCGCAACGTAAACGTGAAAGTAGAGGGCGGGTGGCGTAAGGATCGCGCCACCCGCCCTCTCGTACCTCGGCGTCTTACCTCGGCAACGTCTTACCTCGGCAACTCAGTCCGCGAGTTTGGACCGGCGGTGCCGTACCCACCAGCCGAGGAAGAGTGCGATGCCCAGCCCACCCGCGAGTGCGGCGCCGGCCCACATCATGGTGTCGCCGCCGATGCCGCTGCTGGACGCCGCCGGGGCGACCGAGGGCGAAGCGGTCGGCGGCGCCTGCTGCTGTGCAGCGGCGGTGCTGCGGTTGGCGTTGGGCAGGGCGACATACGGGAACGTGCCGCCGAAGGCGTTGTCGTTCTGGTCGACGGAGTCGCCCTTGGCCAGAGCGTCAACGAGCTTGCCGGTCTGGGCCGCGCCCTCGACCGCCTGCAACGCGATGTCGACGGCGTCGTCGGACAGCCGGCGCCCGTTGGGGAAGCCCTGCAGGTCCCCACCGATCACGCCGAGCCGGTTGGGATTCGCGGTCACAGGCACGGAGAGGTTGAGCCGCAACATCTCCGACGGCTGGAACTTCTGCGGGTTGATGTCCGCGTTGTTCAGCTGCGAGTTCAGATCCGCCTTGATCGGGCCGTTGGCCTTGGTGGTGATGCCCGTAAGGAAGATCTCCACCAGGTCATCGCGCGGTGTCGCGGGCGCCGGGATGTTGTAGATGGCCTGGATCAGCTTGGGCACCTCGGGATCCTTGACCCGCTGCACCACCTCGGGGATGGTGGCGTCCTTGTCGGGCGAGAGGGAGTTGAAGGCGTCCTTGAGCCCGGACGGGATCACGACCTCGTTGACGAGAGGCTGGCCGAGGCGTGAGACCTGGACGGTGTCGTTGAGAGCATCGACCTTGCCGGTCACGCGCACGCGAGGCCGCTCGGTGGTGGTCCACACGCCGATGACCGGGTTGCGGGTCGCATCACCTTTCAGGGCAACGTCTTTGAACGGCACCTCGAGCGCGATGGTGTTCACGTTGAAACCGGCCAGGGTGTCGACGCCGACCTCGCTGAGGTTGCCGCCGTAGAGCAGGTCGAAGACCCTCAGATCGAGGAAGAACGGATCGTCGGCCTGGCCGGCGAAGATGCGCCAACCGCCGGGCAGCGTGATGACCGCGTCGTCACGCAGCTTGGCGTAGTCGGGCATGCTCGCGTTTCCGACCCGCGAGGGCGCGACGGGAGCGTTGTCGACGCGGGTCTTCCAGCCCGCGTTGTTGAAGTTCGACTCCAGCCTGTAGGTCTGGCGCAACAGCAGGTTCTCGTCGTCGAGCGAGGTTACCGGGCCGTTGTTGTACAGGAAGGTGTCGTTGCCCCGCTTGTCGAGGTTGGTGAAGCTCCACTTGAAGCGGGCGTCGGGCTTGGCGTCGCCGTCACTGTCCACATTGATGTAATAGACGGCGTCATTGGCGAAGGGGTAGAAGTTGGGGCCGCCGTTCGGTTCCTCGAACGGGATCCAGTTCGCTATGAAGGTGACATAGCCGGGGCGGTCGGGGCTCACGAA
>Ga0209382_10002841_pt1 | contig 24662 bp, 26 predicted proteins | sample SoiMetdeltSBSDD5_FD_187599 | JGI IMG/M metagenome (GOLD analysis project Ga0209382, IMG submission 187599) | Bulk soil microbial communities from a Populus tree surrounding site in Tennessee, USA - Soil MetaG P. deltoides SBSDD5 (SPAdes) (version 2) | ecosystem: Environmental > Terrestrial >... | reverse complement strand
CGGCACCGGCTCGACGCTCGGCACCGGCTCGACGCTCCGCACCGGCTCGACGCTCGGTGCCGGCTCGACGCTCGGTGCCGGGTGCGCCGCGCGCCTGCGCGCCGTGACCGGCAGCTGCGCGCTGCCGGCGTCGGCGGCCGCCCGGGCCGGCTGGGAGGCCGTGCTCGCGGCGGGGCTGGGCACCGCGGAGCTGGCCGGGACCGCGGTCGTGGTGGGCGGCAACAACCTCGCCCTCGACCACCAGGCCCGGGCGGCCACCGCGATCGGCTGCCGGGACGGCAGGGTGCTGCCGTCGTACGCGCTGACCCATCTCGACACCGATGCCGTCGGCGCGGTCAGCGAGCTGACCGGCGCCACCGCCGAGGGCTACACGATCGGGGGAGCATCGGCCAGCGGCACCCTGGCCATGATCCACGCCTGCCGCCTGCTGGCCCTCGACGCGGTCGAGCATTGCCTGGTCATCGGCGCACTGTCCGAGCTGTCCGCCGCCGAGTACCGGGCGCTGCACGACAGCGGGGCCATGGCGGCCGGTGCCGGGATGCCGCCCGCCGCCGTGTGCCGCCCCTTCGACCGCCACCGGACCGGCTTCGTGCACGGGCACGGCACCGGCGCCGTGGTGCTCGAGCGCCGGTACACGGCCCAGCGGCGTGGCATCCAACCGCTGGCCGTGGTGGCCGGGTACGCGCAGCGGCTCGACGGCCGGCGCGGCACCGCGCCGGACCCGGCCGGCCAGGCCGCGACGATAGTGGCCGCGCTCAGGTCGGCCGGGCTGAGCCCGCGCGAGGTGGACTACGTCAACGCCCACGCCACCGGGTCGGTGCTCGGCGACCGCTGCGAGGCGGAGGCGCTGGCGTCGGTGTTCGGCAGGGCCGGCCCACTGGTCAACGCGACCAAGGAGCTCACGGGCCACTGCCTGGCCGGGTCCGGGGTGATCGAGGCGGTGGCCACGGCGATCCAGCTGCGGGAGGGCTTCTGCCACCCCAACCCGAACCTCACCGAGCCGGCGGATCCGCGGCTGTCCTATGTCGGCCGCACCGCGGCGGCTGTGTCGCTGAAGGCCGCGGTAAGCACGAGCTTCGCGTTCAGCGGCATCAACTCCGCGCTGGTGATCACCGGGCCGGCGGGCACATGAGATCGGCTGGCGGGAGATCGGCTGGCGGGGCGGCCCGGCCGACTGGGCAAGGGAGGGTGCACGGTGAGTGATGTTGGCCGGAACGGGATCGGCATCGAGGCGATCGGGGTCTACTGCGGCGTCGCCGCGGTCGGCGTGCCCGCCCTGTTTCGCGCGCGGGGCCTGGACGAGCAGCGCAGGGACAACCTGATGATGCAGCGCCGCAGCGTGGCGCTGCCGTGCGAGGACGTCGTCACGTTCTCAGCCACCGCGGCCCGCCCGGTGCTCGACACCCTGTCCGAGCAGCAGCGGCAGTCGATCGAGCTGGTGGTGGTCGGCACCGAGTCGGCCGTGGACTTCGGCCGGTCGACGAGCACTTACCTGCACGGCCTGCTCGACCTGCCCCGGACCTGCCGGCTGTTCGAGATCAAGCAGGCGTGCTACGGCGGCATGGCAGCGCTGCAGACCGCGTGCGCGCTGCTGGCCGCCAGCCCGCGCCCGGAGGCCAGGGCGCTGGTGGTCGCAGCCGACGTCGCGTCACCGATGCGGCACACCTACATGGAACCCAGCCAGGGCGCCGGTGCGGTGGCCCTGCTGGTGGGCCGGCAGCCGCGGGTGGCCGTGCTGGACGCCGGCGCCTACGGCTGCCACGGCTACAGCTCCGGCGATGGGTCGCGGCCGGTCCGGGAGCAGGACGTGTTCGACGTGGACCTGTCGCTGCTGACCTACCTGGACTGCCTGCAGCACGCCTGGGCCGACTACCGGTCGGTGGTGGCCGGCGCCGACGTCGTCGGCTCCTTCCACCGGCTGGCCATGCACACGCCGTTCCCCGGCATGGTCAAGGGCGCGCACCGATCGTTGCTGCGGCGGCTGCGGCGGCTGCCGGAGGCGGAGATCGAGGCCGACTTCGCCGAGCGGGTGGCGCCCTCGCTCACCTACCCGGCCCAGGTCGGCAACATCTACGCCGGCATGCTCATGCTCGCCATGGCCAGCATGATCGATCACACGCCGGCCGAGGGCTACCGGGCGGGGCTGTACGGGTACGGCTCGGGTTGCTCCGCCGAGTTCACCAGCGCCGTGGTCCTGCCAGGTGCCCGCGCCCGGCTGGCGGAGGCCGGCATCGCCCGGCAGCTGGCCTACCGGGCGGACCTGTCGGTCCGGGAGTACGACGCGGTGACCGGCGAGACGCCCCCGGCCGGCGTTGCCGATGTCAAGCTCGACCCCGAGGCGTCCGACAAGCAGGTCGGCGGGCGGCTGAGCGCCCGCGGCAGCGCCGTGCTGGCCGGCATCCAGGGTTACCGCCGGGATTACGCCTGGCTGGGGGCCCGGCCATGAGCTCCCCCGTCCGGGTGCGGCGCTTCGACGGCCACTACGAGGTGGAGCTCGCCGACCCGGAGCGGGGCAACCCGCTTGGGCCGGGGCTGGTCGGCGGCCTGCTGGACGGGCTCGAGCGGGCGGCGGCCGACCCCGGCTGCCGAGCGGTGCTGATCAGCGCCGGCGGCCAGCACTTCTGCCGGGGGCTGGACCTGGCGGGCATCCCCGATGAGTGGTACGCCGACCCCGCCGAGATGCCGCCGTGGCGGCTGTTCAGCCTGCTGCACGATGCGCCGGTGGCGACGGTCGCGCTGGTCGACGGGCAGGCGACCGGCGGCGGGGTGGCCATGGCCGCCGCGTGCGACCTGGTGCTGGCTGGGCCCACCGCCAGCTTCCGGCTGACCGAGCTGCTGCTCGGCCTCGTCCCGGCGTTGGCGCTGCCATTCGTGGCGGCCAGGATCGGCGTGCAGCCCGCCTTCCGGCTGGCGCTCACCGCCGAGCCCGTCGGCCCGCCGGAGGCGGTGCGGATCGGGCTGGCGGACCTGGAGTATCCGGCCACCGGGGATACCACCCGGCTCCTGCTCACCATGCTGCGCCGGATCGCGCCGGAGACCATCCGGGCGATGAAGAAGCTGCGCGCGTCGCTGTACCCGCGGCCGCCCTGGCTGGCCCAGGCCGCCGGGCTGGCCACCATGGACCGGCTGCGCAGCCCGGCGGTCCGCGCCCGCCTCGAGGACTTCCGCGCGGCGGGGACGCCGCTGTGAGCGGGCTGGTGCAGGCCTCGCTCGGCGGCGCGGTGGCGACGCTGCGGCTCGCGGACGCCGCCGGCCGCAACGCGTTGACGCCGGAGCTGGCCGCCGACTTCGCCGGCGCGCTCGCCAGCGCCGTCGCCGAGCCGGCAACGCGGGTGGTGCTGCTGGCCGGCCTGCCCGACGTGTTCTGCTCGGGCGGGACCACAGAAAGCCTGCTGGCGGCGCAGGATGAGCACGGGACGCTGAGCCACGACGGGACGATCCGGGCCCCGCTGCGCTGCCCGCTGCCCGTGGTCGCCGCCATGCGGGGGCACGCGATCGGCGGTGGGCTGCTCCTCGGGCTCTACGCCGACGTGCCGGTGCTCAGCGAGCGGTCGGTCTACGTGGCCAACTTTCTCGGCTACGGGTTCCTGCCGTGCATGGGCGCCACCTGGGTGCTGCCCAACCGCCTTGGCGCGGTGCTCGGCACCGAGGTCCTGCTGGGGGCGGCGCGCTACCGCGGCAGCCAGTTCCAGGAACGCGGCGCGCCGGTGCGCGTGGTGGCCCACGCGGACGTGGAGGCGTGCGCGCGGCGGCTGGCCGGGCAGATAGCCGGGGCGCCACGGAGGACGCTCGAGCACGCCAAGGCGGCCATCGCCGCGCCCTGGCGCCAGGCGTCCGACGCGGCCTTCGCGCGCGAGGAGAGCGCCCACCTGGAGACGCTGCGCCAGCCAGAGGTGCGCGCGGCGGTGGCGGCCGGGTACGGCGCCGGGGCGGTCGCGAGGGCGGTGCCATGACCAGGGTCGTGATGTTCGCCGGCCAGGGCAGTCAGCGCGCCGGCATGGGGGCGGACCTGTTCGGGCGTTATCCCGCGCTGGAGGGCCAGGCCGACGAGTTGCTCGGGTACTCGGTCCGCGAGCTCTGCCTGCACGACCGCGGCGGGCGGCTATCCGACACCAGGTATGCCCAGCCGGCCCTGTTCGTGGTGAATGCCCTGTCCTGGTGGGCGGCCCGCGAGCGCGGGCTGACCGCCGACGTGCTGCTCGGGCACAGCGTCGGCGAGTACACCGCGCTGCTGGCCGCCGAGGTGTTCGACTTCCGGACCGGGCTGGCCCTGGTCGCCGAGCGGGGCCGGCTGATGGCGACGGTGCCCGGTGGGATGAGCGTGGTGCTGGGCCTCGACGCCGCCACGATCGCTGGGGTGCTGCGGGCGGCGGGCCTGCTCGGGGTCGACCTGGCCAACCTGAACGCGGTGGACCAGGTGGTGCTGGCCGGCCCCACCCGCGAGCTGGAGCTGGCCGCCGGGCCGCTGGCCGCCGCCGGCGCGTTCGCGGTGCGCCCGCTCAGCGTGAGCGGCCCGTTCCACTCCCGGTACATGCGCCCGGCCGCGCGCGCCTTCGCCAGGGTGGTCGGATCGGTGGCGCTGGCGCCGCCGCAGGTACCGGTCATCGCCAACCGGACGGCCCGCCGCTACCCCGAGCGCGGCATTGCTCGCCTGCTCATCGAGCAGATCGAAGGCCAGGTGCGGTGGGCCGACTCGCTGGGGCACCTGCTGGCGCTCGACCCGGCCGCCGAGTTCGTCGAGCTCGGCGCGACGCCGACCCTGGGCGGCACGGTCCGCAGGGCCCGGCGGGCCGCCGCCCGCAGGGCAGGCAGCGGCACGGGATCGCATTGTGAGGTGATCACCAGATGAGAGCCGTGTATGTGACCGGTCCCCGCCCGGATGACCCCCTCGCGGCGGTGGCCGTCGGGCAGCGGCCCGCCCCGGAGCCGCCACCGGGGTGGACCACGGTCCAGGTCCACGCCGCGAGCGTGAACTGGCACGACATCGCCACACTGCGCGGCATCGGGATCGCGCTGGCCCGGTTCCCCATGATCCTCGGCTGCGACGGCGCCGGGGTGGACGCCGACGGGAACCAGGTGCTGATCTACCCCGTGCTCGACGCACCGGGCTGGACCGGCGAGGACACCCTCAGCCCGTCGCGCGCCCTGCTCACCGAGCGGCACGACGGGACGATGGCCGAGCTGGTCGCGGTGCCAAGGCACAACCTGGTGCCGCTGCCGCCGTGGCTGACCTTCGCCGAGGGCGCCTGCCTCGGCGCCGCCTGGCTCACCGCGTACCGCATGCTGTTCACCCGGTCCTCGTTGCGGCCGGGTGACACCGTGCTCATCCAGGGGTGCGGTGGCGGGCTGGCGCAGGCGCTGATCTCGCTGGCCCGGCTCGGTGGCTTCCGGGTGTGGGCGACCGGGCGCGCCCCGGCCAGCAGGCGCACCGCGCTCGAACTGGGCGCGCACGAGGTCTTCCCGACCGGGGCGGCGCTGCCGCACCCGGTGGACGCGGTGATGGACTCGGTCGGCCGGGCAACCTGGCAGCACTCGATCGAGGCACTACGCCCGGGGGGCACCCTGGTGCTCGCCGGGGTGACCACCGGGGACAACCCACCGGCGCTGCTCAGCCGGACCTTCTTCCTGCAGCTGTCCGTGGTCGGGGTGTTCGCCGGCACCCGGCAGGAGCTGCGCCGGCTGCTCGCGCTGCTGGAGCTGTCCGGGGTCCGCCCCCGCATCGACCGCGAGTACCCGCTGGCCGAGGCACCCGCCGCGCTGGGCAGGGTCGTCGCGGGCGACGTCAACGGAAAGCTCGTCGTCTCCCCCTTGAAGTGACCGCTCACGGAGGCCGGGTATGGAGGAAAGAGCCGAGTGGTCGCTCCGCCGGGACCGGCGGTGCCGGCGGCTGGACGATGGCCGGTTCCAGCCCGGCTCCCGGGGCTGCTGGCGGTCTCCCGGCGGTGACCCGTCCGGGTGCTCGCACCACCAGGCGCTGGTGGCGGTCCGCCGGGACCTGCACGACCAGGTCGGTTCCACGCTGGCCGGCATCGCGATGCGGTTGGAGCTGGCGTGGCGGCTGGTCAGCCTGGACGCCGGGACGGCGTACACCGTGCTGTCGGAGCTGCGTTCCGAGATCACCGAGCTGATCGCGAACGTGCGGCGGATCGGCGGCGGCTGGGACACCGCGCACCGGGTGGGAAACGTGGAAGCGGCGCTGCGGGCGGTGATCCGGCGGGCGAACCGCGCGGTCGCGCCACGGCTGGAGCTGTCGCTGGATTTCGATCCCCGGGTCGGCGCCGTGCCGGACCGGCTCCGGTCCGCGGCGTTCTGGATCGTCTGCGAGGCGGTCGTCAACGTGCTCAAGCACTCGACGGCCCAGCGCTGCACGGTGGCCCTGTCGGTGCGCGGCGCCGAGCTGCACGTTCGGGTCGAGGACGACGGCCCCGTCGCGAAGGAGCCGCCGTCGCGCGGCTGCGGGCTGGCCAACATGTCGGCGCGCGCGGCGGCGCAGGGTGGGTGGTGCTCGGCCGGTCCGCTGGAGCCGGTGGGGTTCGCCGTCACCGCGTGCCTGCCGCTGCCAGGAACCCGGGACTAGGCGTGCCGGCCGACCCGGCGCACGGTGAGCCGGCCGGCGGCCGGATCGGCGTGCTGATCGCCGACGACCACCCGATGTACCGGTCGGGCCTGCGGATCCTGCTGAACCGCGAGTCGTCATTGCACGTCCTCGGTGAGGCGTGCTCGGGAGCCGAGGCAATCTCGATGGCGCACGAGCTACGCCCGCAATTGGTTCTCATGGATGTGAACCTGCCGGGAATAACCGGAATCGAAGCCACCAGGACGCTGGCCAGCCGGCACCCGGAAATCGCCGTGATCATCGTGACCATGTTCGGCGACAGAGACACGTTCTTCGCTGCGATGCGCGCCGGCGCTCGGGGTTTCCTGCTGAAAGGGGCGAACTCGGACGAGGTCGCGTTGGCTATCAAGGTCGTCCTGTTCGGGGGGCTGCTATTCGACTCCCACGCGTCCGGCTGGGTGACGGACTACTTCGCCAAGCCGCCGGCGGCCGGTAAGCCCTTCCCCGAGCTCACCGACCGCGAACGGGAGATCCTGGCCCTCGTTGCCGACGGGCACGGGAACACCGCGATCGCCAGGACCCTCGGCGTATCGATCAAGACGGTCCGCAACTACCTGTCGCGCATCTTCCTCAAGCTGCGGCTGGTCGACCGGACCGAGGCGGCCATCCAGGCCAGGCGCGCCGGCCTGGGGCGTTGACACCGCGCTCCGGGGCGGTCACCGGCCGGCCGGGTGGCGGCCGCGGAGCACGCCGAGGCAGACCAGGTAGCAGGCGAGCGCCACCAGCGAGGCCACCGCCATCACCGTGGAGTCGATGTCCTTGCCGGTGCTGGCGAACTTGGCTCCGGTCACGTTCGCCGCCAGGATCGCGGCCAGGCCGACCACGGCCGTCGCCAGCACCGCGTTGCGCCGGGCGAGGATGGCCCGGACGATCACGCTGACGCCCGTGATGATGAGGATCAGGCCCAGCCCGGCGTGCAGCGCCAGCGCGACGGGGCGGTGGGACAGCGCCCGCCAGGTCGCATCGAGGATGCCGTCGCCCTGGCCGGCCGGGACGGTGGCGGCCTCGGCCACCACGTAACCGAGACCGGCCTGGAGCAAGATCATCGTCGTTGCCGCCAGGCACGCGACGGCCAGCCCCGATGCCTGCTTGCCCGGCCCGGCCTCTCGATCGGCCGCCGGCTCGGCCGGCGCCGGGGTTCGGGAACGCGAGGGCCTTGTCATCGGTGAACCACCTCTACCTGCGGAATTTGCGGACATTCCATGGTCCCGCGCCACCAGTCCCGGGCTCGCCGCGGTATCCCTAGAGTATTTGTTCCGGCGACAGTCCGCTGGCTAACACGATATAGTCCACGATTAATGGCGGGCAAGGGCCTGCTTCCCGCCATTTCGGCGTCGCGAGATCGGCAGCTGCGGTAGGCTGCGGCATCGCCCAAGTGAATTCGCGGAGGAAAGTCGTGGACCTGCTCGTACTCGGCGCCGCCGGGCGCACCGGACGGCACGCCGTCGATAGCGCTCTTGCCGCAGGTCATGCCGTGACGGCGTACGTCAGGCGGCCCGAGGCCATCGACCTGCGCCACGAGCGGCTGACCGTGGTCCGCGGCGACGTGCTCGACGCCGGCGCGGTCGCCGGGGCGATGGCGGGCAGGGACGCGGTGGTGTCGGCGCTCGGCGTCAAGGGTCGCGGCCCGACCACGGTGTTCTCCGCCGGCATGGCCAACGTGCTCGCCGCCATGGCGGCGCACGGGGTCCGCCGGGTCGTCGCGATCTCCACCGTCGGCCTCGACCCCGAGGTGGAGGCGCCCCTGCTCCAGCGGCTGGTCGCAAACCTGATCGTGGCCAGGGTGTTGCGCAACCTCTACCAGGACCAGGCGCGCATGGAGGAGGTGCTGGCCGGCAGCGACACCGACTGGACCGTGGTGCGGGCCCCGCTGCTCACGGACCGGCCGGCGAGCGGGAACTACCGGGTGGCCGTCGGCGGTCGGCTGCGCCGCCCGGAGCGGATCGGCCGGGCGGATCTGGCGGCCTACCTGGTTTCCTGCCTGGACCAACCGGACACCTACCGGACGAAGGTGATGATCTCGTACTGACGGCACGCTCGGCTCCCCGAGGCTCACGTCCAGGCTCACGTCCAGAAGACCGCGATGGCGAGGTTCGCCACGGCCAGCGACCCGACGGCGTAGAACGTCCAGGCCTGCCGCCCACGCAGGAACCAGTCGATGATGGCCACGGACGCGAGCACCGCGACGACCATGGCCTTGGTGCCGATCTTGGCGTCGAGCACCGGAAGGTCCAGCGACCGGCGCACGGACACCAGCGCCGGGCCGGTCACCACCATGGTGACCGTGCCAAGCAGCATCGCGCCGGTGATCCGGCGCTTGGCGGCTCGCAGCTGTACCACGAACCCGCCTAACAGCAGCGCTAGACCGATCAGGTGCAGAAACAGCAGCGACAACCGCAGGGTTTCCACATCAGGTCCTTCGAGTCCGTCCGGGGGTTTCGGAGCTTGGGCGGGCCCCGCCGGCCCACGGTAGGGCCGGCGGGGCGGTCGGTCACGGCGCGGCGACCAGTTCGGGCTCGCCGGCCGACGGGTCGGGCCGGCGTGCCCCCAACCGCGACGGCCACCAGATCCGCTGGCCGACGTCGAGCGCGAGCGCCGGCACCAGCACGGTGCGGACTATGAAGGTGTCCAGCAGCACGCCGACCGCGACCAGCAGCCCTTGCTGCAGCGTGTTGACCGTCGGCAGCACGGCCAGCACCGCGAACGTCGCGGCCAGGACCAGGCCGGCGCTCGTGATGACCGCGCCGGTGACCGCGAGGGCGCGGACCACCCCCTGCTCGTGGTTGGCCGCGGCCACCTCCTCCCTGGCGCGCGTCATCAGGAAGATCGTGTAGTCGACCCCGAGCGCGACGAGGAACAGGAAACCGATCAGCGGCAGGGACTTGTCCACCCGCGGGTGGCCGATCGCGTTGAAGATGAGCGAGGAGGCGCCGAGCGCCGCCGCGAACGACAGCACCACGCTCGCCAGCAGCAACCCGGCCGCGACGACCGCCCGCAGCAGCAGCGCCAGCACCGTGAAGACGACCAGCAGGATCAGCGGGATGATCAGCCGCTCGTCCCGCTGGGTGGCCCGGTTGGTGTCCACTATCACCGCGGTGCGCCCGCTGACCAGCGCGTCGGCGTCGGGGACGGCGTGCACCGCCGTCCGTAGCCGGTCGACGGTCCGTTCGGCCTCCTTGCTGTCCGGGGCGTCGGCCAGCACGGCCGTCAGGTGCACCCAGTCGCCACCGCGCTCGGCGGGCGCCACGCCGGCCACACCGGGGGTCGCGGCCGCGGCGGAGCGCACCTCGTTCTCCGCGGAGCCGCGGGCGATGATGTCCAGCGGCGCCGACGAGCCAGCCGGGAAGTGCGTGGCCAGCACCCGCTGGCCGGTGGTGGAGTCCACCTCCTTGAGGAACAGTTGCTCGGGCGGCAGCCCCGTGTGCAGCGAGGTGGTGCCGATGGCCAGCCCGACCAGCACGACCGCCGACGCGGCCCAGAGCAGCCGTGGCCGCCGCTGCACCTGGCCGGCGAGCCGGCTCCACACGCCGTGGTCGGCCATCGCGTCGGTGGTGGCGATCTCGGACTGGTAGCGCGGGATCAGCGGCCAGAACACCCACCGCCCGAGGATGACCAGCAGCGCGGGCAGCAGCGTCGACATGGCGAGGAAGGCGACCACGATGCCGATCATCGCGACCGGCCCGAGCCCCCGCGTCGAGTTCATCGTGGCGGTGAGCAGGCACAGCAGGGCGAGCACGACGGTGGCCGCGGAGGCGACGATCGCCGGCAGCGACCGGCGTAGCGCGACGGCCATGGCGGTGTGCCGGTCCTGGCGCCTGCGCAGCTCCTCCCGGTACCGCGCGATGATCAGTAGGGCGTAGTCGGTGCCGACGCCGAACACCAGCACCGGCAGGATGCTCGCGCTCTGGCCGTTGACCAGCAGGCCGGCGTTGTCGGCCAGCAGGTACACCGCCGCGTTGGCGACCAGGCTGCTCAGCCCGACCGCGATCAGCGGTACCAGCCACAGCACCGGGCTGCGGTAGGTCAGCAGCAGGATCGCGGCCACCACCGCGATCGTGGCGAACAGCAGGGTGGTGTCGATGCCGGAGAACGCGTCGACCAGGTCGGCCCCTGTCCCGGCCTCGCCGGTGACGTGCACGGCCAGGCCGGCGGCGGTACCCGCCGTCGCGATCTCGCGAACCCGCTCCACCGAGTCCCGGATCGCGGTGAAATCGCTCTCGTCGGTCTCCAGCGGCACGTTGAGCAGCAGCGCCGCGCCGTCGGCTGACGGCACCACGGGGCTGACCTGACCCTTGGCCAGGCCGGTGAACTCGGCCCGGTCCCGGTCGACCTTGCTGCGGTCGGCGGCCGTGATCCCGCCGTCGCGGGCGTACACGACGATCGCCGACGCCGTGTCGGTGTCGGCGAAGTTGTCCTCGAAGATGTCGAACGCGCGGGTGGACTCGGCATCCGACGGCAGCCAGGTCTTGGCGTCGTTCTTCTGCACCTCCTGAAGCTGTGCCGCGAACCCGCCGCCGACGCCGACGAGCCCGAGCCACACCACGACGAGCACCCACTTGCCGACCTTGCCCGCTGGCAAGGTCACGAGCCGTTTCAGCACAGACCTCAGCTCCCGTCCTCCGCGGTCGATCCCGCGGGTCCGTTTGAAACCCCGACCACTCCCTGGCGCTGCGGTGCAGCCGGCCGCGCCGCGTTCAGCCACCCGCGCGTGCCCCGCCGGCCGGCGGCGGCCGCGCGGGTTCTCCGGCCGGAGGTTGGACGGCCACCCGGCACAACTGGGTGATCATCCGGAGTACGTCGTCGAAGGACCGGTCCCGGCCGGTGAGGCAGTCCAGGGTCTCGAAGCTGGTCAGGCAGAACACCGCATCGGTCGCCTCCGCCTGCCACGACCGGTCGGCCCAGCCGAGCTGCTCGCCCAGCCGGCCGAGCAGGACCGCGGCAGCGCTGCGGCGGCGCTCGTCCCGCGCGCTGACCACCTGACCGAGCTCCACGTCGACGGCCGCATAGCCGCGGATCCGGCGCAAGGCATTGCGCTCGGCGTGCCAGAAGCGGGCGAAGACGGCGACGAAGCGGTCGAGGGCCTGCCAGGGGTCGGGATCCTCGAACACCCGGCGCAGCTCCGGTAGGCCGTTGCGGTTGGCCAGCCCGTCGAAGACGGCCTCCAGCAGGCCGCTGCGCCCGCCGAACTGGTCGTAGACGGTCTGCCGGGCGACATCGGCGCGGCTGGCCACCGCGTTCACGGTGAACCGGGTCACCCCGGCGCCGACCAGCAGCGTGTGAGCGGCGCTGATGATCCGCTCTCGGGTCTGCTCGGCCGCCGCGGCGCGTTGCCCGAGGTGGTACCGGCGGGGTGTCACGGCCGTCCAATTTAGGTAGACAGTAAGTCCAATTACCGTACTGCACCCGGCCGCGGAATGGGAGCGCCGGCGGCCGCCGGCGTGCCGGGTGCCGCGATGGCAGGGCGCTGTTCCTCCGAACTGAGGACGGCGGTCTCACGACATTGGGATTTGCCGGCGGTTTTGTAGTGGTCAGAGCTCGGTGACAACCAGGTTCCTGCCACTGGCTGGATCGCGGAGGACCTCCAGCTGCCAGCCCACGAGACTGAGGGCCCGCCATGCACAGATCGGTGATCGTTGCGAAGATCGAACCCGCCGCGGAGGACGAGGTCACCGCGATCTGGTCGGAATCCGACCGGACCGAGCTCCCGCACGTCGTTGGGGTGCTGCACCGTTCGCTGTACCGGCTGGGGGATCTCTACGTGCACCTGCTGGAGACCGAGCTGCCGGGTGCCAGCGCGGTGGCCTCCGCCGCGCGCCATCCCGAGTTCGCCCGGGTCAGCCAGGAGCTCAGCCGCTTCATCACGCCCTACCTGGCCAGCTGGCGATCCCCCCAGGACGCCCAGGCCCGGTGCTTCTACCAATGGTCCCGCCCCGAGGCGGCGAGCCGGCCCGCCGGAGGGTCCCGATGACCGCGGCGACCGAGGCGCGCACCCGTGACCGCGCCGCCGCCGGCTGGACCCGGTGCGAGGGCTGCCGCGTGCTGCACTACGGCAAGAAGCTGGCGCGCAACCTGGGCGTCTGCCCCGACTGCGGGTACCACTGCCGGCTTTCGGCCACCGAGCGGATCGCGCAGCTGGCAGACCCGGGCAGCTTCGTCCCGCTCGGCGTCACCGTGGCCGCCACGGACACGCTGCGGTTCACCGACTCGCAGCCGTACCCGGCGCGGCTGGCCAGGGCGCGGGCGGCGACCGGGCTGGATGACGCGGTGGTGGCCGGCACAGCCCGGATCGGCGGCCACTCGCTGGCCATCGCCGCGATGGATTTCGCCTTCATGGGCGGCAGCCTCGGCGCGGCCGTCGGCGAGGTGCTCACGCTGACCGCGGAGCGGGCGCTGCGCGAGGAGCTGCCTTTCCTGGTGGTCACCGCCTCCGGCGGGGCGCGCATGCAGGAGGGCGTGATCGCGCTCATGCAGCTGGCCAAGGTCAGCCAGGCGCTGGCCAGCATGCGCGCGGCCGGGCTGCTCACGATCAGCCTGGTCACCGACCCGACCTACGGCGGCGTGGCCGCTTCCTACGCCACCAACTGTGATGTCGTGGTGGTCGAGCGCGGCGCCCGGATGGGCTTCGCCGGGCCGCGGGTGATCGAGCAGACGATCCGCCAGAAGCTGCCAGCCGGCTTCCAGACCGCGGACTTCCTGCTCGCTCACGGGCAGGCCGACACGGTCTGCCACCGGGCGGACCTGCGCGGGTGGCTGGCCCGGCTGCTCACCGCAACCGGGGCGCACCGGCGAGGGCGCCGGCCAGGCGACAGCCGGGGAGCGGCCGGCGACAGCCGGGGAGCGGCACCGCCGCCCGGGACGATCGTCACCGACCCGGCCCTGCTCGCCGAGGTCGACCCGTGGCAGGCGGTGGCGGCCGCTCGGGACACCGCCCGGCCGACCACGCTGGACTACCTGGCGGGAGCCTTCGCCGGGTTCACCGAGTTGCACGGCGATCGGACGGCATCGGACTGCCCCTCCATGGTGGCCGGGTTCGCCACCATCGGCGGCCGTCCCGTCGCGGTCGTCGGCCACCAGAAGGGGCACACCACGCGGGAGCTCGTCGCGCGGAACTTCGGGATGCCCGGCCCGGCCGGATACCGCAAGGCGCTGCGGGTGATGCGGTTGGCCGCCAGGCTCGGCCTCCCCATCGTGACGATCGTGGATACCCCCGGCGCCTACCCCGGCAGCGACGCGGAGGAACAGGGGCAGGCCAGTGCCATCGCGCAGAACATCCTCGCCATGTTCGAGCTGCCGGTGCCGGTCGTCACGGTGATCACCGGCGAGGGCGGCAGCGGCGGCGCGCTCGCGGTGGCCATCGCCGACCGGGTGCTCATGCTCGAGCGCGCCACCTACTCGGTGATCAGCCCGGAGGGCTGTTCGGCGATCCTGTGGGGGCACGCGAGGTACGCCGGCGAGGCCGCGCGGGCGCTCCGGATCACCGCCGGCGAGCTGCTCGGCATGCGCGTCGTCGACGGGGTGCTACCGGAACCGCCGGGCGGCGCATCGGCCGATCCGGCCGCCATGGTGGCCGCGTTCGGCACGGCGGTTGCCCGCTCCGTCGATGAGCTGTCCCGGCTGGACGGCGCGGCGCTGGTGCTCGCTCGCAAGCGGCGGTTCAGGGCATTCGGGACGCCAGGGGTCTCGGCCGCCGCGGTGCTGGCAGAAGTGGCGGCCGGGCGATGACGCAGCACCGGCCGCCGGCCAGCCCCGCGCTGGCCGAGCTCCGCGAGCACACCGGGTGGCTCGCCCGCGACCTCGCCGGACCGCTTCGCCGGGTCAGCGTCCAGTCGGGGGACATGATGATCGAAGTCGAGTGGCAGCCACAGGATGCCGCGGCCGCCGGGCCGGGCCGGCCGGCTCAGGAGGAGCCCAAGTCTCCGGAGCCGGCAGGGACCCAGCCGGCAGGGACCCAGCTGGTCGGGACCCAGCCGGCAGGGACCCAGCCGGCCGGCCGGGGCGCCGGCGGGTTCATCGTGATCAGCTCACCGATGGTGGGCACCCTGTACCGCGCGCCGAGCCAGGACGCCGCACCGTTCGTCGAGGTCGGCGACGCCGTCGAGGTCGGGCAGACGGTCGCCATCGTCGAGGCGATGAAGCTGTTCAACCCGATCACCGCCGAGCTGCCCGGCATCGTCGCCGAGGTGCTGGCCGGCGACGGCGAGCCGGTCCAGTTCGGCCAGCCGCTGTTCCGGCTCACGGCCACCTCGCCGGACGTCGCGGCCGAGGCCGCTGGGACGGGGTAGGCCGCCGTGTTCAGCACAGTGCTCATCGCCAACCGGGGCGAGATCGCGCGGCGGGTCGCCAGGACCTGCCGGGAGATGGGGATCCGCTCGGTGGGGGTCTACTCGACGGCGGACCACGACCCGAGGCTGCTCCGGCACTTCGACCAGGCGGTGCACATCGGCCCGGCATCGGCCAGGCACAGCTACCGCGACATCCCCGCGATCATCGAGGCGGCCCTGCAGACCGGCAGCGACGCGATCCATCCCGGCTACGGCTTCCTCGCCGAGGATCCGGACTTCGCCGAGGTCTGCGCCGACGCCGGGCTGGCCTTCATCGGCCCGGCACCGGGCCTGCTCGCCGCGCTCGGCGACAAGTCCGTCGCCCGCGCGCTGATGCGGCAGGCCGGGCTGCCGCTGCTGCCTGGCGGGGTCGAGCCCGTTTCCAGCGCGGCGCAGGCGGCCGGGCTGGCCGCCGGCATCGGCTACCCGGTGATCGTCAAGGCGGTGGCCGGCGGCGGCGGCAAGGGCATGGAGGTGGTGTCCGCGCCGGCCGACCTGGCGCCGGCGTTCGAGCGCGCCGGCGCGGCCGCCAGGTCCGTCTTCGGCGACGGCCGGCTGTACCTGGAGCGCTACCTCAGCCCGGCACGGCACGTCGAGGTGCAGGTGCTCTGCGACGGCTACGGCAATGCCGTCCATCTCGGCACCCGCGACTGCTCGGTCCAGCGGCGGCACCAGAAATTGCTGGAGGAGGGTCCCGCCCCGGGGCTTTCGCCGGCCACCACGGCGGCGATGGGGGCGGCCGCCGTGCGCGCCGCCCGCGAGATCGGCTACAGCGGCGTCGGGACGTTCGAGTTTCTCGTGGGGGAGGACGAGTGCTTCTATTTCATGGAGGTCAACGCCCGAATCCAGGTCGAGCACCCGGTCACCGAGGCGATCACCGGGATCGACCTGATCCGGGAGCAGATCCGGCTCGCGGCCGGGCAGCAACTGGGCGTGTGCCAGGACAATGTGGCGTTGCGCGGGGTCGCGGTCGAGTGCCGGGTCAACGGCGAGGACCCGGACCGCGGCTTCGTACCGACCGCCGGGCTGCTGGAGCGGTTCGAGCCTCCGGGCGGACCGTTCACCAGGGTTGACACCCATGCGTACGCCGGCTACCCGGTGAGCCCGCACTACGACTCGCTGATCGCCAAGGTCGTCGTCTGGGCGCCGGATCGGGAGTCGGCGCTCAACCGGATGGACCGGGCGCTCGCCGAGTTCGAGATCGGCGGCGCCGGAGTGAAAACCACTATCCCATTCCTGCAACGGGTGCTCGCGGATTCCGAATTCCGCAAGGCAACGCACAGCACCGTGCTGGTGGACCGGCTACGAGCGGCAGCGGAGGAGACTGGGTATGACCGTAGAGCGCGGAACTGAGAGCTCGGCGACCCGCGCCGAGATGGCCGCGATCCTGACCCGCGCCGCCGGGGTGCCACCGGAGGCCATCGCGGCGGCGGGTGATGTCCCGCTGCAGGATCTCGGCCTCGACTCGCTGGCCGCGATGGAGCTGCAGGCGGCCGTGAAGGACCGCTATCAGGTGCAGATTCCCGACGAGACGCTGGGGATGAGCCTTCCGGAGATCACCCGGTACGTCGTCGACCGGCTCGAGGACGGTGCCTGAGATGGCCGGCCACACCGAGCGGAGCATCGTGATCGACGCCCCATTCCAGCTTGTCTGGGACATGACGAACGACGTGGCCGGCTGGCCGGCGCTGTTCACCGAGTACGCCGCCGCCGAGATCATCGAGCGGGTCGGCGACACCGTCACCTTCCGGCTGACCATGCACCCCGACGAGAACGGCCGGGTCTGGAGCTGGGTCAGCCAGCGCCGGGCCGATCTCGCCAGCAGGCAGGTCCAGGCCCACCGGGTCGAGACCGGCCCGTTCGAGTACATGAACATCCTCTGGCGCTACGCGGAGGAGCCCGGTGGCGTGCGGATGACCTGGGTGCAGGACTTCCACATGAAGCCGGATGCCCCGGTCGACGACGAGCAGATGACCGAGCGGATCAACCGCAACTCCCTGGTCCAGCTCGACGTGATCAAGAAGCGGGTGGAGGCGGCGGCCCGCGCCGGCGCGGGCAAGCCCACCAGGCACCGGACGGTGGCGCTGCGCGACGTGGCGCCCAACCGGCGCCGCGGCGCCGAGATCCGGGTGCTGCTCGGCCCGGCGACGGTGGGCGCCACGTCGGGGTTCATGGGCGTGGCCACGCTCGCCCCCGGCGAGGCGATCGCCGAGCACTACCACCCCTACAGCGAGGAGTTCCTGTGCGTGGTCGCCGGGACCCTCGCCGTCGACCTCGACGGTGAGCCGGTCGTCCTGCGCGAGGACGAGGGCGTGCTGATCCCGGTGAACACCAGGCACCGGCTGCGCAACGCCAGCACCGGGCAGGTGCGCGCGGTGTTCCACCTGGCGCCGCTCGCGCCCCGGCCGGAGCTCGGCCACGTGGACACCGAGACCGCCGAGGAAGCCGCCGAGTTCGCGGCGAGGCAGGCATGAGCGCCGGGGGAGCGCGGCGGGTGGTGGTCACCGGCATCGGGGTGGTCGCCCCCGGCGGGCTCACCGCCAAGGCGTTCTGGTCCCGGATCACCGATGGCCGCACCGCCACCCGGCGGATCAGCCTGTTCGACCCGGCACCGTTCCGTTCGCAGGTCGCCGCGGAGTGCGATTTCGACCCGGCCGCCGCCGGCCTGTCCGCGCGGGACACCAGGCGGTGCGACCGCTACGTGCAGTTCGGCCTGGTCGCCGCGGCCGAGGCCGTCACGGACAGCGGCCTCGAGCTCACCGAGGAGCTGCTCGAGGCCACCGGCGTCGTCATGGGCACGGCCGTCGGCGGCACCACCGCCCTGGAGGCCGAGTACGTCGTGCTCAGCGACACCGGCCGGCTGTGGCTGGTCGACGCCGACTACGCCGACCCGTTCCTGTACCGGGCGCTGGTGCCCAGCAGCCTGGCGGCCGAGATCGCCTGCCGGTACGCCGTGCACGGGCCGGTGCAGGTGATCTCCACCGGCTGCACCTCCGGGATCGACGCGATCGGCTACGCCCACCAGCTGGTGCAGGACGGTGAGGCGGACGTCGTGCTCGCCGGTGCCGCGGACTCACCGCTGTCCCCGGTGACCGCGGCCTCGTTCGACGCGATCAAGGCCACCACGCCGGACAACGACGACCCGGCGCGCGCCTCGCGGCCGTTCGACCGCACCCGGACCGGCTTCGTGCTCGGTGAGGGCGGTGCCGTGCTGGTGCTTGAGGAGCTCTCGCACGCCCGTGCCAGGGACGCCAGAATCTACTGCGAGTCGGCCGCGTACGCCGCCAGGAGCAACGGCTTCCACATGACCGGGCTGCGCCCGGACGGCGTGGAGATGGCCCTGGCCATCGACTCGGTCATGCGGCAGGCCAGGCTCAACCCCGACGAGGTGTCCTATATCTGCGCGCACGGCTCCGGCACCAGGCAGAACGACCGGCACGAAACCGCCGCGTTCAAGCGCGCGCTCGGTGCGGCCGCCTACCGCATCCCGATCAGTTCGATCAAGTCCATGGTCGGCCACTCGCTCGGCGCCATCGGGGCGATCGAGATGGCCGCCTGCTCGCTGGCCATCGACGGCGGCGTCGTGCCCCCGACCGCGAACTGGGTGCACCGCGACCCGGAGTGCGACCTGGACTACGTCCCGAACGTCGCTCGCGAGCTGCCCGTCGAGGTCGCCCTGTCGGTCGGCAGCGGCTTCGGCGGGTTCCAGTCGGCCATGCTGTTCAGCGCGCTTCGGGACCAGCCGCGGTGAGCCGGCGCGCCGTCATCACCGGGATCGGTGTCGTGGCACCGAGCGGCCTGAGCGCTGACGAGCACTGGGCGACGCTCACCAGCGGCCAGTGCCGGATCGGCCCGATCACGATCTTCGACGCCGCCGGCTATGCCGCCCGCCTGGCGGGCCAGGTCGCCGGCCTGGACGTCACCGGCCGGGTGGCCGCCCGGCTCGTGGTCCAGACCGACCGGTGGACCTGGATGGCGTTCCTCGCCGCGGAGCAGGCCCTCGCCGACGCGGCGCTGGACCCGGCCGGCCTGGACCCCTACGACCTGTCGGTGGTGCTGGCCAGCTCGTCAGGCGGCAACGAGTTCGGCCAGCGTGAGCTGCAGCGGCTGTGGAGCCAGCCGGCCAGGAAGGTGGGCGCGTACCAGTCGATCGCGTGGTTCTACGCCGCGACCGTCGGCCAGCTGTCCATCCGGCACCAGGCCAAGGGGCCCAACAGCGTGCTGGTGTCGGAGAGCGCCGGCGGGCTGGACAGCCTGGTGCACGCGGCGCGGACGGTCGCCCGCGGCACCTGCGCCGTGCTGGCCGGCGGGGTCGAGGCGCCGCTGAGCCCGTACGCGCTGGCCTGCCAGCTGCGCAGCGACCGCCTGTCCACCGCCACCGACCCGTCGAGGGCGTACCTGCCCTTCGACACCGACGCCGGCGGCTATGTGCCGGGGGAGGGCGGGGCCGTCCTGGTCGTCGAGGATCTGGACCGCGCGCTGGCCAGGGGCGCGCCGGTGATCTACGGCGAGATCGCCGGCTGGGGCTGCACCCACGACGGCCTGCGCAGCACCCGCGCCGCCGCGGGGGACAGCCGCCAGTACGCCCGCTCGATGCGGCTGGCGATGGCCCGCGGCGGGACCGAGCCGGGCGGGGTGAGCCTGCTGATCCCGGACGCGCTCGGGGTCCCGGAGGCCGACCGGGCCGAGGCGGCGGCGATCACCGCGGTGTTCGGGCCGGCCGGTGTGCCGGTCACCAGCCACAAGTCCCTGACCGGCCGGCTGTACCAGGGCGGTTCCGCGCTCGACGTGGTGACCGCGCTGCTGGCCATGCGCGCCCAGCTGGTGCCGGCGACCGCGGGCACGCCACGGCCGGCCAGCGGCTGCGAGCTCGACTTCGTCCGCACGACCAGGCGGCAGGCGGTGGACACCGTACTGGTCTGCGCCCGCGGTATGGACGGTTACAACAGCTCCCTTTTGCTGCGCCACCCGAGGAGGTTGACATGGCCGGAAAAACGGGCAGCCAACGGGGCCGGGTAGTTTTCCTCATCAGGGTTCCCGCGCCGCGGACGCGGGACTTCCTGGCCGCCTACGAAAAGATCCGGTACCACGTGGCGGATGGTGTGCCGGGCCATCTGGTGGATCAGGTGTGCCAATCCGCCACCGATCCGGAACAATGGCTGATCACCAGCGAATGGGACTCGCTGGAGTCTTTCGAGGCGTGGGAGCGCAGTGACGGCCACCGCGCCCTCGTCCGGCCGCTGCGGGAATGCATGACCGAGGCGAGGTCGCTGCGGTTCACCATCCGGGCGCAGACCTCCCGGCGGGCGCCGGCCGTCCCCGGCGCACCCGTGGCGGCGGGCGAGCCGGTCGACGCAAGGTCAGGAGCGACGGCATGACCACGGCGCTCGACATCGTCGCGATCTGGTTGCTGGCGGCCGCCGGAATCCAGCTCGGCACCCTCTGGATCATGAAGCTGTCCATCCTGCCCATGCTCGACTCGCTCGGCTACGGCAACTACGTGACCGTCTGCCAGCTCATCGACATGCACCTGTTCCACCCGATCGCGGTGTGGAGCGGCGTGCTCGCGGCCGGCCTCGGCGGCTGGGCCGCCGTCGCCACCTCGTCAGCGGGCGCCGCCGCCCTGTTCGCCGCCGGATCGGTCGGCATGGTCGTGGTCGGCATCGCCTCCGAGGGCGTGAACCGCCCGATCTGGCGGCAGATCGAGAAGTGGAGCCCGCAACGCGTGGCGAACGGCTGGACCGGCAAGCGAGCCCGCTGGCACGTGGCGCACCAGGTCCGGACGTACGCCGCGATCGTCGCGGTGGCGGCCTACGCGGTGGCTCTCGGTGTCCAGGCCGGCTGAGGGGGCTGTCGCGATGAAGCTCGTGGTGCTCGGCGGGACCGGGCGGATCGGCCAGCAGGTGGTGCTGCGCGCGCTGGCGCGCGGGCACCGGGTGGTCGCGGCCAGCCGCCGTGCCGGTGCGGTGGCGGCGGAGCACGAGAACCTCACCACGGCCGTGGCCGACGTGCTCGACGCCGGCTCGCTGCACGGCCCGCTCGCCGGCGCGGACGCGGTGATCTTCGCGGTCGGCCGGCCCGGCCAGGGCCCGACCGTCGTCCGCTCGGCCGGCATCGTGACGGTGGCCGCGGTGATGCGGGACAGCGGCGTGTCCAGGCTGGTCGCGGTCTCGCCCAGCGCGGCGACGATCAGCCGGCGCGCCCCGCTGAGCCGCCGGCTCTGGCTGCGCTACGCGGTGCACAAGGTCTACCGCAACCCGTTCCTCGACGCCGAGCGGATGGAGGACGAGCTGCGGCACACCAGCGCCGACTGGTCCGTGGTCCGCGGGTCCAGGCTGCGCGCCGGGCCGCCCGGCGGCCGTTACCGGGTGGTGCCGGACGGTCTGGTCGGCCGGGAACGGGCGGTCAGCATTGGCGATTTCGCCGACTATGTCGTCCTCCATACCGCCGATCCAACGGCGCGCCGCGACATCGTCACGGTCACCGGTTCGGAATGACCGGAATGACCGGAATGACCGGAATGGCCCGCGGCCACTTTCGTCACACCGGCTCCAACACAGCAGCGGTAAAGGATGTGCAGATGGCGACGAAAACCAGCGGTGACCACCGGCTCGGCCGGGACCAACTACTCGCCGGGTACCGGACCATGCGGACGATCAGGGAATTCGAGGAGCGGCTGCACAAGGAATTCGCCGGCGGCGACATTCCGGGCGCGGTCCACCTGTACGCGGGCCAGGAGGCCGTCGCGGCCGGGGTGTGTGCCGCGCTGGCCGATGGCGACTACATCGCCAGCACGCACCGCGGCCACGGGCACGCGATCGCCAAGGGCTGCGACGTCACCGGGATGATGCTGGAGATCTACGGCAAGGCCGGCGGTGTCTGCGGCGGCAAGGGCGGCTCGATGCACATCGCCGACATCGGCCGGGGCATGCTCGGGGCCAACGGGGTGGCGGCCGGCGGCGTCCCGCTGGCGTGCGGCGCCGCCCTGTCGGCCAAGGTGCGGGGCAGCGGGCAGGTCGCGGTCGCCTTCGTCGGCGACGGCGGTACCAGCCAGGGTGCGTTCGCCGAGAGCCTGCTGCTGGCCGCGGTCTGGGGCCTGCCGTGCGTGTTCGTGGTGGAGGACAACGGCTACGCGCAGGCCACCGGCACCCGGTTCCATCTCGGCGGGCGGGACGTGGCGCTGCGTGCCGAGGCCGTCGGCGTCCCGGCCGCCGTGGTCGATGGCTACGACTTCGTCGCCGTGCACGCCGCGGCGGCCGGGGCCGTCGCCCGCGCCCGCGCCGGCGGCGGCCCCGGGCTGGTCGAGTGCCGGGCCACCCGGTTCTTCGGGCACATGGAGGGCTGGGACCGGCAGGGCTACCGGGCCGGCGACGAGGTCGAACGGCTCCGTTCCGGTCACGACTGCCTCCAGCTGCTGGCCGAACGGATGCTGCTGGACGGGTCGGCTACCCGGGAGGTGCTCGACGGCGTGGACGTCGCCGTCGCCGACCTCGTCGACGCCGCGGTGGCCACGGCCATTGCCGCGGACGCGCCCGACCCCGGTGACCTGGTCACCGACGTGTACGTCAGCTACTGACCCAGCCCCGCTGGGGCCCGGACGGCCGAGGAGGCTGGCATGACCCGGATTGTTTCCTACCTGGACGCGCTCGGCGAGGCGCTGGAGCAGGAGATGCGGCGCGACCCGTCCGTGGTCGTGTTCGGCGAGGACACCATCGGCGGCACCGGCTGCGACGGTCCGCTCGGCCACGCCTGGGGGCCGAGCAGGGGCCTGCACGAGAAGTTCCCCGGGCGGGTCTTCGACGCTCCGATCACCGAGGCGGCGTTCGTCGGCGCCGCGGTGGGTGCCGCGGCGACCGGCCTGCGGCCCGTGGCCGACGTGCTGTTCGTCGATTTCGCCGGGGTCTGCTTCGACCAGATCCTCAACCAGGCCGCCAAGCTGCGTTACATGCTCGGCGGCAAGGCCAGCGTGCCGCTGGTGCTGCGGGTGCTGTGGGGCAGCGGGATGCGCCGCGGTGCGCAGCACTCCCAGGCGCTCTACCCGATCTTCACGCACATCCCCGGCCTGAAGGTCGCCGTGCCGGCCACCCCGGCCGACGCCAAGGGGCTGCTGGCCGCCGCCATCCGCGACGACGACCCGGTCGTCTTCTTCGAGCACAAGATGCTGTACTTCGGCCGGGGCGAGGTTCCCGAGCAGCCGTACACCATTCCGTTCGGCGAGGCGAAGGTGGTGCGCGCCGGCGGGGACTGCACGGTCGTGGCGATCGGGCGGATGGTGGGCGAGGCGCTGCTGGCCGCAGCGGCGCTGGCCGGCCGCGGCATCGAGTGCGAGGTCATCGACCCGCGCACGCTGTCACCGCTGGACGAGCAGACCGTGTACGGCAGCGTCCGGCGCACCGGCCACCTGGTGGTGGTCGACGAGGCCAACCCGCGCTGCGGCGCCGCGGCGGACATCGCCTCGCTGGTCGCGGCGAACGCCTTCGGCGCGCTGCGCGGCCCGGTGCGGATGGTGACCGCGCCGCACGCCCCCACTCCGTTCAGCCCGGTGCTCGAGGACGCCTACGCGCCCGGCGCCGGTGACATCGAGGCCGCCGTGGCGGCGGCCATCGGCCGGTCACTGCACCCGACCCTCTCAGGACAGGAGCGAGCGTCATGAGCGACCACCCGAACGTTGCCCTGATGCGCAAGGTCTACGACGCGTTCGGCGCCGGGGACGTGCAGACGGCGGGTTCCTACTGGAAGCAGGATGCCGTCCACCACTACCCGGGACGCAACCCGCTGTCCGGCGAGCACCAGGGTCTGGCGGACTCGATCGCCTTCGCGAACAAGATGTTCGAGCTCACCGAGGGCAAGCTGCGGATGGACGTCCGGGAGATCGGCGCCAGCGACAACCACGCGTTCGCCCTGCTGCACACCCACTACGAGCGCAAGGGCACGGTGCTGGAGATGCCGTTCGTCAACGTCGCCCGGATTGAGGACGGCAAGATCGCCGAGTTCTGGACCTACCCCAATGACGTCTACGCCACCGACGAGTTCTGGAACCAGTGACCGACGACACGACGAGGAGCCACGAGCACTGTGAGTAATGTGATCATCGCCGGTGGCAGCGTGGTGGGCCTTGGCGCGGCCATCGCGCTCGCCGATCGCGGCCACCGGGTGGAGATTCTGGAGCGGCTGCCCGACCCGGCGCCGTCGAGCATCGACGAGGCGGCGGCCTGGCAACGGCCCACCGTGCCCCAGGCGGTGCACTCGCACGCCTTCGCATCGCTCGGCTGCAACCTGCTGCTGCGGCGGGCGCCGGACGTGTACGAGGCGCTGCTGGCCGCTGGCGCCACCGAGATCAACCTCGCCGACTACCCGCCGCCGACCCTGCGCAGGTTCAGCCGCCAGCCGGCCGACGCCGAGCTGCGGATGATCCTGACCCGGCGGTCGACGTTCGAGCTCGTCCTTCGCCGGCGGGCGCTGGCCAGGCCGGGGGTGAGCCTGACAGCGGACGCAACCGTCCGCGGCCTGCTCACGAGCGCCGACGATGCCACCCTGGTCACCGGGGTCCGGCTGGCCGGCGGCGCGACCAGGCCCGCCGACCTGGTCATCGATGCGACCGGCCGCCGGTCGGCGGCCGCGTCCTGGCTCTCCGGCGCCGGCCTGCCGGTCCCGGTGGAGCGCGGCGAGAACTGCCGGATCGTCTACTACACGCGCTACTACCGGATGCTCACCCCCGCGCCGCC
>Ga0209382_10002840_pt1 | contig 24667 bp, 27 predicted proteins | sample SoiMetdeltSBSDD5_FD_187599 | JGI IMG/M metagenome (GOLD analysis project Ga0209382, IMG submission 187599) | Bulk soil microbial communities from a Populus tree surrounding site in Tennessee, USA - Soil MetaG P. deltoides SBSDD5 (SPAdes) (version 2) | ecosystem: Environmental > Terrestrial >... | reverse complement strand
TTAGCGGCTCTTCGAACTTGAGCGGGGTGGTTACCGGGCCCGCATGAGCCGAGCCCGCCCTGCACCGAGCCCGCCCTCAAGCCGAGCCCGCCCTCAAGCCGAGCCCGCCCTCAAGCCGAGCCCGCCTCAGGCCAGCGCGACGTTTCGCAGGAGCAGGGCCTCGGCCAGGCAGACCCGGGCGAACTCGCCCAGGTGCAGGCTCTCGTTGGGCCCGTGCGCCCTGGCGTGTGGATCCTCCACCCCGGTCACCAGGATCGACGCCTCCGGGAACATCTCCTGGAAGGTGGCGATGAACGGGATCGAGCCGCCCACGCCGACATCCACAGCATCGGTGCCATCCCAGGCCTCCTTGAAGGCCGCCCGAGCCGCATCGAAATACTTGCCCGTCGCGTCGATCACGCACGGGTTGCCGTCGTTCTCAAGCTCGAAGGAGATCCGTGCCCCCCACGGGACATGCTTCTCCAGGTGGGCAACGAGAGCTTGGCAGGCCGACTTCGGGTTGTCACCGGGAGCGATGCGCATGCTCAGCTTCGCCTTAGCCTTGGGCACGATCGCGTTGGGCGCCGCATTGGTCGGCGGCGCATCGATGCCGAGCACCGAGAGCGTCGGCTTGGTCCAGATCCGATCTACAAGGCGACCCGTGCCGATCAGCTCGACCCCGTCCAGGATCCCGGCCTCGGCCCGGAACCGGTCGATGGGATAGTCCAGCGGCGAAGCCTGCCTGTGCATCAAGCCTTCCACGATCACATCGCCGTTGTCGTCGTGCAGCGAGGCGATCAGGCGGCTGAGCACTATGAGTGCGTCCGGAACTGCGCCGCCATACATACCGCTGTGGACGGCCGAGTCAAGTATCTCGACGGTGACGAAGCCGTTGACGAGGCCGCGAAGGGAGGTCGTGAGGGCGGGCACGCCGATGTCCCAGTTGCCCGAGTCGGCGATGACGATGACGTCGGAGGCCAGCTCGTCGCGGTGTTTCGCGAGCAGCGCCTCGAGCGAAGCCGACCCGAACTCCTCCTCGCCCTCGATGAAAAGCACCACGCCAACGGGAAGGCTGTCACCGAACGCGCGCAGGGCGGCGATGTGGGCCATGACTCCGGCCTTGTCGTCGGCGACGCCGCGCCCATACAGGCGCCCGGCGCGCTCGGTCGGCTCGAACGGCTCCGAGATCCAGTTGCTCAGGTCGCCCGTGGGTTGCACATCGTGGTGGGCATAAAGAAGAACGGTCGGGGCCCCGGGCGGCGCTGGCTTGCGACCGATCACAGCGGGATGACCGTCACCGACCCGGCTGATCTGCACCTCAAGCCCTTCGGCCCGCAGAAGCTCGGCAACGGCCTGGGCCGAATGCTCAAGCGGGGTGAAATCGAAGCCGTCAAAGGCGATCCCGGGGATACGGACGAGGGCTTCAAGGTCGGCACGCACTCCGGGCAGTTTCCGGGCTATGGCGGCACGCAACTCATCAACACTGAGGGTCGTCATACCTCTGATCCTATGGCCAAGGCCGGAGTGGGCGGCATCTGCTACGGCCTGCGGAAATGCTCTCATCGTTGGTCATCATTGGTGAAGATCCGTAGACCTTTGACGGCCTGGCGACGGCCTGGGTCGGTCGAGGTTGACCCTTCGCTTGTAAGTCCTGAGCAGCCTTTCATAAAGCTGGGCACCAAGCAGCGGGTACGTGCGTGCGCGGCGTTTCGTCCCGGCCCCGTAGCTGACCCTGCCGCAGCCACCAAGACCGCGCTACGGGCGTTGGCCCGCCGCTGGCAGGCACTACAGGCCGAAATCGACGAGCTAGATACGCACCTGGCAGCGCTGGTGACGACCGTGGCCCCACAGCTGGTTGCCCTGCCCGGCGTCGGCGTGGACACCGCCGGCCAAGTGTTGGTCACCGCCGGAGTCAACCCGCACCGGCTGCGCTCGGAAGCGGCGTTCGCCCGGCTGCGCGGCGTGGCGCTGCTCCCCGCCGCCCGACCCCTGGCCGCGCTCGGCCTGCTCACCGCACTCCTCGCCACCATCGTCGGCTACGAGCGGCTCACCTGGGAACCCGCGGCGGCGGCCAGGTGACCGGGTCGTCATGGGCCGCTCGTATGACCACGTCCGCGCACCAGGCCGTGGCATCCGCCCCGAAGTGCAGCTCCTCGCGACGGCGCCAGCGAGCCAGCGGGGCCTGCATGGCCAGGCCGTCGCGGATGAGCGAGCGCGCCTCGCGGACGCAGCGTGGGGCGTCGAGGAAGATGGTGAGGCTGGCCAGCGCACGGCCCTCGGCGCGGCCGGCGCCCACGCCTTCGACTATCAGGATGGGTGCGGCTTTGACGCACACCCACTCGGCGAACCTCCCTTCGAGCCAGTCATAGCGCCGGTAGCCCCCGGGCCGCCCCTCGGCCAGGGGATCAAAGACGTTGCGCACCAGCCGTTCCCAGTAAGTGAACTGATCGTCCCAGCCATCCATCTGGTCGTCGGTGTGCACTACCTCGGCCCCGACCGAACGGCTCAAGCCCTCGGCAAAAGTCGTCTTGCCGGCCCCGCTGTGACCATCGATGAGCACCAGCTTCGTGGCGCCGAGCCGGGCCGGGGCCGCATCGATGAGCGCCATGATGCGGTCAAGCGCAGCGGCGTGATCGAGCCCCACGAGGCGATCGGGCGGCCCGATCACAGGGCACCGGTGGGCGAGGCGCCTGGGGGTATGAAGGGCAGGCCGGCGGGCGCGCCGCTTTCGATGAGGCGCCACAACGCCTTGGTGTCGAGGTACTCCTCCACCATGTCACCTAGGCGGTCGACGGTCGCGGTGCGCAGCGCGGCGTAATCGGTGTCCGGAGCGACGGCAAACCCGTGACGCCCGGCGATCCCAGCCGCGAGGGTCAGGAAGCGCCGCCGGAAATCGTTGCACTCGAATGCGCCGTGCCAGTGCGTGCCGAAGACGTTGCCCGCCAACGCACCCTCGAATCCGCCGCCGGGCAGGGTGATCAGGCCGGGCAGATCGCGATCGCGCCACAGCACCTGCCCGTGATGGATCTCATATCCGGTGACCGGCGCGCCGAGCGCCTGTCCGGAGGGTCGGGCCAGGGTCTTGGACGTCTGGAACCCGATCTCGACGGGCAGCAGTCCCAACCCGTCGACCTTGCCGCGGCTGCTCTCCACGTCGTCGTCGATGCGGCGGGCCAGCATCTGGAAGCCGCCGCAGAGACCGGCTAGCGGCCGCCCGCCCTCGGCATGGGCGATGATCGCTTCGGCCAATCCATTGCGGCGCAACCAATCCAGGTCATCGACCGTTGCTTTGGTGCCGGGGATGACGATGAGGTCGGCGTCGGCCAGCTCGCCCGGCTCGACGGTGAGCCTCACGGCGACTCCCGGCTCGCTCGCCAGCGCCTCGGCGTCGGTGGCGTTGGAGATGTGCGGGAGGCGTACCACGGCTACACGCAGCCAGTCGGAGCCGCGCGGCGGCCCCGGCCGGCCGAGCAGCCGCCCATAGGAGACCGCGTCCTCGGCGTCGAGCCACAGGTCGAGGTCGAACGGAAGCACGCCCAGGGTGGGCCGGCCGGTCAGGGCATCCAGCGTCGCGATGCCGGGCTGGAGAAGCGAGCGGTCGCCGCGGAACTTGTTGATGACGAAGGCCGAGATCAGCTCTTGGTCGGCCCGTTCGAGCAGGGCCACCGTCCCGAAGAGTGAGGCGAAAACCCCGCCGCGGTCGATGTCGCCGACGACCACCACGGGTAGGCCGGCGTGGCGCGCCAGGCCCATGTTCACATAGTCGGAGTCACGCAGGTTGATCTCGGCCGGGCTGCCGGCGCCCTCGCACACCACGACGTCGAACTCCGCCGCAAGCTCGTCGAAAGCCGCGAAGGCGGTGGCGGACATGCGGGTCTTGAGCTGCCGGAAGTTGGCCGCCTCGATCGTCTGGACAGCCTGCCCCATCAGCACGACCTGGCTCGTGTGATCGCTGCTGGGTTTGAGCAGCACCGGATTGAAGCGCACCTCGGGTTCGAGGCCGCAAGCGATGGCCTGCAACGCCTGCGCCCGCCCGATCTCGCCACCGCGCCCGTAGTGGTCGACGACCACTGCAGAGTTGTTGGACATGTTCTGGGCCTTGAACGGCACGACCTTGACACCGTGCCGCCACAGCCAGCGACAGATGCCGGCCGTCACCACGCTCTTGCCCGCATCGGACGTCGTCCCCGCCACCAAGATCCCACCCATCCCTAAAAGACTAATCGGGCGACCCGGCGCCGCCGATCGCCGGCGTGCTTCGGCTCGTCGATCTTGCAAACACACTTTTCCGTTTGCAAGATCGACCTGCCGACGCATGGCCTTAAAGGGCGATCTGCCGCGCGTTGCTTTGCACGCGCCAGTTATGCCGCGACCAGCTCGTGACGGCGGTGCGCCTCGATCTCGTGCTGGCTGAACTCGTCCTCCAGGTCGTCGAGCGCCTCCTGCTCATCGCTGCCAACCGGCTCGGCGGTGAAGCCGTCGGCGTGCAGGGCGGACGTCGGGTCGAGCTCCTCCGGGACGCTGTCCTCGCCGCCGATACGCCGCTCGGCCTCCTCGTCCTCGATGGCGCTCGTGGACAACCTCGCGGTGTTGCGCAGGAACTTCGACGTGCCGCGGGCGAGATCGTGGCCGACGGCGTTGGCGTCCATCTCGTAGAGCACGCGGTGGTTGCCGGCCTCGTCCACCCAGTCGCGGGTGTAGAGGCGGCCCGTCACGATCACCGGATCGCCGACGTGCAGGCTGGCGGCGACCCCCTCGGCCAGCCTGCGCCAGCAGGTGACACGCACCCGCAGGCTCTGTCCGTCAACCCAGGTGTCGGTGTCCCTGTTGAAACGGCGCGAGGTGGAGGCGACACGGAAGCTGGCCGCAAGCTGGTTGGTCTCGGCGGTGCGCCGTGTCTTAGGCGCCACGAGCACGTTGCCGACGACGGTCAAAGGTGTATCAAACATGGGAAGAGCGTGCGCCACACCGGCGGCAACCCGCGAGTGGTGATCATGACGGCCTGTGGACGGCGAAAGGGCTGTGGAAAACCGGGCGTCTCAGGTTTTCGATCTGGTATGGGGTACCCACTAAATTTGAAGTGTGACAGAGACAGACACAAACCACCTGGTCGACGTCCTCGGCGAGCCCTACGAGCAGAGGGTCATCGAGCTGCCGGAAGACGACGAGGGCCCGGTCTGTGCCACGCTCGTGCGCCGCCGCGCGCCGCAGCCGACCGCCAAGGCGGTGCTTTACCTTCACGGCTACAACGACTATTTCTTCCAGGAGCACCTTGCGGACTTCTTCGTGGAGCGCGGCTTCGACTTCTATGCCCTCGACCTTCGCAAGTGCGGCAGGAGCCTGCGCCCGCACCAGACAGCCAGCTTCGTGCGCAGCATGACCGAACACTTCCCGGAGATCGACGAAGCTGTCCGGATCATCAAGTCCGAGGACGAGGGGGAGGGGGAGGGGGAGGACGGCCACAAAACCCTTGTGCTGTTTGCCCATTCGACCGGCGGCCTGATCGCCTCGCTGTGGGCGCACGTGCGTTCGCAGTCCCAGCCCATCGACGGCCTGATCCTCAACAGCCCGTTCTTTGAGCTCAACGCCCCCTGGCTGATACGGCGGCCGATCGCGGCCGTCGTCGGCCGGGTCGCCGCGTGGCGCCCCTACTGGACCTTCCCCATGAGACTGCGCGGCATCTACGGCCGTAGCCTGCACAAGGACTTCTATGGCGAGTGGCCGTTTGACACGGCATTGAAACCGCTTGAGGGGCTGCCGCTTCGGATAGGCTGGCTTCAGGCGATCCGGGCGGCGCAGCGCCGGCTGCGTGCCGGCCTTGACATCACCGCCCCGATCCTTGTCGCCCGCTCCTCGGCGTCCTTCCGCGGTGTGGAATGGAGCGATGAGGCGCACGACGCCGACGCCGTGCTGAACGTGGACCATATCGCCCGCTGGGCAAGCGTTCTGGGCAACCACGTCACGCTCGTGCGCATCGAGGGCGGCAAGCACGACCTGACGTTGTCGCGCGAACCCGCGCGCCTGGCGTTCTTCGCCGAGGCGGACCGATGGCTACGGACGTATGTTATCTGAGTGCGTGAGCCGGGTTCACTCGCAGCCGACACCGTCATGATCCGCATCCAGGCCATAGATGTCTTCTCCCACAACGTATACGGGTCCGCGCACGTAGGCCGGCCCGTTGCCGCTACCGCCTTCGCAGTCGACGTCGCTGGCGATCGGCACGCACGCACCCGTGTAGTTCGGGTCGCAATTGGACGCCGGCTTGGTGCCCACCCGGGTCACCTCCGTCACCGGCGCCTTGGTGACGGCCTCACTGATGAGCCGAGGTCCGGTGTGGACAGTGGGGCGTCCGCCTGCAGCATCCTGCTCGCCTCGAACAGCTCCTTCGACATTTCCAGATACCGCCGCGCCAACCTGGCCGCCTCGGCCAGCTCCGCGCGCATCGCCCGTGCCACCTGTGGGACGCTAACGACCTCCGGCTCCCCAGCGGAACCACACAAATGCCGATCGTGAGTGGGTTGAAATACCCACTCGGCTAGTAGATGATTAAGCCTGTTTTGCACGGGTATGCCCATACCATGTACCCGACTCCCGACCAATTGATCGAGCCCGGGAAGCAGGCGCCGGACTTCGAGCTCATGGCGGCGCCGACGCAGAGCGTGCGCCTGTCCGCACTCCGCGACCGGCCGGTGGTGATTGTGTTCTACCCGGCCGACTTCAGCCCGGTCTGCACCGACCAGCTTTCGCTGTACCAGACCGCAACGCCCGCATTCGCCCAGTACGGCGCGCAGGTGCTGGCCATATCGACCGATGGGGTCTGGTGTCATCAGGCCTTCGCGCAACAGCGCGAGGTGAAGTATCCACTGCTGGCCGACGCGTGGCCGCATGGCGCCACCGCGGACGCCTACGGCGTGCTGGACAAGGACGACGGGCTTGCCGCACGTGCCCTGTTCGTGCTGGACCGAAACGGTGTTGTGGCCTGGAATCACCTGTCACCGTCGGGCATGAACCCAGGCGCGGACGGAATCCTGGCGGCACTCGACTCGATAAATTCAAAGGCGGTGCAATCGTGAAAACAGTCCTCGACATCCACCAAGGGCAGCTGCAGATGCCCATCGGCGATCGTGACAATGTCCAGGGCAATCCCGATGCACCGATCGGCGTTGTCGAATACGGGGACTATGAGTGCCCCCATTGCGGCGCAGCCTTTCCGGACGTGGCCGAGCTGCTGCGGCAACGGGGTTCAGAACTGCTGTTCGCCTACCGCCACTTCCCAGTGACCAATGCTCACAAGCATGCCGAGTTCGCCGCCGAGGCCGCCGAGGCCGCCGGCGCGCAGGGGAAGTACTGGGAGATGCACAACTGGCTTTTCGAACACCAGCAGCAGCTGGAACCGCCATCTGTCACCGAGGCCGCGCAGCAGATGGGCCTCGACACGACCCAGTTCACCCAGCATCTGTCCGCTCACACCTTCTACCCGAAGGTCCAGGAGGACTTCATGACCGGGCTGCGCAGCGGGGTCAACGGAACGCCGACGTTCTTCATCAACGGTGTGCGTTACGACGGGCCCGCGACGCTCCCGGCTCTCCTTGAGGCGGTTGATGCTGAACGCCCATAGGAAACTATGCGAAGTCGATCCGCATGACCACCCGCCGGACCGTGGGGTGGCTGATCTCCTGGAACCCGGCGTCCTCGAAGACCTGGCGGGCGCCCACGTGCACCTCGCCCCAGGTGATCTCCTTGCCGGGCGGGGTAATCATCGGGTACGCCTCCAGCGCCCTGGCGCCGCGTTCGCGCGCGAAGTCGATCGTGGCTTCGGCTAGCAGATAGGTCAGCCCGCGGCCGCGGTAGCCCTTGCGGACCGCGAAACAGGTAATCGCCCAGACGCCGTCGTCGTCCTTGTCCTCGGCCCGGCCGGTCCACGGGACGCGGGAAGTGCGCAGCTTGGGGTAGGCGATCCGCGGCTCGACCGCGACCCAGCCCGCCGGCTCGCCGTCGACGTAGGCCACCAGCCCGCTGGTGGCCGCGGCGTCCGGGTTGCCGCAGGCGGTCTGCGCCCGCAGCATCGCGGTCCGCTGCTCCTGGGTGGAGTCGCGCCAGATCCAGCCGACGACCTTGAACCTCTGGCACTGGCAGTGGCCGGCGTCGGCGGTACCGAAGATCGCGACGAGGTCCGCCCAGGATGCCTCGTTGGCCGGCACGATGGCCACCTGCTCAGGCGCGATCGGTTTCTGCACACCAGCATGCTAGGTTCCGTTCCGGATGTTCTGCTTCCGGATTGCGGGGATGCTGTGAAACCCGACGCGAGCCCCACTGCACGGGCGCTCCTGGCCCTCGAACTGGTCCAGGGCAACCCGGGTATCACCGCGGACCGGCTCGCCGGCAAGCTCGACGTGTCGGAGCGGGCCGCCCGGCGCTACATCGGTATCCTCCGCGAGGCCGGCATCCCGATCGAGTCCGTCCGCGGGCCGTACGGTGGCTACCGCCTGGGCCGCGGCCTGCGGCTCCCGCCCCTGATGTTCACCGCCGACGAGGCCCTCGGCCTGGTCATGGCCGTAATCGACGGGCATCACGACGCCGGCGACGAAACCGATCCGGTCGGCAGCGCGCTCGGCAAGATCGTACGGGCGCTCCCTGAGCCGGTGGCCGCCCAGGCCGAGGCCGTCCGCCGGACCACGGCGCCCGCGCCCGACCGCGCCGCCGCCCGGCCCGACCCGGCGACCACCGCCGCACTCGTGCAAGCCTGCTCAAACCATCGGCGGATGCGGCTCGGCTACCGCTCCGAGGCCGGGTCGCAGTGGGTCACCGAGGTCGACCCGTGGGCGGTCGTCGTCCGCCACGGCCGGTGGTACCTGCTGTGCTGGTCCCACACCGCCCACGCCCGCCGCGCATACCGCATCGACCGGATCCGCTCGGTGGAGGTGCTCGACGACACTTTCGGCCCACTCGCCGACCTCGACCCCGTCGCCGTGCTCGAGGAGCATCTCGGCGTCGGATGGGAGTACGAGGTCGAGGTCATCATCGACGCACCCGCCGACACCGCCGGCCGCTGCCTGCCCCGCACCCTAGGATCGCTGGAACCGCTCGCCGACGGAACCACCCGCCTGATCGGCAGCACCAGCAACCCCGTGTGGTACGCGGAGCAACTCGTCGCGCTCCCCGCTGCGTACCGGATCGTCAAGTGCCCCGAACTCCAGGAGTCCGCGCGCATCCTCGGGCAGCGGCTGCTCGCCGCCGGCGAGATCGGCTGAATCGCTGGATGTCGGCGGATCACGGCACCACCCGTTCCACTTGAGACGGTCGTGCTCGCATGTGGACCTGATGGCGAGTGGTATGACCGCGGGCGGACATCGGCCAACTTTGCGGCTGAACACGATCGGCGATTGGCGCCCCCGGCACGATTCGAACGTGCGGCCGGTGGATTAGAAGTCCACTGCTCTATCCAGCTGAGCTACGGGGGCAAGGCGCCACCAGATCTTACGGCGACCGACGGCGAGCCCGGATGGCCCCCGTCAGTTCACTGCAAGGGTACCGGATCGACCCCGGCTGAAGACCACCGGATAAATCCGCTTGCGGCCCGGAGCGCCCGGCGCTAGAAAGACCTACAAGTGTGGTTCGCCGTGCGCACGAGTGCGCAAAAGACTGCGAAGGGAGGGATGAAGCCGATGTTTGCGATCACCGTCGTGCTAGTTCCTCCCCAGATCGAGCGAGGGCACTGACCCGCCGACCCGAGGTGGATGAACGGGCACGAACCTCAGAAACGACCTGAGAAGGAAGTGCCTTGAGCGACTTGATCATGCGCCCGATGCGTGGGCGCGAGGAGATCGAACTGTTTTGCCGGCTGCCGTATGTCCTCAACGAGGAGTTCCCGACGGACATCGACGAGGGGCGGCGCCGGCCGGAGTGGATGTGGATGGCCCTGCGAGGTGACCGGCTTGTGAGCCGGGTCACCTGGTGGGCGCGCGACCGCGACGCGGCCGGGCCGATGCTGATGGACGTCTTCGACGTCGCCGAGGGCGAGCCGCTGGAGACCGGTGTGGAGCTGTTCCGGAGGGCGATGAAGCAAGTCCTTCCGGGGGCGGCGAAACCCCTGGACTACCTGACGTTCGTCCCGTCCGATTGGCGGGACGACGACGAGGCCCGCCGGATCGTCCAGACGCGCATGGCTGGGCTCGAACGCACGGGCGCCAAGCTGTTTGTCGAGCGCCTGCGGCTGGAGTGGACCGCCGGCACCGAGATCAAACCGCCCGGCGAGCGGCTGGTCTTCCGCGCGCCGTTGCCCCTAAACGATGGCCGCGACGAGGTGATCAGCCTCATGACAGAGGTCTTGACGGGTACCCTCGACGCGCACAGCCTTCGGGACCTGAAGGACAAACCCCCGGCACAGGTGGCCGCCGAGCAGTACGACGGCGATTTCCTGGGCGATCCCAAGCCGCGGGAGTGGTGGCGGGTGGCGACTCTGCCCGGTGGCGAGCCGGTCGGCTTCGTCATCCCGGCGCGCAACGCCTATAACGCGATCATCAACTACATCGGGGTCCTGCCCGCACAGCGCGGGAACGGGTACATCGATGACATTCTGGCCGAGGGGACGAGGATCGCGGCCTCCGACGGCGCGCCTCGCATCCGGGCCGCGACGGATGTCGGCAACGTCCCGATGGCCAAGGCGTTCGCCCGCAACGGTTACCGCACCACGGGCAACCAGATCAACATGACCTGGGATTAATCCAACGTCTTGACGAGCAACTCGAACTCCAGGTCGTCCCGCTTCGGGAGGCCAAACCTCTCATCCCCGTAAGGGAAGGGGCTCATCTTGCCGGTGCGGCGGTACCCGCGCCGCTCATACCAGGCGATGAGCTCCTCCCGCACGGAGATGACGGTCATGTGCATCTCGCTCACACCCCACCGCGACACGGCCAGGCGCTCCGCCTCCGCGAGCACCGCCTTGCCGGCGCCGCCGCCCTGGAGCGTGGGCCGCACCGCGAACATCCCGAAGTACGCGAAATCGTCGTGCCTCTCCAGATGGCAGCAGGCCGTAAGGTTACCCCCATCTGAAAAGGCAAGCAGCAGAACACTTTGCGGGTCCTGGATCACCTCCAGCACCCCCTGCGGGTCGGTGCGCTGGCCGCCGAGGATGTCCGCCTCGGTGGTCCAGCCCGCGCGGCTGCTCTCGCCGCGATAGGCCGACTCGACAAGCTCGACGACGGCCGCCACATCACCGATGCTGGCCGGGCGGAAACTCAGACTCATGCGGGTGATCCTATTAGCGCGCACAGCTCGGGCAGCGCCGTCCCAAGTGGAGCATCGATGGTGATGGCGGCGCAATGGTCCCCGCGCGTGGCGCCCTGGTTGACGATCGCGACCGCGATGCCGAGCTTGGCGGCGCGCAGCACGAACCGCCGCCCGGACATGACGGCAAGCGATGAACCAAGCACCAGAAGCATCCTGGCCCTCTCGATGAGGGCATAACTATCGTGTACCCGTTGCGGCGGGACGGATTCGCCGAAGAAGACCACGTCCGGCTTGAGGGTCCCCTTGCACACCACGCATCCGACCACATGAAACGCCTCGATCGCCGGATCCTCCAGCGCCGCGTCGCCGTCCGGATTCAGCACCACCGACTCCGCCTCGAACGCCGGGTTGGCCTCGCCGAGGCGCCGGTCAAGCTCGGCCCGGGAGCTGACGTCGCCGCAATCCACGCAGACCACCCGGGCCAGGTTGCCGTGCAGCTCCACGACTGATGAGGCCCCGCCCGCCTGGTGCAGGCCGTCGACGTTCTGCGTGATGATCCCGGTGACCACCCCGTCCCGCTGGAGCCGGCCCACCGCACGATGCCCCGAGTTGGGCTCGGCTCGGGCGAATGAGCGCCAGCCCACGTGGCTGCGCGCCCAGTAGCGCCGCCTCGCCTCGGCCGATCCCATGAAGGTCTGGTATGTCATTGGCGTGAACCGCCGGGCCGCCCCGCTAGGCCCACGGTAGTCCGGGATGCCCGATTCCGTGGACAGCCCGGCGCCGCTGAGCACGATCACGTCACCTCTGCAAATGAGGTGGGCGAGTTTGCCAAGCGAGCCGGTCACCCACTAATAATGCCTCCATGTCGATGGCGGTGCCGGTGAAGGTTTGGTGGGCTTCCCCGCGGCATGCCCGGCCGTGGCACCGCACCTTCCTGTCCCCACCCGAGCTCGAGCGCGCCGAAGCCTTCCGCCGTGACGAGGACCGGGACCGGTTCGTCACCGCCAACGCCCTGCTCCACCTGGCCGCCGAGAAGCACCTGGGCGAAAAGGCACGCATCGACCGCACCTGCCCCCGCTGTGGCGGGCCGCACGGCAGGCCACTGATCGAGGGCTTGCACGCTTCGGTCTCCCATTCCGGCGAGCTGATCGCCGTGGCGCTCACCGACCTGGGCGCGGTCGGCGTGGACGTCGAGCAGACCACCCGCCACACCGACATCGCGTCCATGCTCCCCTATGTATTTTCCCCCTCGGAGCTTGCGGCCCTGCCCGACCCGGAATCGCTGTTCTACCAGGCGTGGACGCGCAAGGAGTCGATCCTCAAGGCGACCGGCGAAGGTCTGCGCGTGCGCATGTCCACCCTCACGGTCCTGCCGGACGCTAACGGTTACAACGTCCGGGACCTGCAACCCCGCCCCGGCTACGCCGCCGCCCTGACCGTCCTGACGGAAAATCCCTTCAGCATCACCGAGCTTGACGGTTCGGAGCTTTTGACAGCCTCGCCACCCCATCGATGATCATGTCGATCAGAACGTTGTAGCTCTCGTCGACATCCTCACCGAGCTGGAACCCACCGCTGGACTGGAGCGTGGCAAAGCCGTGCGCCGCCGCCCTGACACTGCGCGCGGCGTGGATCAGCCGCGGGCCTTCCAGCTCGTATTCGCGCAGCGCGGCGATGATCGCGTGCAGCACCTCGTCCGCGGCCGCGACGAGTTCAGGGTCCTCTCTCAGCCTTTGAGGGATTATCTGGTACCGGTTAGGGCGCTCCACCGCGTAATCGCGATAGACAAGCATCAGCGCCCGCAAGGCTTTGCCGCCGCCGCGCCCGCGCACCGCCTCGGACAGCCGCCCGCTCAGCTCCCGGATCGCCTCGATCGCCACGAGCTTGCGCAGCCGCGCGAGCCCTTCCACATGCTTATAAAGCGAGGGCGTCGCCACACCGGCGGCCGCCGCGACCTTCGCCAGCGTCAGTGCCTCCGGTCCCTCGGCGTCGACGATGCCGAGCGCCACTCGCGTGACCGCCTCCGCGCTCAGACCCGCGCGCGCCACGTCGATACCAACCGGGCCGTCTCCTCGGGCTTCTCCAGATGCGGGTAGTGCCCGGCCCCTTCGACCATCACCACCTCGCCGATGCCCGGACGCAGCTTGGCCAGCACGGCTTGCGCCTGCGCCGCCGGGTCCGCCATGTCGGGGTCCTTTGTGCCGGTGATGACGAGCACCGGGCACGTCACCTCGCCGTAGCGTGACCGCACCCCGCTCAGCGACTCCTCGATCTGCGCCCCCAGCGCCGCCTTGCGACCCGGCTCGCGCAGGTTGGCCACCAAAGCCTTGCGCCGCAGCGCGAAGTCGTCGGGCCGGCCCGCCTTGAACAGCGTGCCGTAGAACACGCCCCAAAGCGCCGGGCTGCTGGCGACCAGCCGAGAGGCGGCCTTCATCCAGCCCTTGACCTGCGAGTCACCCGAGAACGTGCCGATCAGCACGAGACCGTCCACTCTGGAGGGCTTCTCCGCGGCGGCCCAGACCGCCGCGGCGCAGCCGATCGAGTGCCCGATGATCGTGGCGGACGAGCGCCCGAGGTGGTCGATCACGGCCAGCAGGTCGCGCCCGATAGCTTGGTGCGCATAGCTTTCCCAGCTCGCGCTGGACTCGCCATAGCCACGGGCGTCGACGCTGACGACCCGGTGGCCGGCGGCCGCCAGCCGCGGCGCCAGGAGCCGGAAGGTGGATCGGTTGTCGCCCATGCCGTGCACGCCGACCACCAGGGGACCGTCCTGCGGACCGGTGGCCTCGTAGGCGATCGTGCCGCCGTCCACCGCAACATAACTGCCCATAGCCAGTAAGCTAACACCATTAGCCTACGGCATCAAGCGCCGCCATCCCGTGGTGTGCTCGCAGCGCCGCGAACACCCGGCTCACCCGAAGCAACTCGTCGAGCGTGGCGATCGCCGCCTCGTGCAGCGCGGCTGTGGGTACCCACTCGCCATCGGGTTTCATGGTTTGACGCAGATGGATGGTCACCGACTCCTCGATGGGCATCATCTTCAGCGCCGAAACCACGGGCTTTATCGCCTGCACGGCGCGCAGCCCGCCCGACTTCATGCCATAGCTGACGAAGGCCACCGGCTTGTCGACCCACTCGGAGTAAAGGAAATCGAGGGCGTTCTTGAGCGGGGCCGTGTACCCCTGGTTGTACTCCGGCATCACGAAGACGAAGGCGTCGGCGGAGGCGGTCAGCTCGCTCCAGAACCGGGTGTGTTCGTGCTCATAGGGCTCGCCCTCGACGGCGGGCAACGGCTCGTCGAGGAACGGCAGGCGCAGCTCGGCCAGGTCGATAACCCGCACGTCGAAAGCGTCCTGCGCGCGGGCGACCCCCGTAAACCACCGCCCGATCTGCTCCCCTGACCGCCCGGGCCGGGTGCTCGCCACGACTACGTTGAGGGTAGGTACACTGGTTGACATGTCACCAACCTAACTCGACGACTGGTGACATGTCAACTAGACTGGGAAGCATGGCAAGGTGGCTCAACGAGCGGGAGATGCGGGCCTGGATCGGGTACCGCCGGATGCATTTGCTCCTCGACCTGCGGCTCGCGCGCGACCTCATGACCTCCAGCGGCCTGTCCGGGCCCGACTATGACGTGCTGTCCAACCTCTCCGAGGCGGATGGGCGGCGCATGCGCCTGAGCGAGCTGGCCGCGCACATGCGCTGGTCCAAAAGCCGACTGTCGCACCACATCACCCGCATGCAGCAGCGCGGCCTCGTGGCGCGCGAGGACTGCGCGGACGACGGCCGCGGGTCCATGCTTACCTTGACCCCCAAGGGTTTGCACGCCATCCTCGACGCCGCGCCCGGTCACGTTGCCTCAGTGCGCGAGCACATGATCGACCTCATGACCGATGAGGAGATCGACGCGCTCGCCGCTTTCAGCCACAGAATTGTGGAGAAACTGGGGAGGGACGTTGACGCCTCGGGAGCCGATGCCTAGCTTTCTAGGTTTATCTCGGTGCCAGGCGCCACAGCGCATCCAGCGGCAACGCCCTCAGCTTTTCGCCGAAGGGAAGCGTCTGTTGCCCGGCATAGAGTACATAACCGGCGACGAAGCGGTCACCCGCCAGCGTCGCCAGGTTACGCAGGCCTGCCAGATCCTCGCCTCGGACGGTGGCACCGGCCTTCACCTCGATGCCGATCACTCTCCCGTCCGGCGTCTCGATGACCGCATCGACCTCCAGCTTGTCCTTGGTCCGATAGTGGAACAGGCGGGCCCTCTGCTCGGACCAGGTCAGCTGGCGTGCCAACTCCATGAGTACGAAGTTTTCGAGCAGTTGCCCGGCGGCTCCGCCGGGCTCCGCCAACCGGTTGGCATCCTGACCCAACAGATGGCAGGCGATGCCGGTGTCGACAAAGGCCAGTTTGGGTGTTCCGACAGCACGACGGGTCTGACCCGACGACCACGCCGGAACTGTTTTGATGAGAAACACCGATGCCAAGAGCTCCAGGTAGCGCACAAGGGTCGTCCTCGGGATTGCGGACTGAGTGGCCAACTTGGCCGGGACCAACATCCGGCCGGCCCATCCCGCCAGGAGGCTCAACAACTTCAGCAGCTCACCGTGGCGCTCGATGCTGGCCAGCTCAAGCACATCTCGTTCGATGAGCGTCGTGAGATAAGAGTCGAAAAACGCCGTGCGGCGCCGGGGCGTCCGTTTCACCGCCTCCGGAAAGCCCCCGACGACAAGCCGCTCAAGGTAGTCCCGCCGCTTCAGGTCCGTTGAATGATCCACATGTGGCCCAAGCGCGAACGCCGTATCGATGAACCGGTCGGGGGTGCCCTGGATCTCGCCCTGCGAGAACGGCCAGAGTTCAATGATCTCCATGCGGCCCGGCAGCGCATCCGGCAGCTGGCGAAGGGCAAGGATGCGCGATGAGCCGGTAAGCAGGAACCGCCCCGGTGTTGGGTCCAAGTCGACAGTTAGCTTTATAGGGCGGAGCAACTCCGGCGCCAATTGGATTTCGTCGATGACGATCAGGCCACCATCACTGATAAACGTGGAGGGATCCTCGTGCGCGGCCGCAAGCGTGGCCGGATCGTCCAGCAGCCGGATCGTCGCACTCGAGACGCTAGCCGCGGTAAGCCGAGTGAGAGTGCTCTTGCCAGCCTGCCGAGCGCCGTTCACCAGCACGACCCGGGTGTCTTGAAGGGCCTCTGCGACAAGCGCCTCAGCATGCCTGCCGACCAGTCGATTCTGTGCGATCACATACAAGATAGTGCCACAGATTTCAAGATCAGTGGTCATCTGGTCGCCAAACCGTGGTCAAATGGTCGCTCGACTTGTGGTCGCATGGACGCTAGGTCCGTGGTCACATGGCCGCCGGGTTTGTGGTCAAATAGCCGCTCGCCTCGTGGTCATCCAGCCGCCAGTCAGCCAAGGCCGAGGAACGCATCGATGCGGCGCAGGTGCTTCTTGCACAGGCCGGTCCTGGAGTCCGGGCAGACGATCACCAGGCGGCCCAGACTTGCCAGCTCCGTGCGCTCGCCGCGCGCCAGCTCGGTATCCGCATCATCGTCGGTCCACAGCAGGTCCCGACCCTCGTCCGCAAGCACGCGGCGGGCGGCCGGCGCCTTCCACCAGCGCTCGCGGTCGAGGAAATCATCGAGCCGCTTGTATTCGGGCGCGTCCTGGACGCCGAAGTGGGGCAATCCCAGAAGGCGCCCGACGGACAGGGCTGAGGCCTGCCAAGTGGTGTGCCAACGGATCTCGGCCCGTCCCGACTCGTGCACGGTGCGAATGAAGTCGACGACCGGCTGCGCCGCCTTGATCGGCCACGACAGGCCGTCCTCATCCTCCGCCTCGATCTCGCGCCAGGTGTCCTTCGGCCACGCATACGTGGGGAAGGTCCGGCTGGCGGCGTTGACGACGCCGTCAAGGTCGAGCAGCCACACCGGGGGTCGCATGCGGCCAGTGAAGCACAGCATTCCGGGTCGCCGCGGGACCGGCCGGGCTGCGATCATCGATGACATGACTTCCGTTCTACGAAAGGGCGTGCGCGCCTCGCGCTATGAGCGCCGCGCGGCACACACGTGCCTTCTGGCCGGACGAAAAGAGCTGTGTCGCCTCACATCGACCGTCGCTCCGAGGAAGTTCGCCGACGGCTGGTCGATCTGACGAGAGCAGAGGATTGGCCCGTGCCCAAGGGCCCATCTCCATGGGCATGGGCCAATCAGCCGAAGGTGGCGGCGAAGGCGCGGTGGACCGGCGTGCCGGGCAGACGGTCCAGCACGGCGAATACCACAAAATCGAAGTGGGGCAAGGTTTTGAGGGCGTGGGCGAAGCCGTCGGCCACCACGGCCGGATCGTTGCGGAACACGCCGCAGCCCCAGGCGCCCAGCACGAGCGTGCGATGGCCGTGGAAGCTGGCCACCTCTAGCACGCGCAAGGCGCGGGCGCGCAGCGTCTCGGGCACGGTCGCGGCGATCTCGGGGTCGGAGATGGCGCCGCGGTTGGGTGCGGCGGCGGTGAGCATGGCGGTGGTGTACGGGGCGTCGAGCAGGCCGCCTTGGTCGTTGCGAAACACCGGTACCGCCGGCGAGTAGATCACGCGGTGAGAGTAGCGAAGGTCGCCGCTGCGCCGGTGCGCCTCATAGAAAGAGGGCTGGGTGAGCTGGCAGGCATGCAGGGCCGAGGACCGCGCGATGCTCTCCTCCTGCGCCTCGGCACCGCGCAGGAAGCCGCCGCCGGGGTTGCGCGCCGAGGCGAAGACGAGGCTGGCGGAGCCGGACCCGGCGCGGCGGGCCGCGGCGAGGGTGGACTCGAAGGTGACCTCGATGCGCGGCGATGCGTTGACCACCGGAGCATCGAGGGGCAGGGCCTCGTCGGGCAGGTGGAGCCGGGTGCCCGCGATCGCGGCGTCGACAGGGCCGGTCAGGTCGACACCCGGATATCCGCGAGCCTCGACGATCCGGACGGTCTGATGAGCAATTTCCTTACGATTCTGCATAATGATCAGCGTCTCTTCTTCTCGTTCGTGCGCGGGCCGTGTGACTCGACGAGGATGGGCGCGCCGAGCAGCGTTTCGATGGGTGGCGGGCGGGGGGTGAGCAACGGCCGTGCGGCAAGGAGCTTGCCGGTCAAGCGTTCCTGATAGTCAAGGTCCCGCAACGGGCCCGGAATGATCTTGTCCATTGTGGAGTACGAGTCGCAGTAAGCGCCGACCGAAACCTCGCAGTGCGTCACGGCCAGGCAGTCCACTCCCCCGCACACCTCGATCGCATAGCGGTGGGCGACAGCGTCGAAGTGGCCCAGGCGGAAGGAGCCCTGCCAAAGGCCGGTGCCGTTGTGCGCCTCCGGATAGGACAGTGAAGCGTCCTCGGTGACGAAGGGCCCCGGGCCGTGGCGCGTCGTGTAGGTCCGGACCACGCCGATCCGCACCGCATCAGCCGCCGCGCCACCAATCAGCTCCAGTGCGTTGTCGAAGGTTGTCGTGGACCACGTTGTGTACGGGTGGAACCCGCGCCACTCGTCTAGCAAAACCCCTTGCGCGCCTTCGAAAACGCACGGCCCGTCCAGCGGCAGCCTGTCCGTGATGGACACCACCTCAGCGAAGTCGCGCATCACCTCCACGAAATCGGAGATCTCCGGCCCACCAAGCTCTCCCAGCTCGTCGGTGAGATGGTCACGCAGCGCACGCAAGCGTGCCCGCAGGAGCCTCGGCGAACGGGCGTCGGCGACTCGGGGGGCCTCGCTTCCGGGTACCCCCGAATAGGCCACCGCCTCACCCACCCCCATGCCGCAGCTACCGTGGCGGTCCTGGCCGCGCAGCGTTTCCCTGATCCGGTTGGCGGCCCGATGCCATGGGGTGCAAAGCAAAGCGTCCGGGTCGATGGTCAGCAGCTCGTACGGGTCGCCGAGCGCGGCCGCCTCGGTGCTGAGCGCGAGGGGGTCGACGACGACGAAGCGCGACAGGTGCGTCGGCACGCCGTGGAAGGTGCCGGATCCGAACTGGGAGAAGGTGTGGTGACGCCCGTCGGGCGTCACCACATTGTGTCCGGCCTGCGCGCCCCCGTTGAAGCGAATGACAGCCCGCACAGTTTCGCCGGCACACAGCCAATCCACGACGGTGCCCTTGCCCGCGTCGCCGTAGCCGAGGTCGACCACGACCGCGTGCTCGTTCATATCCAGCGCCGGTCCAGCGCCCGAGCGACCACCTCGCGCGCCCCTGAGCCGACCTCGACCAGGTCCGACAGCCCCGCATCGAGGCTGATGGTGCCCTCGCCGAGCCCGACGGTCAGGCCGATGACCTCACACACGGCGTTGAGGTCGTCAAGCTCGATGACGTTGTGCCCCAACAGTTTGCGCCAGGTGCTGAGGATGGTCTGGTCGCCGACGTAGCTGCTGCCGGCCGGCATGATGTAGTACACGTCGGATGTCGTCTGCAATTCGGCGACGATCCGTTCCACCGCAATGGTTTCGGTGCGGTCGCCGATGATGGCGTTGACCTCCCTCGGGTTGACGTCGCGGTAGGGCATCTCGTCGCCGATGATGAACAGGTATCCCTTGCGGCCGCGCTTCTCCCAGCAGTCGATGCTGGTGTGCCGGGCCATGAAGTACATCGCCAGCTCGTAGGACTCGGTGCGCTGCCCGCCACCGCCGCCCTCGAGCACGATCCGGCCCAGGTCCTCGTCCATCCGGTTGTCCGATTCGAACTGTCCGATCTGGAGTGGGACGACGTCGCACGTGGCGTCTCCGATCGCTCCGAAAAGGACCTGCGGGTCGCTGGCGTAACCCTTGCGCTGCAGCAGGCCCAGCAGGCCGGGCAGCTTGGTCTGCAGGACCCGGGGCACGTGCCCCATCGACCCGGTGACGTCGAACAGCACCGCGATCGCCGTCGACCGGGGGTGCTCGTCGCTGTCACGGCTTTCCCGGACCGTCACCCGGTAGGGGTCGAGCCGGGGGTGGACCTTGCGGGCGCCGCTGTCGCTGTACGCGAAGGCGGACTCGCCGCGGGCACGCCGGTATCGTTGCGCCGCATCGTAGGTGTCGCATGACCATCGCCCGTGTCCCATTTAGAGCCTCCTCAATAAAGGCGGATACAACAGGTTTGCTTCTCCGGCGCGATAGAGGCGCGCCCTGGGGCCACCCCGCTCGCCCCCTTTTTCCGTTGTGGCACCGGTGCCTTCCACGAATCCGGGCACCGACAGCACCTTGCGGTGGAAGTTGCCCGCGTGCGGCTCGTCCCCCCAGACCGCGGCATAGACCGCTCTCAGCTCCCCGATAGTGAACTCGTCGGCGACGAACGCCGTCGCCAAGTTGGTGTACTCGAGCTTGGCGCGGGCCCTTTCCAGCCCAGCCCGAAGGATCGCGTCATGGTCAAACGCCAATCCAGTGGCGGCCTTGACGGGTACCCACCTGGCCGCGCTCGCGTCCCCGCCCGGCCGTGGGTCGGGCAGGCTGGGCGCGAACGCAAGGTACGCAACGGATATGACGCGCATGCGCGGGTCTCGCCCGGGGTCGCCGAAGGTGGCCAGCTGCTCCAGGTGCACCCGCTCCACCGCCGTCTCCTCGCTGAGCTCGCGAAACGCCGCCTCGTCGAGGGTCTCGTCGCGCACGAACCCGCCCGGCAGCGCGAGCTTGCCGGCGAACGGGTGCTCGCCCCGCTCCACCAGCAGCACGTGCAGCGCGCCCTCGCGGATCGTCAGCGCGATTATGTCGACCGTTACGGCCACTGGCGCATAGGCCCGGGGGTCGTAGGCCGCCAGAAACTCCCGCTCGGAGGCTCCCATGTCCATCGGCACGTAATTCTCACTCTCAGACTATCTCAACCTGAGAACAACGTACCTGAGACTCCTGCCCCGCGCAACAGCAACCTCAGATGCCCTCAGATGCCCACAATCAGACACGCGCCGTCAGGTAGGCGACCGCGCTCCTCGCCACGGCCAGCCCATCCGGCGAGGCCCGGCGCGCCTCGATGTGCTCGGCCAGCGACGCCCGCTCCTGCGGTGTCAGCGCCTCGGCCAGGGTCTCTCCCAGCGTCGGCACCAGCGGGTTGGGAGAGTGCCGCAGCCACTCCTCCCACCGGATGTCGCTGCGCCGCCACGCCACCTCCGCCCGGTAGCTCAGCTGGATCTCGGTGAAGCCGGCCGCCTCGGCCGCCGCGAGCAGGTCACGCTCGTCGAAGTCGACCATCGGGCCGTTGGCGGCCATGTACTTCGCCGCTATGGCGTTGGCCTTCATGCCCAGCTCCTCCATGCCGGAGATGTCGTAGCCCCACAGCTGCCTGGGCGGCGCCGGGTGGGTGAAACGGTTGATGGGCTCGAAGATGGACAGCCGCCCGCCGGGGCGCAGCACACGCCGCAGGGACACGAACGAGGCCGCCTTGTCGTCCACATAGATCAGCACCGAGCGGGTCATCGCCACATCCACCGACTCCGGCTCGATCCCCTCCAGCAGCGGCAGCCCGGTGTGGACGAACTCGGCGCGCGCATCGTCGATGGTGTCGCGGCACTGGCGCAGCAGGTCGAGCGAGATGTCGCTGAAGATGACCTTCGAGGGGGCGGGGTCGGCCGCCAGCGCCCCCACCCCGAGCAGCCCGTCACCGCAGCCCACGTCGAGCACGACGTCCCCTGCCTCGATCCGGGCACCGGCGAGCACGTTGTCACGAAACTGGATCAGGCTCGGCAGCATCCGCTCGCGCGCCGCTGGGTCACCGCCGAAACGCTTTGACAGCAACCATTGCGCCCATCGGTCACCACTCATGCCCCTACCCTCCTGCCGCTTACGTTGAGGATAGTCCCCGCAAGAGCCGCGGTCAGGCACGCTGCGACCACGGTGACAAGCGAGGGCCAGTGCAGCACCAGCGACACCGGCAGGCCCGTCTCCTCCTCCAACCCTCGCGCCATCGCCAGCAGCGGCGGCACCGTCACCGCGAGGCCGAGCAGTGCCCCAGCCCCGACGATCAGAGCGGCCTCGGTGAGCACGAAGCGGAAGATCTGCCGTGCGGTGGCCCCAGCCGTGCGCAACACCTCGAAATCCCGGCGGCGGCCGGACGTGGCCATGCCCATGGTGTTCAGCACCGCCAGCCCGGTGTAGCCGACCGACAGTCCGATCAGGACGATCGCGAAGAGCCACAGCAGCCTCGCCTCCTCCTCCGCCTCACCTTCCGCATATGCCTGGGCATCAAGGACTTTCGCGCCCGGCCCGGCCACCACCCCGCCGATGACCTCTCGCGTGAGGGCCGAACCGTCGTGGGAGCGCACCAGGTCGCGGGCGACCTCGGCATCCTCGAGGGAGGTCGAGGGGCCGACCACCCGCAGCGAAACCGTCTCCCCGTCGGCGAAGGTGACCGGCACGCTGCTGCCCACCGCACGGCCGTCGATGGCGATCGCCCCCTCCGGCACCAACGGCGAACCGGCCGCATCCAGCAGCGTGCCCCCGATAGACACCCGCGCAGACAGATACGACTGCCCCGCCGCGCCCGCCGCGGCGACGGCGGCGTCGGAGAGCCCGGGCACGCCCCCCTGCGGCACCACAACCGTCAGACCCTGCAGAGACGCGGCCCTGCCCGCCGGATAGGCGCCAAGCATCGTCGTCACCATCCCGGTCAGCATCACCGTGAAGCCGACCGTCGCGATGACCGGCGCCACGAGCGAAGCGCTGCGCCGCATGGCGTTGAGCATCTCGCCGCGCACCACCATCCCGGCCGGACCGGGCAACACCGACGTGGCAAGCCGCACCACCGGGCGGATGACCATCGGGGCCAGCAGGGTCGCCGCGACGATCAGCACGCACGCGGTAAACAGCGCCTTGTCCACCCGGTCCTCCGATGTGGACGATGCCGTGTCGATGGCGAGCCACCCGCCCAACGCCAGCGCCAGGGCGCCGAAAACCATGCGCACCTTGGACAGCCGCCGATCCACCGCCGCCTCGCGTAGCGCCTCGAGCGCGCCGACCCGGGCAGCGCGGCGGCTCGCCGTCCACGCTCCCAGCACGGCGACGACCACGCCGATCAGCCAAGCCACCGGGATCGGCCAGGCTTTGATGGGTACCGCCGGAAAAGGCTCCAAACCCCAGACGAAAAGCAACCGGGCCAGGATCGGGGCGAGCACCACACCCGAGGCCGCCCCCACGCCCGCGCCGATCGCGCCGATCACCACCGCCTCGCCCAGGATCAGGCGCCGCACCTGGCGCCCGGTGGCGCCGATGGCGCGCAGCAGCCCCAGTTCCCGGCGGCGTTGCGAGGCGGCCAGGGCGAACGTGGACGACACGACGAAGACGGTGATGAAGACGCCGAGCACGGCCATTGCCACAAGTAGTTGCGCGCCAAGGTATCGGGTCTTGCCCACCTCCTCCGGTTCGAGGATGGCCCGATCCGGCCCGCTGACCGCGACGCCTCCGTCAAGCTCCACATCGGACAGATCTATGGTCCCGTTGGTAATCAGGCCGATCGCCTTCACCCCAGGCGAAAGCCTTGCCGCCCACGCCTCGCTGACATACAGCCCGGGTCCGCTCACCACACCGACCACCTTGACCCGCACCGGGCCGGTGGCGGTCAGCATCTCCAGCTCGCTGCCGAGCGCCCTGCCCGTCGTGGCGATCTCCCCTTCGCCCCGCGGCTCCCGGCCGTCCACAAGCGACTGGCCGGCCAGCAGCGTGCTCGACCAACCGTGACCCTCCGGTGGGCCATCGGGGATCTGGGCGTAGAAGCTCCTGTCCGCCACGGCATGGCGCACCCCTTCGACCGCGCCAAGCCGCTCGACCAGGACCGCCGCGGCGCCGGCGGTCCACGGCCGCAGGTCCTCGGTGAAATCGTTGTGGACCCGCGGGCCGTGCACTATCACGTCGGCGTTCGACAAGCGTTGCGGCATTTGGGGTTGGGCACCGGCGAAAACGAGCAGGGTGGTGGACAGGATGGCGACGCCCAGGGTCAGCGCGGCGAACGATCCCGCGAAGCTCCATCTGCGGCCGCGGACACTGGCAAGCGACAGCATCACGCCTCCAGCCTGGCCATGCGGGCGGCGATGAGCTCCGCCGGTGAGGTCTGCTTGAGCTCGTCGACGACGCGGCCGTCCTTGAGGAACACCACCCGATCGGCGTGCGACGCGACCATCGGATCGTGGGTCACGGCGACGATGGTCTGCCCATAGTGGACGACCATGCGGCGCAGCAGGTCCAGGATCTCCTTGGAGGTGTTGGTGTCCAGCGCCCCGGTCGGCTCGTCGGCGAAGACCACGTCGGGTTTGGTGATGAGCGCCCGCGCAATCGCCACCCGCTGCTGCTGGCCACCGGACAGCTCGCTCGGCCGGTAATGGGCGCGGTCGGCCAGTCCCACCTCGGCCAGCGCCTCGTCCACCGCGCCGCGGGGCGGCCTGCGTCCGGCCAGCCGCAGCGGCAGCTCCACGTTCTGCGCGGCTGTGAGCGAGGTCACCAGGTTGAAAGCCTGGAACACGAAGCCGATGTGCTTGCGGCGC
>Ga0209382_10002839_pt1 | contig 24668 bp, 22 predicted proteins | sample SoiMetdeltSBSDD5_FD_187599 | JGI IMG/M metagenome (GOLD analysis project Ga0209382, IMG submission 187599) | Bulk soil microbial communities from a Populus tree surrounding site in Tennessee, USA - Soil MetaG P. deltoides SBSDD5 (SPAdes) (version 2) | ecosystem: Environmental > Terrestrial >... | reverse complement strand
CCCACTCCATGAGCGAGCGCGAGCGCATGCCGATCCGGGTCAGCTCCCGCATGAGCACGGGCTGGCCGATGATGGTGGCGAAGTGCCGGGCCACCTTGAAGTACAGGCCGTACTCGGCCTCCAGCCGTGCCGGGTAGCGGGACAGGGGAGTCCCGGTGCCGGTAATCAGCGCCTCGTCCACCAGGTCCGCCGCCATGCGGGCGGTTTCGTAGGCGTAGTCGATGCCCTCGCCGTTGAACGGGTTGATCGACCCCGCGGCGTCGCCCACCAGCAGCCAGTTGGGCCCCACCTTGGGGTTGACCGACCCGGCCATGGGCAGGCGACCACCGGTGGGCGGCGCCAGCATGGCTTCGGGGTCGATGCCCCAGCGCTCCGGAGCGGTGGCCGCCCACTCGTGCATGAGGTGGGTGGTGTTGACGTCCTTGTAGCCCTTGAAGGTGGACAGCAGTCCGATGCCCACGTTGATGGTCCCGTCGCCCAGCGGGAAGATCCAGCCGTAGCCGGGCATCGACTGGCCGGCCCGGTCGTGCACGTCGAGGCACGACTCGATCCACGGATCGGCCGAGATGGGGCTCTCGAAGTAGCCCCGGATGGCGATGCCCTGCGGGTAGGCCTTGTTGCGGCTCGCACCCAGCGCCCGCCCGAAGCGGGACAGCGAGCCGTCGGCCACGATGACGTAGCGGGCGTGCACCTCGCGGGTCTCCCCGCTGACCTTGTCCTTGACCAGCGCGCCGGTGACCAGGCCGTCGCGGGTGAGGGGGCGCACCGCCTCGCGGGACGGCAGGACCGTGGCGCCCGCGCCGGCCGCGTGCTCGGCCACCAGGGCGTCGAGGTCGCGCCGGCGCACCACGTAGCCGTAGCTGGGGAACACCGGGTGCTCGGGCCAGGCCAGCTCCAGCGTGATCCCGTGGGCCACGGCGCGCAGGCCGTCGTGGCGGTGGTGGCGGGCGGCGATGTCGGGCTCCAGGCCCATCTCGCGGATCTGGTGCACCGCCCGGGGGGTCAGGCCGTCGCCGCAGGTCTTGTCGCGCGGGAACGCCTTGCGCTCCAGCACGCACACGTCGTGGCCGGCCTTGGCCAGCCAGAACCCCGCGGCGCTTCCGGCCGGGCCCCCGCCGATGACGAGGACGTCGTGGCGGTCCGGGCTCATGCCGACCAAGGGTACGGGGTCAGCCCCCGAGATCTTCCTCGGTGACGCCAGCAGCTTCGGACACCGGGCCCAGCCCCGCCTCGGCCAGCGTCTTCTCGCCCCGGGCCACCGCGAAGATGTCCTCGTTGTCGGGGTTGGACTCGCTCATGTCCGCGCCCGCCAGCTCGCGCTCGTGCAGGACCACCGCCGCGATCTGCTGGTCGGTGAGGGTGGCCCAAGCCGGCATGGTGCCGCCGCTGCCGCCCACCGGCTTGGCGGTGTCGCCGTAGGTGGCGGCGGGCCAGCCGTCCGTGCCGAGCCGCACCCAGGCGGCCTGGTCGCGCCAGTCGCTGAACGTCTCCGTCACGTGGCCGTCGGACAGCTGCGGCGCGTTGCCGATGCCGCCGCCGGTGCTGCCGTGGCACGAGGCGCAGTTGCCGGCGAACACGGTCGTCCCCATGACGACCGGGTCGTCGGCGCCCGCGGGCGGCGGCTCCAGCGTGCGGACGTAGACGTAGCCCCACAACGGCAGGGCGGCCAGCACGGGCATGGCCCAGTACGGGATGCGCTTCCGCCGCTTGGCCGCCTGGATGTAGGGCGGGTCGGGCTTGCGGGGCTCGGGCTTGGGCGCCTCGACCGGAGCCGGAGTGGCGGGCGCAGGCGCCGCGGCCGCCGCCGTGGTGGCCGGGACCGTCTCCGCGGGCGCGTCGGACGACGCCGGTGCGTCGTCGGACCCGCCGCCCCCCAGTCCGAGGGCGGCTCGGCGCTCGCGGGAGCGCTTCAGAAGGTGCTCGGGGATCTCGGTCAACACAAGCCTCCGCGGAGGGATTCCGGTCGGTCACTCTATGCATGTCCTCGAGGGCACCACCAAGCCGGGTAGGCGGGTATTCCGGGCCGCCGGGGCGAATGTGAAGGATTGAACACGCCCGTGCTAAACCTGCCGAGGAGTGCCGGCCCCCGGCATCAGCTACCATTTATGTGAGCAATTTCACGAGGAGTCGCGATCCTTTGGTCGCCTTCATCGCAACCCTGGTGGTCGGCTTCGCCGGCGTCGGCGTCGCCTTCATCTACAGCAGGAAACGGCCAGTGGGCGCGCCCCTGTCCTGGGGCGAAGCGATGGCGGCCGCGGTGTTCACGATGTTCATGTTCCTCTGGTGGTACGGCATCATCCCGCACCAGTGGCTCACATACGCGGGTAGCGAGCTGCGGTGGACCTCCGACCGCCTGTTGATCCGGCCGACGGGGGTCCAGCCCATCACCGTCACCTACCAGACGGTGCGCGACCTGATCGCCGTCGCCATCTATGGCGTGGGCATCGCCCTCCAGGTGGGGATGTGGGCCATGTGGAACGACCGGGGCAAGAAGGCCCCCGCGCCGGTGCCCGCTTCCCGTTACGGCCGCCCGCTGGTGAGGAAGGGGTAGGGGCGTGCCCAAGAACGACGCCAACCCGCCCATGCCGGAGTTCCGGGACGACTACGTCCTGCAGGAGGTCGACGCGGCCTGGCTCGCCAAGGCGGTCAAGCCCAAGCAGTTCATCCACATCGACCAGTCCGAGTGCATCATGTGCGAGGGCTGCGTGGACATCTGCCCGTGGAAGTGCATCCACATGGTCACGCCCGGCGCCATCGACGAGGCGATCGGGGTGGACCAGCCCGGCGTCGACCCGTCCGACCACGTGATCTTCACCATCGACGACGACGTCTGCACCCGCTGCGCGCTGTGCGTCGACCGGTGCCCGACGGGCGTCATCATCCTCGGCAAGGTGGGCGACCCGGCTGCGGCCGGCGACATCCACCAGCGCACCAACACCCACGGCTACGGCTACGGGATGCGCCTGGGATGACCGCTTCTCACACCCCCCACCCGCTCACGGCCGGCCCCCGGTCTCACTGAGGAGAGCCTGTTGGCCAAGACAATGGATCCGAAGCCCCCGCTGATGGACCGGGCCGTGTCGACCCTCAAGGGCCTACCCGACCAGGTGCAGGGGTCGCAGGCGTGGAACTCGATCTTCCGGCCGGGCTCGATCTTCCGCAAGGGCTACAGCGACAGCCCCCGGAACCGCTCCTACGTGGTCATGAACAGCGTCCTCTACCACCTCCACCCGGTGAAGGTGAAGCGGCACGCGGTGAAGGTCAGCTACACGCTGTGCCTCGGTGGCCTGAGCTTCTTCCTGTTCATCCTGCTCACGGTCACCGGCATCTTCCTGATGTTCTTCTACCGGCCCACCGCCGCCCAGGCGTGGGACGACATCTACACGCTGCAGACCTCGATCACCTTCGGCCTGCTGGTGCGGAACATGCACAGATGGGCGGCCCACCTGATGGTGATCTCCGTCTTCCTGCACATGGCCCGCGTCTTCTACCACGGCGCCTACAAGCCACCCCGGGAGTTCAACTGGGTGATCGGCGTGGTGCTGCTCACGCTGACGCTGCTGCTCAGCTTCACCGGCTACCTGCTGCCGTGGGACCAGCTCTCGCTGTGGGCCGTGACCGTGGGCACCAACATGATGGGCTACACCCCCGTGTTCGGCGACCAGGTGCGCTTCGTCCTGTTGGGAGGGGCCGAGATCGGCTCGGACACCCTCCTACGCTGGTACACGCTGCACGTGCTGATGTTGCCGTTCGTCATCGTGATCTTCATGGCCATCCACTTCTGGCGAGTCCGCAAGGACGGCGGCATCTCCGGGCCGCTGTGATCCCCGTCGAGGCACTCATCGCATGACCGAGATCCCAGAGCACCTGCGCAAGCGAGCCGAAGAGGCCCGCCGCAAGGCCGCCGCCAAGTCGGGCGGAGGCGAGGCCGCCGCGGCCACACCTCCCGCGGGCGGTGACGGTGGCGGCGAGGCCGCCGCGCCGGCGAGCGAGACCGCCAGCCGCATCCCCGCGCACCTGCTGGAGCGGTCGCGGGCCGCCAAAGCCAAGGCCGAGGGCGGCGGCGAGGCCTCGGGCGGCGGCGGCACCGCCACCGCGGTCGCGACGGCGCCTGCACCGGCGGCCGCAGCCGCCGGGCCCCCGCTGGCGGCGGGCCCGGGCGGGCACACCCAGCGCCTGCTGACGGTGGTCAAGTCGGGCTCGATCCAGGACGTCAAGGCCGTCCCCCAGGACAAGGTGCATGTGTGGCCGCACCTGCTGGGCATCGAGTTCGTGGCCTCCCTGGCCTGCACCGCGTTCCTGCTGGTGTTCTCCACCTTCGTCAACGCCCCGCTGCTGGCCCTGGCCAACTCCAACCAGACGCCCAACCCCTCCAAGGCCCCCTGGTACTTCCTGGGCCTGCAGGAGCTGCTCACCATGTTCCACCCCATGGTGGCGGGCGTGACCCTGCCGGGCATCGGCCTCATCGGGCTGATCCTGGCCCCCTTCATCGACCGCAACCCGTCCCAGAAGCCCGAGGACCGCAAGTACGCCATCTCCCTGTTCACGATCTTCGTGATGTCGTGGTCGGTGCTGGTGATGTTGGGCTCGTTCTTCCGGGGTCCCGGCCAGAACTTCGTGTTCCCGTGGAACGCCGGGCTCTTCTTCGACCTGTGATCGTGGGGACATGACATGAGCACCACGACGATCCTCGCCATAGCGATCCCGCTGCTGGTCCTCGCGGCCGGCGTGCTGCTGTTCGCCACCGCCCGGCGCCGCGACACCGACAAGGTGGCGGGCGTGATGTCCAGCGAGACGGCGCGGCGCGACCGCGGGCCGGTGGCGCTGTCCGAGCAGGGCGAGGAGCCACCCGCCACCGGGCGCGAGGTCGAGCTGGCGGCCGTGGCTGCCCGCCGCGAGGCCGCCAAGCCGGTCAAGGTGTCGGCGCCCCCGCCGGTGGCCTGGGTGCCGCCCGACGAGGAGACGCTCGGCGTCACCCGGCGCCAGTTCTTCAACCGGTCCATCGTGGCCACGATGGCGTTCAGCCTGTCGGGGTTCGGCGCCGCGGTGCTGGCGTTCCTGTGGCCCAACAACTCCGGCGGCTTCGGTTCCAAGATCAACGTCGGCAAGATCCCCGACATCCAGGCCAAGATCGCCGACGGCGAAGGCTTCGCCTACTACCCCGAGGGCCGCATGTGGGTCACCGAGTACCCGTCCGAGGCGCTGGACAAGGCCAAGGCCACGTACTCCCCGCCCGAGCTGACCGGCATGGAGGCGGGCCTCGTCGCCCTCTACCAGAAGTGCCCGCACCTCGGCTGCCGCGTGCCCCAGTGCGTCAGCTCGCAGTGGTTCGAGTGCGGCTGCCACGGCTCGCAGTACAACCAGGTCGGTGAGAAGAAAGGTGGCCCGGCGCCGCGTGGCATGGACCGCTTCGCCATGGAGGTGAAGGGCCAGAACTTCATCGTCGACACGGGCACGATCATCCTCGGCCCGCCCATCGGCACCAACACCACCGGCCAGGAGGCCGAGGGTCCTCACTGCAGGGGCGGCGGCCACTGATGAATCTGCTCGCAATCCCGACCGTGCTGGCTGCCAGCACGGTCACCACCGTCGGCGCCGTCATCGTGGTGCTGCTGCTGGCGGGCATGGTCATCTACATCGTCGCCAACGTCAGGGCGGGACGGGACGAGATCGGCTCCGAGATCGAGCTGGCCCCCAACCGCAAGCCCTACCTGAGCGACGAGGAGCTGGAGACCACCAAGCTCGACCGCACGCTGCGCTGGGCGCTGGTGCTGCTCATCATCATCGCCGTGGGCCTGCCGCTCTACTGGCTGGCCGAGCCCAGCCGCATGTCGGGCGCCGAGGAGAACTTCCAGGCCACCTTCGAGTCCCGCGGCGAGCAGATCTACGTCGAGGGCTCGCAGTGCCAGAACTGCCACGGCCCCGAGGGCACCGGCGGCCAGGCGCCGTACACGGTCCTCGACGCGGACGGCGAGTTCGTGGCCCAGGTCAACTGGCGGGCGCCGGCGCTCAACACCGTGCTGCTGCGCTTCTCGCGTGACGAGGTCGAGTACATCATCAACTACGGCCGCCCGTTCTCGCCCATGCCCGGCTGGGGCGCCTCGGTCAACAAGGGCCCGCTCAACGAGCAGCAGGTCTCCAACGTCATCGACTACCTGGCCTCCATCCAGCTCACGCCGAAGGAGGCCCAGCACGAGGCGCAGGTCGCCCTCGCCGAGGACCTCGGGCTGGTCCAGGAGGGGATGAGCGACGACGAGATCGATGCGGCGATCTCCCAGATCGACTACGACGACCCGGCCACCGGCAAGGCCTTGTTCAACCAGGACGCCGCGGGCGGCGCCTACGCCTGCGCCCGCTGCCACACCCGGGGCTGGTCGATCATCACCGAGGGCGAGGACGCGGTCCAGCCGCCCGACGCCGACCTCAGCGACTACACGGGCTTCCCCGACGGCAGCGGGGCCTTCGGGCCCAACCTGACCGGCGGGCTGATCCCGCGGCAGTTCGCCAGCTACACCCAGCTGGCCGAGTTCATCACCACCGGCAGCATCAACGGCGAGCCCTACGGCCGCAACGGCATCGGCAGCGGCCGCATGCCCGGCTTCGGCGACAACCCCAACACTCCTGACGTCGAGGGTGACGGCATGCTCACGCCCGAGATGATCGCGGCCATCGCCCGCTACGAGGCGACGCTGCCGCCGTCGCCCACGCCGGCTGCGCCCGAGCAGGTGCCGTCGGTCGGCGACATCACCGCCGAAGAGCAGCAGGAGGGGAGCTGACCATGGCAGTCGTCCCCGTCCTCGCCGGCATCGCCTGGGACCCGCAGGTGCGCGGCATCCTGTCGGTCCTGGTGGGCGTGCTGGTGCTCATGGGCTCGATCTACCTGCTGCTGGCGACGAACCTGGCCAACCGGCTCGGGTTCCTGCTGGCGCTCACCGCCCTGTCCGGCTGGATGATCATCCACGGCATGGTGTGGTGGATCTACCCGCCCGGCCAGGGCCCATCCGGCCGCATCCCCAGCTGGGACGTGCAGGAGATCGTCTACGGCGACCTCAGCCAGTCGCTCAACGACAAGGTCCACGACATCGACACGTCCGGGCTGCCCGACCCGGTCGACCTGAACAAGGCCACGCCCGAGGAGGTGGCCCAGGTGAGCGAGGAGCACGCCGCCCAGCTCAACGAGTGGACGCTGCTACCGGCCTCGGATGCGTCCCGCGGCGAGGCCCAGACCGCGCTCGAGGCGCTGCTGGTCGCGGGCGAGGTGCCGGGCCTGGAAGACCCCACGACCCGGGTGTTCACCTACACGTTCGAGACGGGGGGCAAGCCGCAGCGCCAGAGCGACGGCATCTGGGACCGGATCACCAACCGGGTGACCAACACGCTGCGGATCAAGAACCCCACGCACTACGCCGTGGTGCAGTTCCAGCCCGCCAAACCGGAGGAGACCGTGGCCGGCCAGCCCCCGCCGGTGCCCACGCCCGACCCCGACGCGCAGGTCATCTCGGCCGTGCTCGTGCGGGACATCGGGCAGCGCCGGTTGCCGGCCGCACTGCTCACCGTCGGTTCGGCGCTGATATTCGGGCTGTTGTGCGCCATGCTTCACGTGCGTGATCGCCGGGTCGCCGAGCACCGCTCGGCCCCGGTGCCGGCCACGACCGGAGGTTGACCAACATGGGCCAGTACCTTCCCGTCGTCGCGATGGCGGTGCTCGCCACCGCGTTCGCGGCGATCAGCCTGCTGATGTCCAGGTTGCTGGCCCCCCGCCGGAAGACCAGCGCGAAGTACGCGCCCTACGAGTCGGGCATCCTGCCCGCCCGCGACGTACCCCACCGCTTCCCGGTGACGTTCTACCTGGTGGCGATGATCTTCATCGTCTTCGACATCGAGATCATCTTCCTGTACCCGTGGGCGGTCATCTACCGGGACCTCGGCGCCTTCGGCCTGGTCGAGATCCTGGTGTTCGCGGTGGCCGTGTTCGGCAGCTTCGTCTACCTCATCTCCAACCGCGCTCTCGACTGGGGGCCGCTCCAGCGGGCCCGGCGCCAGTCGCCGCTGGTGTCCGACGAGCGGACGCTGCGCACCACCATCCGCCGGGTCGGGCTGGAGGGCCGCGACGAGCCTGAGCCGGCCGAGGACGAGCCCAAGGAGGTGGGGGTCTGATGGGCTGGGACATGTCCAAGGGGTTCGAGGGCATCGACCACAACTTCCTCACCGCCAAGCTGGAGGACCTGATCCAGTGGTCGCGGTCCAAGTCCTCGTGGCCGGTCACCTTCGGGCTGGCCTGCTGCGCCCTGGAGATGATGGCCGCGGGCGGGGCCCACTACGACCTGGCCCGTTTCGGGATGGAGGTGTTCCGGGCCTCGCCCCGGCAGGCCGACATCATGATCGTGGCCGGGCGCCTGTCGCAGAAGATGGCCCCGGTGCTGCGCCAGATCCACGACCAGATGATGGAGCCCAAGTGGGTCATCTCCATGGGCGTGTGCGCCAGCACCGGCGGCATGTTCAACAACTACGCGCTGGTCCAGGGCGTCGACCAGATCGTGCCGGTCGACGTCTACGCCCCTGGCTGCCCGCCGGGGCCCGAGACGCTGATCCACGCCATCGAGACCCTGCGCGACACGATCGAGTCGGGTGAGCTGCTGCGCCGCCGCGAGCAGACCGGCGCCGGCGCGGGCCTGGTCATCGACCAGCGCGACGGCGTACCCGAGCCAACGGTCGCTGTCTCCACCGGGAGCCGCTGACCATGAGCGATCCGGAACAGGACACGGGCGCCGAGGGGCCCGCAACCGAGGGTGCCGAAGCACCGCCCACTCGCTACGGCGTGCCACTCACGGAGAGTCGCGGCCAGGCGGTGCTGCACCCGTCCCGCGACGAGCTGGTCGACCTGGTGCGCACGTTGCGGGACGACGAGGGCTTCGGAGTGTGCGTGGACGTGACCGCGGTCGACTACATCGCCTACGGCGCTCGCCGCGAGCTGCCGGAGGGCATCGAGCCGCAGCGCTATGAGGTCGTCGTCGGGCTGCTGTGCCACGGCACGGCCGAGCGGCTGCGCCTGCGGGTGCAGGTGCCCGGGGACGACCCGACGTGCCCGTCGCTGTTCGACGTGCACCCGGGCACCGAGGCGCTGGAGCGCGAGGTGTACGACATGTTCGGGATCGCCTTCGACGGCCATCCGGACCTGAGCCGCATCCTCATGCCCGAGGACTGGGAGGGCCACCCGCTGCGGAAGGACAACCCGGTGGGCGCGATACCGGTCCAGTTCAAGGGCGTCCAGAACGCCCGGTGACGGAGCCGCACGATGACTGCCACCGACCTGAGTAGAACCGGCGAGGGCATCCAGGAGATGGCGCCCCGCAAGGGCGCGGGCGCGGCCGAGCTGCTGCGCGAGCTGGGAGCCGTGCTGCGCATGTCCGAGGCGGACGCGGCCGCGCTGGCGGAGCAGGAGCCGGGCGACGAGGAACACACCATGATCCTCAACATGGGGCCGCAGCACCCCTCCACCCACGGCGTGCTGCGCCTCATGCTGGAGCTGGACGGCGAGACGGTGCTACGCACCAAGCCGATCGTCGGCTACCTGCACACCGGCATGGAGAAGACGGCCGAGACGCTCACCTACCTCCAGGGTCCCACCAACGTCACCCGCATGGACTACGCGGCCCCGCTGTTCAACGAGCTCGTGTTCTCGCTGGCCACGGAGACGCTGCTGGGCATCGAGGAGGAGATCCCACCCCGGGCGCAGTGGATCCGCATGCTGCTGTGCGAGCTCAACCGGATGTCGTCGCACCTGCTGTTCCTGGCCACCAACGGCCTGGATCTGGGCGCGGTGTCGATGATGATCTATGGCTGGCGCGAGCGCGAAGAGACGCTGCGACTGCTGGAGATGATCACGGGCCTGCGGATGAACCACAACTTCATCCGTCCCGGGGGCGTGGCCGCCGACCTGCCCGACGGCTGGCGTGACGCCACGCTCCGGGTGCTGGATCTCGTCGAGCCCCGGCTGCAGGAGTACGAGGTGCTCATGAGCGGCCAGCCGATCTGGCGTGAGCGGCTGCAGGGCGTCGGGGTCATCACCGCCGCGGAGGCGCTGGCGCTGGGCGCCACCGGGCCGATCCTGCGCTCGACCGGCGTGCCGTGGGACCTGCGCAAGGCCGCGCCCTACCTCTACTACGACCAGGTCGAGTTCGGCGTGGTGGTGGGCAGCTACGGCGACTGCTTCGACCGCTACTCCATCCGGCTCAACGAGGTGCGCGAGTCGATGGCCATCGTGCGCCAGATCCTCGACAGGTTGCCGCCGGGCGACTACCGGATCCAGGACCGCAAGGTCACCCCGCCGCCCCGGGCCCGCATCGACGAGTCGATGGAGGCCCTGATCCACCACTTCAAGATCTTCACCGAGGGGTTCAAGGTCCCCGAGGGCGAGGTGTACCGGGCCATCGAGAGCCCGCGGGGCGAGCTGGGCTGCTACATCGTGTCGGACGGTTCGGCCCGGCCGTACCGGATGCACATCCGCGGGCCGTCCTTCGTGAACCTCCAGTCGATGCCGCACATGCTGCGCGGCGGCTTCATCGCCGACGCGGTGGCGGTCATCTCCTCGGTCGACCCGATCATGGGGGAGGTGGACCGGTAAATGGCGCGCTTCACGGCCGAGAACACCACGCTGGCCGAGGACATCATCGCCCGCTACCCGGTGAGGCGCTCCGCGCTGATCCCGCTGCTGCACCTGGCCCAGGAGCAGGACGGCTACCTGACCGAGGACGCCATGGAGCACGTGGCCGAGTTGGTCGGGGTGACCACGGCTCAGGTGCTGGGCACCGCCTCGTTCTACGAGATGTTCAAGCGTGAACCCGTCGGCGACTACGTGGTCAACGTGTGCACCAACATCTCCTGCATGCTGCGGGGCGGCGAGGAGCTGCTGGAACACCTCGAGGAACGCCTCGGGATCCATGCCGGCAGCACGACCGCCGACGGCAAGTTCACGCTCGAGGACGTCGAGTGCATCGCGGCCTGCACCGAGGCGCCGTGCATGCAGGTCAACTACCGCTACTTCCACCGGGTCACCCACGACCAGGTGGACGAGCTGCTCGTGGACCTGCGGGCGGGCAAGCGGGCCCACGAAGTGCCCCGCCACGGCACGCTCAGCCGGGTCCGCCAGCAGATCCCCGAGGACCGTCGCGCCGGCGTGGCCCGGCCCGACCGGAACGTCGAGCCGGCGTGGCTGGCCCGCAATTCGACCGCCACGGAGGCCGGAACGTGACCGAAGCCGCGGGCGACACTGGCGACAACGGCAAGGCGATCCCGCGCATCGTCACCTCGCGCTGGGACCTGGCCGACGGCCACACCCTGGAGCGCTACCTGGACACCGGCGGCTACGGCTCGCTGCGCAAGGCGCTGGAGTCGATGACGCCCGCCCAGGTGCACGAAGAGGTCAAGGCGGCCAGCCTGCTGGGCCGAGGCGGCGCCGGCTTCCCGGCCGGGGTCAAGTGGGGCTTCTGCCCGCCGGGCGTGTTCCCCCGCTACCTGGTGGTCAACGGCGACGAGTCCGAGCCGGGCACCTACAAGGACCGCATCCTCATGGAGCGCGATCCCCACCAGCTCATCGAGGGCGTGCTCATCGCCTGCTACGCCATCGGCGTGGGCCAGGCCTTCCTCTACGTCCGGGGCGAGATGGCGCTGGCCCAGGAGCGGCTGGCCCAGGCCCTCAACGACGCCTATGCCGCGGGCTACGTGGGCCGGAACATCCTCGACAGCGACTTCTCGGTGGACATCGTCCTGCACTGGGGGGCGGGCGCCTACATCGTCGGCGAGGAGACCGCGCTGATCGAGTCACTGGAGGGCGAGCGGGGCCTTCCCCGGCTCAAGCCACCGTTCTTCCCCGCGGCCAAGGGCCTGTACATGCAGCCCACGGTGGTCAACAACGTCGAGACGCTGGCCAACCTGCCCTGGGTCATCGACCACGGCGGCGCCGGGTTCGCGGACCTGGGCGCCGAGAGCTCCCGGGGCACCCGGCTGTTCGCGGTGTCGGGTCACGTCAACCGGCCCGGCGTCTACGAGGTCGAGTTCGGCACCACCACGTTCCGGGACCTGCTCTACGGCGCCGAGTACGGCGACGGGATCGTGGACGGCAACCGGCTCAAGGCTTTCATCCCCGGCGGGGCGTCGGCCCCGTGGTTCTTCGAGGAGCACCTCGACCTGCCCCTGGAGGCCGGGGCGGTGGGCGCAGCGGGCTCGATGCTCGGCTCGGGCGCCATCGTGGTCATGGACGAGAGAACCAACGCGGTCAAGGCTGCGTGGCGGGTGGTGCGGTTCTTCGCCCGCGAGTCGTGCGGCAAGTGCACGCCGTGCCGCGAGGGCACCACCTGGCTGGAGAAGATCCTGCGCCGCATGCTCGACGGCCAGGGGCGCCCTCAGGACGTCAACAAGCTGCTCGACATCTGCGACAACATCAGCCCGTCGATCACCTGGCCGCCGAAGCAGACGACCATCTGCCCGCTGGGCCCGTCCGCGGTGTCGCCCATAGCCTCGGCCCTCATCCGCTTCCAGGACGAGTTCTTCGCCTACTGCGGCGGCGAGCCGGTCGAGATCACCGTGCCGGTGGGCGGCAAGGCGTACATTGCTGCACCGCCGACCGTCGGAGCCCCGTCGTGACCGATACCGCCGCGCCCGCCACCGTGAGCCTCACGGTCGACGGCCAGACCATCCAGGCCGCCAAGGGCGAGCTGGTCATCGACGCGGCCGAGCGCAACGGCGTGTACATCCCGCGCTTCTGCTACCACCCGCGCATGCGGTCGGTGGGCATGTGCCGCATGTGCATCGTCGAGATCGACACCGGTCGCGGCCCGGCCCTGCAGCCCTCGTGCATGATCGAGTGCAGCGACGGCATGGTCGTGAGCACCGACTCGCCGGTGACCGCCAAGGCCCAGGAGGGGGTGCTCGAGTTCCTGCTCGTGAACCACCCGCTCGACTGCCCGGTGTGCGACAAGGGCGGCGAGTGCCCGCTGCAGGACCAGACCATGTCCTACGGCCCGGGCGAGTCGCGCTTCGTCGAGGAGAAGCGCCACTTCGAGAAGCCGATCCCGATCAGCGAGCTGGTGCTGCTCGACCGCGAGCGCTGCATCCTGTGCGACCGCTGCACCCGCTTCGCCGACGAGGTGGCGGGCGACCCCCTCATCTCGTTCATGGAGCGGGGCAACGAGACCCAGGTCAACACCTTCCCCGACGACCCCTTCGCCAGCTACTTCAGCGGCAACACCGTGCAGATCTGCCCGGTGGGGGCGCTCACTGCCACGCCGTACCGGTTCAAGGCCCGCCCGTGGGACCTGGAGCAGGTCGAGTCGACCTGCACGTCCTGCTCGGTGGGATGCCGGGTCGTCGTGCAGTCGAGCCGCAACCGGGTGCTGCGCTACCTGGGCGTGGACGTCGACGCGGTCAACTGGTCGTGGATGTGCGACAAGGGCCGCTTCGACTTCGAGGCGGTCAACAGCGAGGAGCGCCTCGGCAGCCCGCTGGTCCGGGACGAGGGCCTGCTGCTCAAGCCGGCCACCTGGAACGACGCCCTCCGCCGGGCCGCCGACGGCATCAAGGTCGGGTTGGAGCGCTCGGGGCCGGGCGGGTTCGCGGTGATCGGTGGCTCCCGGCTGACCAACGAGTCCCAGTACGCCTGGACCAAGCTGGCCAAGGGCGTGGTGGGCTCCGACCACGTCGACGCCCAGCTGGGCGACGGCCTGCCGGCCGAGGCGCTGCTCGGGCTGCCCCGGGCCACCATCGACGACGCCTGCCGCCGCGGGGGGACCGTGCTGCTGCTCGGGCCCGACGTGAAGGAGGAGCTGCCGGTCCTGTTCCTGCGGCTGCGCCACGCGGTCCGCAACGACGGGGTCAAGGTGGTGGAGCTGGCCTCGACCCGCACGTCGGTCACCGGCGAGCTGACCACCGAGTCGCTGCGGTACCGGCCCGGCCACGCCCTGCCGGTGGTGCGGGCGCTGCTCTCCGGCGAGGTCGACGACGAGGTGGGCGGGGTGCCGCCCGAGCGCATCCGGGCCGCGGCCGCGCTGCTCCGGGACGCCTCGGTGACCGTGGTGGTGGGCCGCGCCAACCTGGCCGAGTCCGGCCGCTCGCTCGCGGCCGCTGCCGCTGCGGTGTACCACTCGCACCCCGACGTGCGCTTCCTGTCCGGCCTGCGCCGGGCCAACGTCCACGGCGCGCTGGAGCTGGGCATGTCGCCCGGCCTGCTGCCCGGCCGGGTCACCCTGGACGCCGGGCGGGAGTGGTTCGGGGACCGCTGGCCGGCCCTGCCCCAGACCCGGGGCCTGGACGCCGCAGGCATCCTGCGGGCCGCAGCCGACGGCAAGATCGACACGCTGGTGCTGCTGGGCGCCGATCCGCTCGCCGACTTCCCCGATCGCGACCTGGCCGAGCGGGGACTGGCCGGCGCCCGCACCGTCATCGCCTGCGACCAGTTCCTCACCGAGTCGGTCAAGCAGGCCGACGTGGTGCTGCCGGCCGCCGGTTACGCCGAGGTCGACGGCACCACCACCAACCTGGAGGGCCGGGTGACGACGGTGGCGCGCAAGGTGACCCCGCCCGGCACCGCCCAACCGGACTGGGTGATCGCCGCCGACCTGGCCTACCGCCTGGGTTCCGATCTGGGCCTGGAATCCCCGGCCCAGATCGCCGAGGAGATCGGCATCGTGGCTCCGGCCTTCGCGGGCCTGGCCCACGACCTGGGCACCGCCGGCGGCCAGGACGGCGTCGTGGTCGGGCTGCCTTCGCGTCGCAACGGCGACGAGCCGGCCGCCCCCGCGATGACAGGCCGGGACGAGGCCGGCTCCGACCCTTCCCCGGTCTCGGCCGAAGTGGCGTCCGGCGTCCCCACTCCCTCCTCCCTCGCTGCCGCTCCGGAGGAGGCGCCATCCGACGACGCGGAGGACGGCGAGGACGAGTCCCCGGAAGCCGAGGCGCAGCCCTCGGGGCCGCAGCCGCCGACCGTGGGCGTGCCGCTGCCGGTGTGGACCATCATCGACCCGCCCCTGCTGGACGCCTACTCGCTGCGGCTGGTGGTGTCCCGCAAGCTCTACGACCGCGGCACGCTGGTCCGCAGCTCGACCTCGCTGGCCGACCTGGCCGAGCCGGCCACGCTGCGCCTCAACCCCTCGGACTTCGACCGCCTGGGCGTGGCCGTGGGTGACGACGTGCGGGTCACCTCCAACCGGGGCAACGTGACCGTCCCGACCGTGCCCGAGCCGGGCGTGCCCCGGGGCATCGCCCTCCTCCACGCCAACCAGGCCGGCGGGCGGGCCAACGTGCTGATCGACGGCAACGCCCCGGTCACCGACGTGAGGGTGGAACGGCCATGAGCTTCGCGGTCGACCCGCTGCTGGAGGGGGGCATCGGCCTGGCCGAGGTCCTGATCGTGCTGGCCAAGACGCTCATCGCCTTCGGCCTGCTGCTGCTGGGCGTGATCCTCATGATCTGGTTCGAGCGGAAGCTGATCTCGGACTTCCAGAACCGGGTGGGGCCGAACAAGGCCGGGCCCTGGGGCCTGTTCCAGACCCTGGCCGACGGCCTCAAGCTGATCATGAAGGAGGACCTGATCCCGGCCAAGGCCGACCGGCGGATGTTCATCCTGGCCCCGTTCCTGTCCGCCGTCCCCGCCTTCGTGGTCTTCTCGGTGATCCCCATCGGCGGCGCCTTCGACGGCGAGCAGACCGGCACCATCAGGGTCTTCGGCCACGAGACCTACATGCAGCTGGCCGATCCGCCCATCGGGGTGCTGCTGATCCTGGCCCTGTCGTCGATCGCGGTGTACGGCGTGATGCTGGCCGGCTGGTCGTCGGGGTCGAAGTACTCGCTGCTGGGAGCGGTGCGGGGCACGGCCCAGATGGTCAGCTACGAGGCCGCCCTCGGCCTGGCGGTGGTGACGGTCGTGATGCTGGCCGGCTCGCTGTCCACCCACAGCATCGTGGTCAGCCAGTCGGGCAGCGGCTACCAGCTGTTCGGCGACTTCGGCATCCCGCGGTGGAACGTGATCGCCACCGGCGTGGTGCCGTTCGTCGTCTTTCTCATCGCGGCCACCGCCGAGCTCAACCGGCCCCCCTTCGACCTGGTGGAGGCCGAGCAGGAGCTGGTCGGCGGCTTCCACACCGAGTACTCGTCGTTCCGCTTCGCGCTCTTCTACCTGGCCGAGTTCATGAACACCATCACGATGTCGGCCATCATCGTGACCCTGTTCCTGGGCGGTCCCGCCGGGCCGACCTACTTCGGCCCTGGCTGGCTGTGGGGCGTGATCTGGTTCTCGCTCAAGCTGTTCGTGTTCCTGTTCGCCTTCGTGTGGGCCCGGGCCACGCTGCCGCGCTTCCGCTACGACCAGCTGATGAACATCGGCTGGAAGGTGATGATCCCGCTGGCGCTGGGCTGGATCCTGCTGCTCGCCTCGATCAACATCGGGCGGGACGAGGACTGGCCCATGTGGGCCGTGGTGGGTGTGTCGTTCCTGGTGCTGGTGGTCGGGTGGGGCACCCTGTCCCTGGCGGTCGAGCAGGCCCAGCGCCGCCGCATCGCCGCCCTCGACGACGAAGAGGCCTTCATCTGATGGGCTACCTCGACGGGTTCCGGGTCACGTTCAAGAAGCTGTTCGAGGAGCGGCTGACCCGCGACTACTCCAAGCACACGACCGGCGGGAAGCGGGTCAAGCCCGTCCGCCTCCACGGTCGCCACGTCCTCAACCGCTACGAGGACGGCATGGAGAAGTGCATCGGCTGCGAGCTGTGCGCGGGCGTGTGCCCGGCCCGCTGCATCTACGTGCGGGGCGCCGACAACCCGCCCGACGACCCGGTGTCGCCCGGCGAGCGCTACGGCTACATCTACGAGATCAACTACCTGCGCTGCATCCACTGCGACCTGTGCGTGGAGGCGTGCCCCACCGAGGCCATCACCGAGTCCAAGCTGTTCGAGTTCAGCTTCACCAACCGCAACGACGCCATCTACACCAAGGCCGAGCTGGTGGTGGACGACGAGGGGCTGCCCCAGCGGCTGCCTTGGGAGGACTGGTCCGACCTCGCGGACGTGGCCCCCCACACCTCGGCATGGATGCGGGCCACCTCGCCCAGCGGGTCGGCCGCCTACGAGGGCCGGGTGCAGTGGTCGGGCGAGCTGGGGTTCGGCGTGCGCGCGTCCGAGCAGGGCCAGTCGCTCCCCGAGTCCGAGGCCGAAGCGGGCATCGCCGAGGCCGACGCCATCTTCAGCCACCCCGGCGAGCCGGGTGGGCACGACACGACGCACGCTCCGACGGGGAGTTCGGCAGGCGGGGAGGAGGGGCACCACTGATGTCGGTCGAGCTGTTCGTCTTCGTCGTCGCCGCGGCCGCCTGCCTGGCGGGTGCGGTTGGCGTCGTCGCCTCGCGCAACCCGGTGCACGCCGCCCTCTCGCTGGTGGGCACGCTGTTCGGCATCGCGGTCCTGTTCGTGGCCGAGTCCGCCAACTTCCTGGCCGCGGTGCAGGTCATCGTGTACGCGGGCGCCATCGTCGTGCTGTTCCTGTTCGTCATCATGCTGCTGGGCGTCGACCGGGCCGACGACCTGGAGGTCGAGCCGCTGGTGGGCCAGCGGGTGGCGGCCGTGTTCGTCGCGCTCGGCATCCTGGGCCTCACCTTCGCCGCCATCGCCAGCACCGGCTACGAGGCGACCGGGGCGGTCGTCGGCTTCGACGCCGACGTCCCGGACATCAACCGGCTCGGCCAGTCGCTGTTCACCGACTTCCTGTTCGCCTTCGAGATCACCTCGATCCTGCTGGTCATCGCGGTGGTGGGTGCGGTGCTGCTGGCCCGCCGGGGCCGGCGCGAAGACGAGATCATCGACCCGGGCCAGGAGGAGCGGGCCGAGGAGATCGCCGAGCGCATGCTGCTCGCCGAGTACCGGGCCCATCCCGAGGAGTTCTACGAGTACGAGGCCGACGAGGCCGACGCCGAGGGCGACGGAGCCGACGACGCCTCCGAGGAGGTCCGGACGTGATCGCCGCCCTGGACGTCACGCCGGGCTGGTATCTCGTGCTCGGGTCGCTGCTGTTCTCCATCGGGGCGTTCGGCCTGCTGGTCCGGCGCAACCCGCTGGTGATGTTCATGTGCGTCGAGCTCATGCTCAACGCGGTCACGCTCACGTTCGTCACGTTCTCGCGCATGCTCGAGGACACCGGCGGCCAGTCCGTCGTCGTGTTCGTGCTGGTGGTGGCGGCGGCCGAGGTCGTGGTGGGCCTGGCCATCATCGTCGCCCTGCTCCACAAGCGCCCCGACGCCACGGCCGACGACGTCGCCCTGCTCGAAGGTTGAACCCGTGCTCGATGCTGTCTGGTTGATCCCCGCGCTGCCCCTCGCCGGGTTCCTCATCCTGCTCGCCTTCGGGCGGCGGCTGGGCGAGCCGGGGGCGGGCTGGCTGGCCACGGTCATGTGCGCGGGCAGCTTCGTGGCCACCCTGGTGGTGTTCGGCGGCCTGCTGGGCGAGCCCTCCGAGGATCGCCACTTCGTGCAGATCCTGTTCCAGTGGATCCCGGTGGGCGACCTGCGGGTGGACGTCGGGTTCCTGGCCGATCCCCTGTCGATCACGATGGCGCTGTTCGTGACCGGGGTGGGCGCCCTCATCCACCTCTACGCCATCGGCTACATGCACGGCGACCCGGGCTTCCCCCGGTTCTTCGTCTACATGAACCTGTTCATCTTCTCCATGTTGATGCTGGTCCTCGGCAACAACCTGGTGCTGACCTTCCTCGGGTGGGAGGGCGTAGGGGCGTGCTCCTACTTCCTGATCTCGTTCTGGTTCGGCGACGAGGCCAACGCGTCCGCCGGCAAGAAGGCCTTCATCACCAACCGCGTCGGCGACTGGGGCTTCATGCTGGCCATCTTCCTGGCCTTCGCCGCCGCCGGCACGGTCGACTACCTGGCGCTGAACGAGGGCGCGGGCGGGGTCGCCGCCATCACGATGACCGCGATCGGGGCGCTGCTGTTCGTGGGCGCGGTGGGCAAGTCGGCCCAGATCCCGCTCTACATCTGGCTGCCCGACGCCATGGCCGGCCCCACCCCGGTCTCGGCCTTGATCCACGCCGCGACGATGGTCACCGCGGGCGTCTACCTGATGACCCGGGTCAACCCCATCCTGGCCGCGGGCTACGAGTGGGTGCCGGACGTGATCGCCTGGGTGGGGGCCATCACCGCCCTGATCGCCGCCACCATCGCCATCGCCCAGAACGACATCAAGAAGGTGCTGGCGTACTCGACCATCAGCCAGCTGGGCTACATGTTCCTGGCCGTGGGGATAGGGGCCTACGTGGCCGCCATCTTCCACATGATCACCCACGCCTTCTTCAAGGCCCTGCTGTTCCTCGGGGCCGGGTCGGTGATCCACGGGGTGGGCGGCGACCAGGACATGCGGCACATGGGCGGGCTGCGGAAGTACCTGCCGATCACCTACGCCACCTTCATCGTGGGCTGGCTCTCGATCGCGGGCGTGCCGCCGTTCTCGGGCTTCTGGTCGAAGGACGAGATCCTGACCGCGGCGTGGGCCAGTGGGGGCACGCAGGGCAAGCTGCTGTGGGCCATCGGCCTGGTCACCGCCCTGATCACCGCCTACTACATGAGCCGCCAGGTCTACCTGGTGTTCTTCGGCGAGCGCCGCGAGGACGACGCCGAGCCCGCGCCGGAGCCCGAGGCCGAGTCCGTCCCGGTGGCGGCCGCCGCGGCCGACGCGGGTGGTCACGGGCACGGGCACGCGGGCGAGCCCCACGAGTCGCCGTGGATCATGACCCTGCCGCTGGTGGTGCTGGCGGTCCTGGCGACCATCGGCGGGGGGCTCAACCTGCCCTTCGGCGACGACCTCCACGTCCTGGAGCACTGGCTCGAGCCGGTGGTGGGCGAGAACGAGCTGCCGATCGACCTGTCCGGGGCCACCCAGGCCGCGCTGATCGTGGTCGCCGTGGTCGTGGCGCTGTGCGGCATCGCCGCCGCGACCGCCGTCTACCTGCGGCGCCGGGTCAAGGCCCGGGAGCCCGAGGTGCTGGCCCACGCGTACTACTACGACGAGGGGGTCACCCGCTTCGTCGGCGGGCCCGGCACCCGCATCTTCGAGGGCGTCGCCTGGTTCGACGCCCACGTCATCGACGGGGCCGTGAACGGCGTGGCCCACGTCATCTCCGGCTTCGGCCGCCGGCTGAGACATGTGCAGTCCGGCTTCGTCCGCACGTACGCCCTGGGCGTCGCCACCGGCGTGGTGGTCGTCCTCGGCTACTTCCTCACCAGGATCCGCTTCTAGTGAACGGCTCGTCCGACTTCCCGATCCTGACCGCCCTCGTGCTGGTCCCGGCGCTGGGAGCGCTGGCCGTGCTGCTCGTGCCCCGGTCGCGGTCCGAGCTGCTGCGTCCCGTGGCGGTGGTCTTCTCCGCCGCCGCGGCCGCCCTGACCCTGTGGCTGCTGGCCGCCTTCGACCCCCACGACGCAGGCTTCCAGTTCGAGACCAACCGCTCGTGGGTGGCCGACTTCGGCATCTCGTGGCACCTGGGCGTCGACGGCATCTCGCTGTTCCTGGTGGTGCTGACCGGCGTGCTGTTCCCCCTGGCCCTGCTGGGAACCAAGCCGCATCACGACGCCAAGCCCTACTACGCCTGGTTGCTGCTGCTGGAAGCCGGCTGCCTGGGCGTGTTCGTCTCGCTCGATCTCTTCCTGTTCTTCGTGATGTTCGAGATCGTGCTGGTGCCGATGTACTTCCTGATCGGCGGGTGGGGCTACGCCAACCGGGTCTACGCCGCGCTCAAGTTCTTCCTGTTCACCATGTTCGGCTCGGCGTTGATGCTGGTCGCCATCGTCTCGCTGGCCTTCCTGCAGCGCAACGCGGTGGAGGACGACAACCGGGCCCAGGCCCAGTCCATCGTGGACGAGGCCCAGGGCGATCCCACGCCGGCCCAGCAGGACGAGATCACCCAGCTGCGTGAGGGCCAGCCGCTCAGCTTCGACCTGGTGGAGATCGCCGAAGGCCGCAACGTGGTGGACGACTCGTCCAGCGCCAACCCGTTCGACTGGTCGGCGGCCCGCTGGATCTTCCTGGCCTTCGCCATCGCCTTCGCGGTGAAGGTGCCGCTGTTCCCCTTGCACACCTGGTTGCCCGACGCCCACACCGAAGCCCCGACGGCCGGGTCGGTGATCCTGGCCGGCGTCCTGCTGAAGCTGGGGACCTACGGGCTGGTGCGCTTCGGGCTCTACCTGCTGCCCGACGCCGCCAACTTCTTCGCGCCCGCCCTGGTCACGTTGGGCGTGATCGGCATCATCTACGGCGCGGTCGTGGCCACGATGCAGAAGGACTTGAAACGCCTGGTCGCCTACTCGTCGGTGGCGCACCTGGGTTTCATCGTGCTGGGCACCTTCGCCATCACCACCCAGGGCCTGCAGGGCGGGCTGATGCAGAACATCAACCACGGCCTATCGACCGGCGCCCTGTTCCTCCTGGTGGGCTGGATCTCGGACCGGCGCCACACGCGGGAGATCGCCCTGCTGCGCGGCCTGCAGAAGCCGGCGCCGCTGTTCGCCGCGGTGTTCACCGTGGTGATGCTGTCCTCGATCGGGCTGCCCGGGCTCAACGGGTTCGTGGGCGAGTTCCTGGTGCTGATCGGCTCGTTCCTGACCCGGCGGTGGTTCACCGTCGTGGCCGCTGCCGGCGTCATCCTGGCGGCGCTGTACCTGCTGTGGGCGTACCAGCGGGTCTTCCACGGCACGCCCGATGACGACAACCGCCACTTCCCCGAGATCTCCTGGAGGGAGGGGATGGTGGTCGCCCCGATCCTGGCCCTGATCGTGTTCCTCGGCGTGTATCCCAAGCCGGTGCTGGAGCGCATGCAGCCATCGGTCGACCGGCTGATCGAGCACGTGGACGAGAACAGCGACTTCACCTCGCCCAGCGTCGACTCCCAGGAGGCGGGACCGTGATCGCCGTGCTTGCTCCGCTCGCCTCGCTGTCCCAGCCGCTGCCGGTCGACCCGAACCCCATCGACACGCCCGCGGTCGACTGGTGGGCGGTCGGGCCCACGCTGGTCCTGGTGGGCGGGGCGCTCGTGATGCTGCTGGTGTCGTGCTTCGTCACGTCCCGCAAGGCCACGATCGGCTACACGATCTTCACCTGCGCGGTGGCGATCGGGGCGGTGGTGGCCAGCATCCCGCTGTGGATCAAGGTGCAGGACTCCGACCGGGGGCCTTTCTCGACCATGGCCGGCGCCGTGGGGGTCGACGGGTTCTCGGTGTTCCTGACGGTGGTGATCGCGGCCGCGGTGGTGCTTGCGGCGCTGCTCACCGACGGCTACCTGCGGCGGGAGGGGCTCGAGGGGGTCGAGCCCTACGTCCTGCTGCTGCTGTCGGCCTCGGGCGGCGTGATCATGGCCCAGGCCAACGACCTGATCGTGCTGTTCCTGGGCCTGGAGATCCTGTCCATCGCGGTCTACGTGCTGGCGGCGATGCACCGGCGGCGGGTCACGTCGCAGGAGGCCGGCATCAAGTACTTCGTGCTGGGGGCGTTCTCGTCGGCCTTCTTCCTGTACGGCATCGCCATGATCTACGGCGGCGTGGGCACCACCAACATGGTCAAGGTGCTGCAGACGTTCAGCGAGAACGCGCTGCAGGACGACGGCCTGGTCCTGGTGGGGCTCGGGCTCATGCTGGTGGGCCTGGGCTTCAAGGTGGCCGCCGTGCCGTTCCACTTCTGGACCCCGGACGTGTACCAGGGCGCGCCCTCACCCATGGTGGCCTGGATGGCATCGGGCGTGAAGGTGGCGGGGTTCGCCGGGCTGATCCGGGTGTTCGTGCTGACCTTCGAGTCGTACCGGATCGACTGGCAGCCGATGATCTATGCGGTGGCCGTGCTGACGCTGGTGGTGGGAGCAGTGCTGGCCGTCGTGCAGACCAACGTCAAGCGCATGATGGCCTACAGCTCGATCAACCACGCGGGCTGGGTGCTGGTCGGGGTGCAGGCGGCGACCGACCAGGGCGTGCAGGCCGCGCTGTTCTACCTGGCCACCTACACCTTCCTCATCGCCGGCACGTTCGGGGTGATCACCCTGGTGGGCCGCACCGGCGACAAGCGCCACGACCTGGACGACTACCGGGGCCTCGCCCGGTCCCGGCCGGCTCTGGCGCTGACCCTGACGGTGTTCCTGCTCGCCCAGGCGGGCGTGCCCCTGACCTCGGGGTTCTTCGCCAAGTTCTACGTGATCACCGCCGCGGTCGAGGCCGGGTCCACGTGGCTGGCCGTCATCGCCATGCTGACCGCGGTCATCTCGGCCTTCCTCTACCTGCGCATCACGGTGAGCATGTACATGAGCGACCCAGACGAGGCCGAGGCGGGAGGCCCACAATTTTCGATCCCGCTGGGCGCGGGCATCGCTCTGGCGGTGTGCCTCGTGGTCACGCTGGTGGTCGGCGTGTGGCCGGGCTCCATCTCGGGCCTCGCACAGGACGCAGTGCCGGCATTGGTGGCCGCCAGCGGCTGACGCGGCCGTCCACGTGTGGTGAAATCCCCCACGGCGCTGCTGTGCTCCCCCACAATGGCGGCGTCGCCGAGACACGACCTCCCGCCAGTGCCACCGCTAACCGCCACCGCCGAGAAGACCATTGCCCACCACCCGTCGACAGAGCGATGCCAGCCTGGTGCGCCGCTCGCAGCAGGGCGACCGTCGAGCCTTCGGCGCGCTCGTCGGCCGGTATGACGCCCGCCTCCGTGGGCTCGCGTATGCCCTGCTCCTCGACCCGGCGACCATGGACACCGCCCTGTCGTCGGCGTACCTGCGCGCCTGGCGAGACGTCGTCCGCCTGACCGCCAAGGACGACGCCGGCGCCTGGCTCTACCGGGTCACCTACAACGCCTGCATAGACGCCCTCCGCCGCGACGGCACCCCCGCGGCCGCCTCGATCCCCCCACACCCGTCACCGGACGGCCGCCCCAGCCTCCGAGCCGGCCTGGCGTCCCTCTCGCCGTCCGAGCGGGTCGCGGTGGTCCTGGTAGACCGCGAGGGCTTCACCCCCGAGGCCGCGGCCCGCATCCTCGGCCTCCCGGTCGCAGACCTCCTAGACCGCCTCGCCTCGGCCCGCACCAAGCTCACCCCCCACCTCCCCAAGCCCAAGCCACCCCCCACCCCCGAGGCCGAGGCCGAGGCCACGGCCACCGCCGACGCCCCTGCACCCGTCACGGAAACCCCCGCCCCCGAAGCCACCGACGACGCCACGGAAGCCCCCGCCCCCGAGCCCGATGCGCCCGCGGCTGCAGCCCCCAAGACCCCCGCGCCCACGACCCCAACCGCGGAGTCGCCGACGTCGGCCACGGCGGAGTCGCCCGCGGCGCCCGCCGCGGAAGCCCCCGCCGTCGAGGATCCCGCTGCCGCGGCGTCCGTGGCTGAGTCATCCGGGCCCGAGTCGCCCGCGGCCGCGGCTGATTCGGCTGCCGCTGCGGACGCTGCCGACGCTCCCGCTGCCGACGCTCCCGCTGCCGACGCTCCCGCCGCCGCTGCCGACGCTCCCGCCGCCGCTCCCGCCGCCGCTGCCGACGCTCCCGCCGCCGACGCTCCCGCCGCCGCTGCCGACGCTCCCGCCGACGCTCCCGCCGCCGCTGCCGACGCTCCCGCTGCCGACGCTCCCGCCGCCGCTGTGGCTGAGTCCTCCG
>Ga0209382_10002838_pt1 | contig 24678 bp, 24 predicted proteins | sample SoiMetdeltSBSDD5_FD_187599 | JGI IMG/M metagenome (GOLD analysis project Ga0209382, IMG submission 187599) | Bulk soil microbial communities from a Populus tree surrounding site in Tennessee, USA - Soil MetaG P. deltoides SBSDD5 (SPAdes) (version 2) | ecosystem: Environmental > Terrestrial >... | reverse complement strand
CTCGTGGATCTATTGTGGCAAGCCTGACGTCGGCCAGGAGCCACCCAAGGCCTTGTATAGCGCGGCGTACGCAGTGGCCGCGTCGGTTCGGCTCTGCGCCAGCTGATCCTGGGCCTCGAGCTGGGTCCGCTCTGCATCGAGCACCTGCAGAAAGTCGGCAACCCCACCGGTAAACCGGAGCCGAGCCAGGTTGGCCGCCCGCTCGCTCGCGGCCGCCGCCTCCTGCACCCGCTGGACCCGGGAGCGGGACGTCCGGTATGTCACCAGGGCCGACTCGATCTCCTGGAGCGCACGAAGCACCGTCTGGTTGTACTGCGCCTGCGCCTCCATCTCGCGGGCCTGCGACTGGTCTACTCGGGCCTTAACCCTTCCCAGGTTGAGCGCCGGCCAGGAAATCACCGGACCCGCCGCGTATCGGTACGAACCCTCTTTCGTCAGGCTGTCGAACGTCGTGGCGGAGTACCCGATGTTGCCGCCGAGCGTGATGCGAGGCAGGTAGTCGGCCTTGGCCACTCCGACCAGGGCACGTTGAACCGCCAGCTGACGCTCCGCGGTTGCGACGTCCGGCCGCCGGCGGAGGATCGAATCGGGTCTGTCCACCAAGGTCACCGCGGGAAGTGGCGGCAACGACGCAGCGGCATCCAGCTCTGCACCCACTTGCGCCGGCGGCCGACCCACCAGCACCCCGATCTGGTACTGCGCCTGGCGAACCTGCGCCTCCAAGAGAGGTACCGAGGCCAGGGTAAACTCCAGCTGGGCTCGAGCTCTTTCGGTGTCGAAGGCAGTCCCCCGTCCTGCATCGAGACGCTCCTGAGTCAATTGGAGCGTTCTCCTCTGGTTGGCCGCATTGCGCGTGGCAACGGCAAGCCGCTCCTGAGAACCCCGCAGCTCAAAGTAGGCCCGCCCCAGCTCGGCCGTGAGCGAAACCCGAATATCGCGCAAGCTTTCCGCGCTCGCTTCCACGAAAGCTCCCTGAGCCTGCACGTTGCGCCGGACCCGCCCGAACAGGTCGAGCTCCCAGAAAGCGTCGAACCCTGCATCCCAGATGTCCGCCGGGAATTCACCCGCCGCGACTGGGAAGTTCACGCTGGAAAGCCGCTGGCGGGTGTACCCGCCGGAGAAGGTCACGGTGGGCACAAAGTCCAATCTCGCCTCGCTCCGAGCTGCGCGGGCCTCGTGCAGGCGGGCCTGCGCCGCTTGGACATCGAGGTTGCTGCGATTGGCTTCGTTGATGAGCCGCGTCAGTACCGTATCCACCGCGTTGGGCAGAAATCCCACCTCCACTGTGGGGGTATTCGCCGGAGGTTCGACTACGGTGTCGCGGGTTTCCCGGAATGCGGCAGGGAGCACGACCGCTGGTGCGCGGTATGCCGGTGCCGATGCACATCCGGCGGCCGTCAGCACAATCCAGGCAAACACTGTCGCCCTATGCATGTTTCGAGTCCTCCTCGTGAGCCGGCTGAACCACAAACTGCCGCGCCAGCCGGGTACGCCGCTCGACCAGCCCCTGGAGCACGACGTAGAACACTGGCGTGAGGACCAGCCCGAAGAAGGTAACTCCCAGCATTCCGGAGAACACCGCCACTCCCATCGCATGGCGCATCTCGGCGCCGGCACCACTGGAGAACACCAGCGGCAGCACGCCCATGATGAAGGCGAACGAGGTCATCAGGATGGGCCGAAGCCGGATGCGGGCAGCCTCCAGCGCCGAATCCACCACCGAGCGGCCCTGGAGGTGCAGCTCCCGGGCAAATTCCACAATCAGGATGGCGTTCTTGCAGGCCAGCCCGATGAGCACCAGGAAGCCGATCTGGGTGAAGATGTTGTTGTCCCCTTTGGTGAGCCACACACCGCCGATAGCACACAGCAGCGACATGGGCACGATCAGGATCACCGCCAGGGGCAGGGTCCAGCTCTCGTACTGCGCCGCAAGCACGAGCAGCACCAGCAAGACGCAGAGCGGGAAGATGAAGATCGCCGTGTTGCCCGCGAGCTTCTGCTGATACGTCAGATCGGTCCACTCGTAGCCGATTCCGTTGGGCAATACTTCGCGCATCAAGCCCTCGATCGCCGCTTCGGCCTGGCCGGAGCTGTAGCCCGGGGCGGGGCCGCCGTTGATGTCGGCCGCGGGATATCCGTTGTAGCGCGTGGCCTGGTCGGGGCCGTGCGACTCCTTCACCTGCACCACCGAGCCAAGCGGTACCATGGCACCCTCGGCGTTCCGCACCTTGAGCTGGGCGATGTCGTCGGCGGTGGCCCGGAACTGTGCGTCTGCCTGGACCTTCACCTGGTAGGTGCGGCCGAACTTGTTGAAGTCATTCACATACACCGATCCCAGATAGGTCTGCATGGTCTGGAACAGGTCGGTCAGCACGATGCCCTCGCGCTTCACCTTTTCCCGATCCACTTCGACGTCGAGCTGGGGTACGTTGACCCGATAGCCACTGAAGACCCCCGCGAGAGACGGCGTTTGCCAGGCGCGGCCGAGCAGTGCCTGGGTGGCCTCGTTCAGAGCGGCCTCGCCCAGGCCACCGCGGTCCTCCAGCTCCAGCTTGAAGCCGCCTACCTGTCCCAGCCCGTTCACCGGCGGCGGCGGGAAGACGGCCACGAACGCGTCCTGAATGCCCGAGAACTTGGCATTCAATGCTCCAGCGATGTTGAGGCCGTACTCATCCTTGCCGTGTCGCTCGTCGAACGGCTTGAGGGTAAAGAAGACGATCCCGGCGTTGGGAGCGTTGACGAAACCGTTGATCGAGAGGCCGGGAAACGCTACCGCGTTCTCGACCCCGGGCTGCTTGCTCCCGATCTCCGACATCCGCCGGATCACCTGCTCGGTGCGATCAAGTGTGGCGGCGTCGGGCAGCTGGGCAAAGGCAACCAGGTACTGCTTGTCCTGGGTTGGCACGAACCCTTTCGGCGCCTTGGAGAACCCGATGGCGGTGAGGGCGAGGAGCCCAGCGTAGAGTGCGAGCACCAGGCCCTTCCGCTGGAATACTCCAGTGAGTCCGGAGCCGTAGCGGGAGGAGCCCTGCTTGAAGGCGCGGTTGAAGGGCCGGAACAGCCAGCCCAAACCACGATCCAGCCACCGGGTGAGCCGGTCGGGTGGCGCGCCATGGGGCTTGAGCAGGATGGCACTCAGCGCCGGCGAGAGTGTCAGCGAGTTGATCGCGGAAATCACCGTCGAAAACGCGATCGTAAGCGCGAACTGGCGGTAGAACTCGCCGGTCAGGCCGCTCAGGAACGCCACCGGGACGAAGACCGCACAGAGCACCAGCCCGATGGCAATGATCGGCCGGCTCACCTCGTCCATGGCCTTGTGGGCGGCGTCACGAGGAGAGAGGCCGGCTTCGATGTTCCGCTCGACGTTCTCCACCACCACGATGGCGTCGTCCACTACAATGCCGATGGCCAGCACCAGTCCGAACAGTGACAGCGTGTTGATCGAGAACCCGAACATCAGGAGAATGGCGAAGGTGCCGACGATGGAGACCGGCACCGCCACCAGTGGAATGACCGAAGCACGCCAGGTCTGGAGGAACAAGACCACCACCAGCACCACGAGAAGGATGGCCTCGAACAAGGTCTTGACCACTTCCCTGATGCCGTCCCGCACGTTGACCGTGGGGTCGTAGACGATCCGGTACTCGACGCCCTGAGGGAAATTCTGCTTCAGCTGCTCCATGGTAGCCCGAACGGTGCTGGAGAGCTCCAGCGCGTTGGAGCCCGGGGCCTGGAAAATGCCGATGCCAACCGCTTCCTTCCCGTCCAGCATCGATCGCAGCGCGTAGTCCCCTGCCGCCAGCTCCAGGCGAGCCACATCGCGAAGCCGGGTGATCTCACCGTCGTCACCCGTCTTGAGGATGATGTCGCCGAACTCCTCCTCGGTGGCCAGGCGGCCTCGCGCGTTGATGCTGAGCTGGTAGTCCACCGGCACCGGCATCGGCGGGGCGCCCACTACACCGGCTGCAACCTGGACGTTCTGCTCCCGGATAGCGCTGATCACATCGGTTGCTGACAGTCCGCGGGCAGCCACCTTGCCAGGATCCAGCCACACCCGCATGGAATAGTCGCCGCCGCCGAAGACTTCGACCTGCCCGATGCCGGGGATCCGGGCCAGCACGTCCTTCACCTGGAGCAGTCCGTAGTTCCGGAGATAGGTCACGTCATAGCGGTTGTCGGGCGAGAGCAGGTGCACCACCATGATGAAGTTGGGGGAGCTCTTCACCGTGGTGACCCCAAGCTGGCGCACCTCCTCGGGCAGGCGAGGAAGCGCCTGGCTTACCCGGTTCTGCACCTGCACTTGCGCCAGATCGGGATCGGTGCCGACCCGGAAAGTGATCGTCATGGTGAGCACGCCATCCGAGGTCGCCTGCGAGTTCATATACAGCATGTTCTCGACCCCGTTGATCTGCTCTTCCAGCGGTGTTGCTACCGCCTCCGAGATCACCCGGGGGTTCGCGCCGGGATACACAGCCCGAACCACGACCGACGGCGGCACCACCTCGGGATACTCGCTGATCGGCAGCCCGAACATGGCTATCAGGCCGGCGATGAAGATCACGATCGACACCACGGCCGCGAAGATCGGCCGATCGATGAAGAACCGAGAGAAACGCATTGCTTAGCTCTCCTCGGTCTGCTGGGTAGAGTCCGGAACCATGGACGTCAGCGTCGGCGCCACCTTCATGCCGGGTCGGACCCGCATGAGGCCGTTGATCACTACCCGCTCTCCCGGCTTCAGGCCCGACGTGACGATGCGCAGTCCGTTCGACAGCCGGCCCGGCACGATCGGCCGGTAGGCGAGCGAGTCCCCCGGACCGACCACCAGGACGAACTTGCGGTCCTGATCGGTGCCGATGGCGGCATCTCGCACCAGCAGCGCGTCGATCTTGTGGCTGCCCACCAGCTTGACCCGGGCGAAGAGCCCCGGGGTCAGTGCGCGCGAGCGGTTGGAGAAGACGGCCCGGGTGCGGATGGTTCCGGTGCGAGGATCGATCTGGTTGTCGACGAAGTCGAGCCGGCCCGCGTGAGGGTAGCCCGACTCGTTGGCCAGCCCGAGATGGACCGCAAGCCGATCGTCTCGCCAGTTTGCCCCACTGCTCCGGGCGCGACTGCCATAGCGCAGGTAGGTCTGCTCATCGCTGTCGAAGTAGACGTACATCGGATCGAGCGACACCACCGTGGTGAGCAGGGTGGCCGAAGGTGGTCCTGCCTCGACCAGATTGCCCGGAGTGACCAGCGCGTTGCTCACTCGGCCGCTGATGGGAGACCGCACCCGGGTCCAGTTGAGGTTCAGCCGGGCGGTCTGTACCTCGGCTTCGGCGGCCCGAACAGTGGCACCGCCCTGCGCCTCGGCGCTGGTACGGCTGTCGTATTCCTCCCGGGAGATAGCCTGGGCGGTGACCAGCTTACCGGCGCGCTGGACTTCACTGGCAGCGAGCGCCGCGGCGGAGCGGGCCCGCTCCAGCTCGGCCTCGGCCCGAGCCAGGTCCGCCTGGTAGGGACGAGGATCGATCTCGAAGAGGACCTCACCCTTCTTGACCTCCTTGCCCTCATCGAACAGCACCCGGGTGATGTACCCCGACACCCGGGGACGAATTTCCACCTGGTCTACCGCCTCCAGCCGGCCGGTAAACTCGTCCCAGTCAGCGATTTCACGCTGGAGAACCTGGGCTACGGTAACCGCCTGCAGCGGCGCCGCGGTGGGAGGCTCCTTCTCGCCGCGCAGAGTCAGAGCTGCAATGCTGACACCTGCCAGTGCCAGGAACCCCGGTATCGCCAGTCGCCGAATCCGCATAATTGCCTCCCCAGAATGCACGCCATCAGTGAGCCACATCTACTCGTCGTTTGACCGAAGCCGGATTCGACTCTGTGGCTCCGACTCCGGCCCTGTTACACAATTGGTACGATAGTTCGATAACCATCGAACTCTAAGCAAACAAAAAACTTCCCGACCTTATCCACACACGACTAGGCCACGGAAGCTTTGAGCCGACCACCCGCCCGGCGCAGCAGCTCGGCGGTGTACGCCTCGAGCACGTCGCGCCGGACCTCGCAATGGAGATACTGCCCATCGCGGTGTGCCTCCACCAGGCCCGCCCGCACCAATTCCTTGATGTGGTGCGAGATCGTAGCCTTCGATACGGGAAATTCCTCCCGAAGTTTCTGGCAGGGACACTCCCGCTCGCCGGCGATGACTTCCAGCACCGCCATCCGGCGGGGGTCGGCCAGCGCCTTGGCGATCAGGGCAAACTGTTTCTCGCTCAATGACGAGCGGGGGGGCGTTTTCACAGTTCAATGGTTATCGAACTGTCTTCCTGCTGTCAAGTAGTCATTCCAGGGTCAGCGGCACCGGCTCATCACTGCCGGGCTGGAGTTGGGGGTAGCGCTCCAGGAGGCGCCCGCAGGTATTCCAGCGCAGGATGGCTTCGTCGTTTCCCGGTGGACGCTGCGCCTCCGCTCGCTCATACCATGTCATGGCCTCGCGCAGCCAGTGGTATGCCATTTCCCCCGAGCGGAGCGAGCCGGACCGCAGCTGGGCCTTGGCGCATCGTTCGCAGATGATCCCGGCGTAATACGCTCGCTTATACTCGCCCTTCAATCGGGGCAGCACTTCCCGTGCTCGACGGGCACCCTCGGTCGGTCCCTTATCGAACTGGTCAGTGATCGCCAGCAGGAGCGCAACCAGGGCCTGCTGGTTCTCGGGATCGATTGCGAGCACGTCCAGACAGATGCTTTCGGCTGAGGTAGGATCGTTGATGACCCGGTATCGCTCCGCCTTCTGGAGCGCGGCCGGGATGCCATCCTTGGTGATGGGCTTTGGTTCAAACATGGTCGCGAGTCGATTTCCGGCTGAAAATCTTCACCAATTTCCCGATCGGATCAAAGAACTGGTCCACCACCCGCTCCTTGAGCGGAATGATCGCGTTGTCGGTGATGGTAATGTGCTCGGGACAGACCTTGGTGCAGCACTTGGTGATGTTGCAGTAGCCGATACCCTGGGTCCGCCGCAGATCCTCCACCCGGTCCTCCACATCCAGCGGATGCATTTCCAGTGCCGCCACGTGGACCAGGAAGCGCGGCCCGATGAACTCTTCATGCAGGTGATGATCGCGGAGCACATGGCAGACATCCTGGCAGAGAAAGCACTCGATGCACTTCCGGAACTCCTGCACCCGGTCAACATCTGACTGAGCCATCCGCCAGGTTCCATCCGGTGCATCCGGCGTCCGCGCCTTGAAGGGCTTGATGCGACGTTTGACCTGGAAATTCCAGGAAACATCGGTGACCAAGTCCTTGATCGGGGGGAAGGCCCGCATCGGCTCGACGGTCACTGGCTTCTCCAGCGGCAGCTCGCTCAATCGAGTCATGCACATGAGCTTGGGCGATCCATTCACCTCGGCGGAACAGGAGCCGCACTTGCCCGCCTTGCAGTTCCAGCGAACCGCGAGATCGTTGGCCTGCTCGGCCTGGATCTGATGGATGGCGTCAAGCACCACCATGCCCGGAGAAACCGGCGTGGTATAGTCGACCAGACTCCCGCCCTGCCGGTCGCCTCGCCACACCCGAAAGGTGGCACTGGCGGCTGGCTCAGGCTTCGACTCGGGTGGCCGCTGCTCTTCGACCGCACCGGTCTCGGCCAGATCGGGCTGCATCGTTTCGCTGGTCACCGCGCCGGTGCCGGTCATCTCTGTTCCTGGATGACCCGCTTGAGCTCGGGCGGCAGCTCGGGCACCGGCTCACGAGTGAGGCGCATGCGGGCATCCTCTCCTTTGCGGATCACGATGTTGAACGTTGCTCCCACCGGGTCTTTGTCGGGGTAGTCTTCGCGAAAGTGCCCGCCCCGGCTTTCCCGCCGCTCGATCGCCGCCCGGGTGATCGCCTCCGAAACTGTCAGGAGATTGGGTAGGTCCAACCCGGTGTGCCATCCGGGATTGTACTCCCGATTTCCGGTGACTCCCACCTGCCGAGCCCGTTCTTTCAAGGTATCAATGCGCTGGAGTGCCCCATTCATCTCCGACTCGGTCCGCACGATCCCGACCAACGTCTGCATCACGTTCTGGAGCTCCTGCTGCACATGATAGGGCCCGCCGCCATTGGTGGTGGCGCCCCGCTCGAAGGGGGCAAGGGCGCATCGGATGGCCTCGTCAACCTCGGCCAGATCAACCTCGCCGATCCGGTGACCGCCTGCGAAGGCCGCAGCAAAGTCCCCGGCCCGTTTGCCGAAGACAAGCAGGTCCGAGAGGGAGTTCCCCCCCAGCCGGTTGGCCCCGTGGAGTCCCGCCGCGCATTCCCCCGCGGCAAAGAGCCCGGGCAGGGTGGAGCTCTGGCTGTCGCCGTCCACCCGGATTCCGCCCATGATGTAGTGCGTGGTGGGGCCGACCTCCATGGGAGTAGTGGTGATATCGATGTCGGCGAGCTGTTTGAACTGGTGATACATGCTGGGAAGCTTTCGAATGATGTGCTTCCGTGCATCAGGCAGCTTGCGCTTGATCCAGGAGATATCGAGAAATACCCCGCCATGGGGACTGCCCCTGCCCTCCCGGACCTCACGCAGAATGCACCGGGCAACGTGATCCCGGGTCAGCAACTCGGGCGGCCGCCGCGCGCTCTTGTCACCCTGAGTGTAGCGCCACCCTTCTTCCTCACTATCCGCGGTCTGGGTTCGGTAGTTGTCAGGAATGTCGTCGAACATGAAGCGCTTGCCCTGCCGATTCAGCAGCACCCCGCCCTCGCCCCGCACGCCTTCGGTGACCAGGATGCCACGCACGCTAGGGGGCCAGACCATGCCGGTAGGGTGGAATTGCACGAACTCCATGTCCTGGAGCGCGGCGCCGGCGTGGTAGGCGAGGGCGTGGCCGTCACCGGTGTATTCCCAGCTGTTGCTAGTTATCGAGTATGCCCGCCCGATCCCTCCGGTCGCGAGCACCACGGCCTTGGCACGGTACAAGCGAAAGCGGCCCCGCTCCCGGTCGTAGCCCAGGGCGGCGGTCACCCGCCCCCCGTCAGTAAAGAGCTGAAGAACCGTGCATTCCATATGCACGTCGATGCCCTGATGGATGCTGTGGTCCTGGAGGGTCCGAATCATTTCCAGGCCGGTTCGGTCTCCCACATGCGCCAGCCGGGGATACTTGTGTCCCCCGAAGTTCCGCTGGAGAATGCGGCCGTCATCGGTCCGGTCGAAGAGCGCGCCCCACGCCTCCAGCTCACGCACCCGGTCGGGTGCTTCCTTCGCATGCAGCTCCGCCATCCGCCAGTTGTTCACGTATTGGCCACCGCGCATGGTGTCGGCGAAGTGAACCTTCCAGTTGTCCCGGTCGTCCACGTTGGCCAACGCAGCCGCGACTCCGCCCTCGGCCATGACGGTGTGGGCCTTGCCCAGCAGCGACTTGCAGACCAGGCCGACCTTGGCACCAGCGGCCGACGCGGCGACCGCCGCCCGGAGCCCCGCGCCCCCAGCGCCGATGACCAGCACGTCGTGCTCGAAAGTCTGGTATTCGGCCATTAGTCGCGAGTCGCGAGTCTCGAGTCGCGAGTCGGCTCCCTCACAGAATCCTCATATCGTGCCAGATACCCATCGAACAGAGTCGCACGTACAGATCCGCAAATGCTACGGAGAATAGACTGGTCCAGGCCCAGCGCATGTGCGCCTGGTTGAAGCGGCTGGAACACTGGTAAAGCCGCCGGCGGATGGGTCGCCCGGCGAGCCGGTCGAGGTAGCCGCCGATGACGTGGCGTAGGGAATGGCATCCCAGTGTATAACCGGTGAGCAGAACCACGTTGAGGGTGAGCACCAGGGTTCCCACACCGATGCCGAAGGATTCCCGTCCGGTGGCCGGATCGGCAAACCACAGGGCCTTGTAGACGTCGGACGCGAGCACTATCAGAAAGAACAACGCCACGTAGAGAAAGTACCGGTGAATATTCTGCACGATCAGAGGAAAGGCAGCCTCACCACAGTACTCCTTCCGCGGCTCCCCCACGGCGCAGGCCGGCGGATCGGCCCAGAACGCCTTGTAATACGCCCCCCGGTAGTAGTAACAGGTGAGTCGGAAGAGACCGGGGAACGGAAGAATCAGCAGCGCGGGCGAGAAGATCAGCCAGCTGGGCCACCAGCCCGGTTTGGGTCCGAACCACGCATGGGGCGAACTGCCGAACAGCTCGGGGGAGTAGAACGGCGAAAGGTATGGCCCCCAAGCATAGTGCTCGTTCTGGAACGCGGCCCAAGTCGAGTAGACGATGAACGACGAGAGCAGCAGCAGGACGAGGGCCGGCTGCAACCACCACCAGTCCTTCCGCATCGTTTCGCCGAAACGGCGTGCTTGGGGTATTACCGGGAGCTCGGCGTGCGCCATGCGTGCTCTTCCTCGAGTGATTCCGACGGACAGACTGATGAGATGAAACGAAAGAGTTGCCGCCGACCCTGTCAATGCTCGCTGACCATTGGCGGCCACTGTAAGCGTTACATACCAAGCTCGGATTGTCGCTTGCCCCAGCGCTGATCGGCGGGTGGCAGCTCGGCATTTCGAAGTGGCGGGATCTTGTTGCTGAACGGGATGCCGGTGATGCGGTCGGTGTTGTCGTCGCGAACCCGGTATGCGGCCGGGAAGTCATCCGAGCGCTCCAGCCAGTCCTGGAGTACGCCGGCCAGCTCGGCCACCTCTTTGGCATACTGCGGATCGGCCGCCACGTTGTGCAGCTCCCAGGGGTCCCGCTCCAGATCGTACAGCTCGAGCCGGGACCGAGGTGACTCGAAGAGCCGCTGCTGCGCAGCAGTCAAGCGGTGCGCTGCGGCCCGCGCGCGCAGGGAACGAAAGGATGGGCTCGCGGCGATGTCGGCCGTAATGCACAGCGGCAGCTCGGTGTAGGCATCGGTCCGGATCAGCTTGAAGCGCTTGCTCCGAACCGCACGTTGGTGCTCATCGCAGTCGTGCCAGTTGCGCTCACTGAACACGTACGCTCGTCCGCCGTAGGACTGCGGCCCGGTGAGCAGCTCCCGAAAGCTCGTGCCCTGCATCTCCTTCGGCGGATGGCCTCCGGCCAGCTCGATCAGCGTCGGGGTCAGGTCCACCAGGCTGATGAGCCCCCGTTCGTACACCGTTCCGGGCCTGACCACTGAAGGCCACGAAATGATGAGCGGCGTGCGGGTACCGCCGTCGTACAGAGTGCCCTTCTCCCGCGCGAAGGGCGCTCCGTCGTCGCTCAGGAAGATGACAATCGTGTTCTGCCGCAATTTTCTCCGGTCCAGCTCGGCCAACATCCGGCCGATCTCCCCGTCCATCCGCGCATTGGCATCGTAGTAGAGGGCGAGGTCGGCCCGGGTCTCAGGGGTGTCGGCCAGGTACGGAGTCAGTGCCACCCGAGCCGGCGAGTGCGGCTGGCGGACAGCCCCCTTCTCAAACGGACGGTGCTCGTGGAATCCCACCCAGAGGAAAAAGGGTCGGGTTCCAGCAGAGTCCAGAAAGTCCGGCAATGCCTCCGCAGTTTGGGGGGAGTACCAATTGAACTGCCGTTCACCGTTCGGCCCATAATGGGTCTTCAGCATGCTGCCGGTGAAGTAGCCTCGATCCTCGAGGTAGGATGGCAGGATGCGCACGCCGTCCGGCAACGGTGTATGCAGGTCCTCGGTTCTGCTGGCGTGGGCGTACTTACCGGTCAGCATGCTGATCCGGGAGGGACTGCACTGGGGGGACGTGCCGAAGGCGAGTCGGACCACCAGTCCCGACTGGGCCAGCCGGTCGATGTTTGGTGTTCGAATGAAGCGATTGCCGTACACGCCGGTGTCCCGCCAGCCGAGATCGTCCGCCACGAGCACCAGGATATTGGGCCTGGTGGCCGGACCTTGAGCCTGGGCCGGAATCCCCAGCATCAGGCTCGCTGCCAAAACACCGATTGGGTACAGCTTCATCGCATTTCTTGTTTCCTTCACGTCCGCGGCGGACTGGACACCATGACCGTCAGAGCCTAGGCTAGCGAAGGTTACTTTCGACTGGGAGAAGCGCCAATGACGCGGGGGCGCGCCCGCCACGTACCCCAGCTCCAGCCGACCCTGGACGCGATCCGCCGGATCCTCCGGGTGCTTCGCCGGTCGTCGCGCCTGAGCCAGCGGGAATACGGCGTCGGCAGCGCGCAACTCTTCGTGCTCCAGCGGCTGGCCGATTCACCGGCCAGTTCCATCAATGAGCTGGCGGAACGGACCTATACCCATCAGAGCTCAGTCTCGGTAGTAGTCCGCCGGTTAGTAGAACAGGGATTGGTCGTGCGGCGACCAGCAATGGCCGACCGCCGACGTCGTGAGCTCAAGCTGACCGCTGCCGGCAAACGGCTGGCCGAGCGCGCGCCGGCTCCTGGCCAGGTCCTTCTGATTGAGGCGCTTCGGGCCCTGTCCGGCGCTCGACTGCGCAGCCTGGAGCAACTGCTGACCAGTGTGGTGCGGGGAATGGGTGCGGCCGACGAGCATCCGGAAATGCTCTTCAGCGAGGAGACCTCCGACTCGACTCAGTCGCGGCCGAGACCGAGCGGGCGGCGGCATCGATCGCAAAAAACTTCCCGCGGCAGGCGAAAGACCCGTCCGGCCACGCCCAGCCGCTGATGATTGCTGCAGAAAGGACAGCTACCTTCAGCTGAGCGGATGATCTCCCGCTGGCCCAGCCGGACCACCCCGAAGATCAGGCCGAGCAGCACTGCGGCCGGTACCAGTACGAGGTGAACCAACGGGATTGGGAGGGCGACGACCGCCACTGCAGCTCCAATCCCGAGCGCAACCGCGGCACGCCGCAGCCGATCGCCAATGCTGAGCGTCTCCACGACCACGACAGCATGGCTGGGCGGGCAGCCGAATCCTTTGAGCGATACCTCCAGTGGGCGAGTATGTCCCACGGCACCTCCTCCCGATAGGGGCCCGGTCATTTCCGGGGGTGATCCAGCAATATATATGGTGTCCCATGCATCCTGGGTCCGGCCAGACCGGAACGCGAAAAGGGCTACCGCTGGTGGTAGCCCTGTGTGTGATCCTGAGTTGTCCTTGCAATGCGCCGCGTAGGAATCGAACCTACAACCTAGTGATTAAGAGTCACTTGCTCTGCCAATTGAGCTAGCGGCGCTGAATAGCCCCAAGGGGAGTCGAACCCCTCTCTCGACCTTGAAAGGGTCGCGTCCTAACCGATAGACGATGGGGCCCTCTCGCCTTCCATAGCGCTAACGGGATTCGAACCCGTGTTTGGGCCTTGAGAGGGCCCCGTCCTAGTCCCCTAGACGATAGCGCCGTGCAAACAGGCCCGGCAGGACTCGAACCTGCAACCCCCGGTTTTGGAGACCGGTGCTCTACCACTTGAGCTACGGACCTAGTTGTCAGTCGCCAGTTGCCGGTCCGCAGTCGCCAGAAAAACGCTGGGGACGTCGGTTCCGTTCCTGACGCCTAGCTCCCGACTCGGCCTCAACAGGGTGGCTGACGGGAATCGAACCCGCAACCTCCGGAGCCACAGTCCGGCGCTCTAACCGATTGAGCTACAACCACCACGAGCCCAGACGAACTCCCCAAAAAATGTTCGTCCCGAGCCGGGAAATATCGCCGGTAAGAGGGATGGGTCAAGGCCAAAAACGTGCAGCGAGTGCGTCCGTGTTGGCCTGTTGCCGCACCGGCTCGCCCTGAACCGACAAAACTTTCACCACTCCGCGGACCGAGTTCACCAGAAAGGGCGCCCGCTGCCTGATGTCGCTCCAGGTGGCATGCCGTTCCTCGACCTGGCCGGCCAGCTCCGTAATCCGGGCCCTTCCCACCCCCGGTAGCACACCCAGGTCGAACGCGGGTCCGCAGAGCCGGCCGTCCTCCCACCAGAGGATGCCATAGATCGCCGTTTCGGCCACGAAGCCGCCGGGGGTGAGCAGCAACGCATCGTCGGCTTCCGCCCCCCGGGCAGTGTCCAGTGCCCGGTCGAACTGGGCCCGGTCCGTCGTCTTGTGGGGATAGGGATGGTGAGCTACCCGGGAAATGATGAGCTTGACCGGGTCGGGCGGGTCCACCAGCCGCTCGTCCGCCTGCACTCCCCGCATGCCGACCTGGAGCCGGTGGACCCGGTCGGGGCCGCCTTCCGGCGGGACCAGCTCGCCCGGCAGGGGGACGCCCAGGGCCTTGCAGCTTACCGCCAGCCGCCGGATGTGCAGATACCACAGAGGGGCGGCGCCGTCGCGCACGCGAATCGTCTCGATGAGTCCCACCGCAGGACGGCGCATATCAGGTCACCGGCGCCGCGACCCGGCTTTCGGACCAGCTCTTGTACGTGGTAGCTCCCAGTATGATGGCTCCCCCGAGCAAGGCCCAGGCACCCGGAGTTTCCCGCTGCACCACCCAGGCCCATACTGGGTTGAGCACCGGCTCGAGCAAAAGGATAACGGAGGCCTCCAGCGCCGGGATGTGCCGGATGGCACTGGTCACGAAGATGTATGCCAGCGCGATCTGAAACACACCGAGGTAGACGATGATGGCCCAGTCGGACAGCGAGTGGAATCCCACGGGCAGCGCCATGGGGAGCGCGGCGAGGAACGCGATGAGGTTACCCAGCACGACCGCGAGAGCCGGCGAGCCGCGCTCGGGGTGAGAGCTCAGCCAACGGAGGCCCCCTACCGCTAGGGCCCAACACAAACCGCTTCCCAGGGCGAGCAGGTTGCCTCGTTCCGGATCAGGCGCCGTGGCCGCCGGCTGATCAACCCCTACAAAGAACAGTGCCAGACCGGCGCCCACCGCCAACATGAATTTCAGGTCTTGGCGTCGGACCGGCTCCTTCAGCAGCCAGGGTGAGAGTACCAGCAGATAGAGTGGTGCCGTGGACTGCAGAAAGATGGTGTTGGCCGCGGTCGTGAGTCGGTTAGCCAGGACAAACAGCGTGAGGCAGGCCGCGTAGCCCACTCCGACCAAGAGCGTAGGCCCGAGGGTGGCCCTCGATGCCCGGAGCGCCGTACCGCGCCCAGCGGCTGCGGTCATCAGCCACAGGGCCAGCGCCGCCACGCCGGAGCGAAAGCTGGCGATCTGCCAACCGTCGAATTGGGCGGCTTTGATCGCTGCCCCGCCGGTGGAGAACAGCAGCGCCGCGGCTAGCAGTTGGAGTCGGGCGGTTGTCTTGGATGTCATGCAGGGGAAGATGGCTTCCTGTCCTCATCCGGGACAGCGCTCCGAAAGCGGGGCCGCTCGAAGTCACTGAGGTCGAGCCAGCTCCAGGGGATGGCCCTGGTGCGGTAGCGTCCGGGAAGGCCAAGAGCCTTGAGAGTCGGCAGCTGGGCAACCATGGCCGAGAGTTTGGCCAGGAAACCCAGTTCTCCGATGACGAACTCATCGACGACATAGTCATTGCCGTCGGGGCGCACCCGGACCTCTTCGATGCACCCGACGGGCCGGCCCGCCGCGGTTCGAACCACGCGACCCAACAGCTGCTCTAGTGGTACCTCTCGTATGGTCATGATCCCGATCCCGGTATCCGGCCGATGATGCGGTCTCTGACCCAATGCTCCCACGGCATAGCATCGGCCGCGTCGATGTCCACCTTCACGTCCACTCCGATCTTCATGACCTTGGACCAGGGAATCCGGAGCGGCTCTGGCTTGCCTGGCCCCCAATTCCGGGTGAGCCGCCGGGCCCAGCGTTCGAGCCTCGGATGCAGGCGCCGGGCAAATAGATGCCCTCCGGTGAGGACGGCGCTGATGCGAGGCGCTGCGCCGTTCCGCAACTCAAGCATGATGCCGTCCACCTTCCCCACCCCGAGGCCGGTCTTATCCACCAGCTGTTGATCCAGGATCTGGCGCCCGACTTCCATTCAGCCTCCCATCAGCTGCAGCGGAATCGCCACCAGGGCAATGATCGACGCCAGGAGGCTGATGGCGATCACGGCCAGGTTGCCGATCCAGTGGTTGCCATACTCACCGACATAGTCGCGGTCGTTCATCAGGATCAGAAAGGGAAACGTGACGATGGGGAGCGTGAGTGAAGTCAGGGCCATAGAAAAAAGGGTGAGCTTGAGGGGGTCGATCCCGGCCACCATCAGCAGGGAGGTCAGCGCGATCATCACTGTGTACACCAGACTGAAGCGCGCGGCGTCCCTCGGCCTGACGTCCTCCCCCCAATTCCAGCCCAGACCTTGAGCAAACGAGTAGGCCGTGGCCAGCGAGATCTCGAGAGCGGCGCCGAGACAACTGACCAACAGGGTAGCTGCAAAGAGGTAAAATCCCCAGCGCCCCAGCGGACTAGTGAGAAGCAGTGCCACCTGTTCATAGCGCTCCGGCTCGATGCCGTGCGGATGAAAGACCATGGCGGCCACCACCAGCACCGCTATGGCGAGGATAGCGCCAAAGCTCATCCCCACGGTTGCCACCGCGCGATTGACCCCGATCTCGTCCTCGTCCCAGTGGTCCTCGATGGCACCGGCTGAATAGAAATAGAAGAGATAGGGGCTGATCGCCGCGCCGAGGATGCTGACGGCGGTGAACCAGTAGTGCACTGGCCGTTCTGTCGGCAGACTGGGCCAAGCTCCTCGCACCATGGCGTTCAACGGCGGATCGAGCATCACGGCGCCGACCAGGAAGGCAACTGCGACCATCCCCAGCAGGGAAACGCCGTTCTCGATCAGGCTGAAGCTTCCCTTCCAGAGCAGGAGCCAGGTGAGGAAGCCCACCGGTACGGCCCACCAGCGGAAGCTGATCCCGGTGACCAGCTGCAGTGCCAGACTCATTCCGCCGATCTCTGCCGCCAGCACCAGCAGATTTATCACCCCATCACTCACCAACGTGAGCAGGAAGATGCGGGGACCAAAGCGCTCCCGGAGCGCGTCCTTGATCGTATGCCGACTGACGGCAGCGAGCCGTCCCGACATCTCGACTAGGAAGATCACGCAGATGGTCCCCAGCACCACGGCCCAGATCAACCTGAAGCCAAAGGCTGCCCCCGCCTGGGCGGTTGTTGCAATGGCACCGACCTCGAGAAACCCCCCGATGCTGGTAAAGATGCCGAGCGCGATCTTGAGCAGCTTGCTCATGGGGTAACCCCCACCGAATCGGCAGGTTGACCCAGAGCCAAGGCGAGACCACGCAGCGAGCTCTGGAGACTGTCGCGTAGCTCAGGAGCGATGGCATTCCACTCCGACCGCTGCGCCAGCCGCCGGCGGCTTTCGAGTGCGGCATCGAGCACCTGGCGGCCATAGAGTTGGGGAACGGTGCCGACTGCGAGCGCGTCTGCGGTCATGCGAGCGGTGGCCACCCAGGACCGGAGGTCGTGTGCAGCCAGCTCGGCTTTCTGCTCCGGCGAAACGCAGCTCAGTACCAGCACGAGAGCTATCGCTGAGATCGGGGAACTCATCGGGAGCGGCATCCTCCGCCGCGGTTCCGCTTCGCTCAGAACGACGGCTCCGGCCTCGGCACCAGCTCTTCCGCTCCCGTTCTTCCGGCCGGCTCCCTTAACCAGGATCCAACGATGGCCAGGGCGGCGATCAGGTAGGCCAGTCCCGCCGGCACCCACATGATCAAGCCGGCCAACTGTTGGTCCTCGAGGGGAGTGAGTCCCCAGGCGGCGGCGCCCGATGCGTTCAGAGGATACCAGACGCGAGACGAGAAGGTGAGCAGGGCGCCGAGGATTGTGGTGTGCAGCGCGGTGGTGAAGAGGTACACTACCGCGCCGGGCCGGGCCCGCCGGCCTTGACCGCTTCGCAACGCCGTCCACCAGAAGAGCAGCCCGGTTTCCAGGAAGCTCAGGTGCTGCAGGCTGTGTATCGAGTCGCTGTGCAGAGTGGCCTGGAAGAGCGGTGGAGCGTGCCAGATCCAGATCGCCACTGCGTGGAGGATCCATGCGACGAGCGGCAAGGTCAGGACGCGCCAGGTATTACGGGCTGGGGGAAGCGCCGCCCACTCGCCGGCCAGGTGTCGCCACCGGATCGGGAGCGCCCAGACGGACGGCACCAGGGGTCGGCCCAGGACGAGCAGCGGGGCCGCTACGGCCATCAGCAGCTCGTGCTGCGCCATGTGGGCCGAGAAGAGCGTTTGGCCCCAATGGTGGAGCGGCGAGATCAGGGCAATGGCGAGTACGATCCAGCCCCCGCCGAAGGCCGCCGCTTCCCCGCCGTGGATGCCGCGACCCCTGCCCGCGCTCCGCCACAAACGGAGCAACCCACCGAAGTACAGCCAGCCAGTCAGGGCCAGGGCGCCTATGACTGCCGGCTCGAACGACCACCCACTCACGGCATGCACCTTCACTCCTTCACTGACATGGGTCGAGCACAAAGCTTGGAATCCACTGCGCCACGATCACCAGTAGGAACATCGCGCTTACCAGGAGTCCGGTGCCGGCCATGAACCGGCTACGGGCCAGCGGATCACCCGCATCGCCGGGCCAGTTCGTGCCGACGGTGTTCCAGGAGCGCCAGGCGGTCAGAAAACCGACCAGTGCCAGGAGCAGGCAGGCCAGCTGGGTCAGGTGGATCGGCAACAGGTTGTGTGAGGAGCAGGCCGGGGGCACCAAAGCGTAGGCTACCTCGAGGTTTATCAGGAACCCGACCGGTGCGAGAAGCAGTCCAGCCCACAGCCCCCGAAGATGCCGCGCATCGGAAACGTCGGTCCGAGGATCTACGGTCATGTAAGAGTCGCCCCACTACATGAAATAGGGAGACAGGAACACCACAACGTAGAGCGGAATCCAGACGCCGCTCATGAAATACCAGTAGAGCGCGTTGTCACTGGCCCCAGCCAAGTCCCGGTCCTCGATCGGCCCCTTGAACAGGAGCACGGTGAAGGCGATCGTCTCCGCCGTCTCCAGCAGCAGTAGGGTGCCATGCGCGGTCAGCGTAGCCCACGCGACCGAGCCGTATGCGTTGCTATCCCACCGGACGTTGAGTGACTGAAACTCGAACCAGCGCAGCACGGTCATGATGACCGCCAGCACCGAGCAGATCAGGAACGCCAGGCGAACGCCGCGGATGTCCATTCGGGTGGATGCGCGATCCGCCCACCGCATGGGGATATTGCTCAGCAGCATGAGCGCGGCCTGGAGAGTGGGCACAACCAGGGCCGGCCGAAACACGTGCTCGGGTGGCCAGGTGGAGAAGTTGCGTCGGAGATAGAAGTAGCTGGCCACGCAGATGAAAAGAGTGCTGCCCTCGATCACGATGAAGCCCAGCGTGCCCCACCACATTAGGCTGCGGTGGCCGAACACCGTGCGCGGGAGCGTGGCCACGTCGGCCACGATGCGGGTGGGCCTCATCCGGTCTGCTCCACCATCCGCTGCTCCCGATGATCCCGGCCATGAGGCCATCCCCAGCCGAGAAGCGTGAGGAGCAGCAGCGGGGTTCCGATCACGGCTCCCCAGGGCGTGAAGATCAGAGTGACGAACAGGATGGTCGTGGCCACCGCCGCGAGGAGCGGCCAGATGCTTGGTGGTGGATGCCGATGCAGGCTATCGGGCCGGGCGTCGAGCAGGGTCGTCACCAGGACGTCGCGCACGTCGGTCCGGAGCCCGCTCACCGCCGCCAGCTCCTCCGACCGCTCCCACAGTGGCGATCCGCTCTCCACCACAGGGATGTAGGTGAAGTTGTATGGCGGGGGAGGCGAAGTCGTCGCCCATTCCAGCGTGTCCGCAGCCCACGGGTCGTCACCGGCCCGGACTCCCCGTCTGAGACTCCGAGCAACATTGATCACGAAGAGCAGCACGCCCAGCACTACGAGCACAGCACCGGCGGTGGCCAGGAGGTTGAGTCGGCCCCACCCGGTGCCCGCGAGATAGGTGTAAACCCGCCGCGGCATGCCATCCAAACCGAGCTGGTGCATCGGGAAGAAGGTGAGGTTCACCCCGACGAACACGAGCCAGAAATTCCAGCGCCCCAGCCGCTCGTCCAGCATCCGGCCGGTGATCTTGGGGAACCAGTAGTAGAAGGCACCGAGAAGGGGGAAGACCGACCCCCCGATGAGCACGTAGTGGAAGTGGGCCACCACGAAATAGGTGTCGTGCACCTGCTGGTCGAACGAAACCGAGGCGAACATCACCCCGGTGACCCCACCGATCACGAAAAGCACCACGAAGCCGAGCACGAACAGGAACGGCACACTGAAGCGAGGGCGCCCAGACCAGATGGTCGCGATCCAACAGAAGATTTGGATCCCGCTCGGTACGGTGATCATCATGCTCGCCGCGGTGAAGAAGCTTTGCCCCAGCTGAGGGAGGCCGGTGGCGAACATGTGATGCACCCACAGGCCGAAGCTCAGGAATCCGATGCTCAGGAGCGAGAGGACCATGGCGGGATAGCCGAAGACCGGTCCGCGGGTGAAGGTGGCCACGATCATCGAGACGAATCCCAGGGCCGGGGTGAGAATGATGTACACCTCGGGGTGGCCGAAGAACCAGAACAGGTGCTGCCAGAGCAGTGCGTCACCCCCCTCAGCCGGATTGAAGAAGTGGGTGGCGACTAGCCGGTCCATCGCCAGCAGCTGGGTCGCGGTGGCCACCCAGGGCATGGCGAAGAGCACCATGAACGCCTGCACCAGCATGGCCCAGACGAACAGCGGCATGCGGTTCAGTGTCATTCCCGGGGCCCGGTTCTTGAAGATGGTGACGATCAATTCGACCGCGGCGACCAGTGCCGCGATCTCGGTGAAGGTGATCGACTGGGCGTACACGTCCACCCGCTTCCCCGGAGAGAACTCCGGTCCCGCCAGCGGCACGTAGCTGAACCAGCCGGTATCCGGCCCGGTATTAAGGAAGAAACTGATATAGAGGAAGAGTCCCCCGGCGAGATAGACCCAGTACCCGTAGGCGTTGAGCCTCGGAAAGGCGACGTTGCGGGCACCGATCATGAGCGGGACCAGGTAGAGTCCCACTGCTGTCACCACCGGCACGGCGAAGAGGAACATCATGGTCATCCCGTGCATGGTGAAGAACTGGTTGTAGGCGTCGGGGCCCAAGACCGAGTTCTCCGGCCGGGCCAGCTGAGCCCGCATCACCCCAGCTTCCAGGCCGCCCAGAATGAAGAACACCATGGCGGTCACGATGTAGCGCTTGCCGATGGACTTGTGATCCACGCTGGAAAGCCAGCCCCAGATACCAGGCGCCTGGCGCCATGTCTCATCCAGCTGGCGCCGAACAGCATCGTCGTCCGCCGGCCGGCCGGCATCCGTCCGAGATGGGGCGCTCATTTGAGCGTCTCCAGGTAGGCCACCAGCGCCAGCAAGTCGGGACCGCTGAACTGATTGGGCGGCATCCTGACCCCCGGCTTGATGACCTGAGGATTGACGATCCACCCGATCAGATTGTCCCGCGTGTTGGGTAGAGTGCCGGCCGCCAGGGTGCGCCGGCTCGCGAGGTGCGTCAGGTCGGGACCGATGCGGCTTCCGGCCGGCGTGCCGGAGATGGCGTGGCACATGACGCAGGGCGAGGCGAGAAACACCTCCTTGCCCCGGCGGGCCAGCGCATCGGTTGGGGTGAGGGCGGTGTCCCGCTGCCGGGCCAGCCAGCTGGCGAACTCGGCGGGTGGGTCGGCGATCACCAGGAATGCCATCTTCGCGTGCTGGTGGCCGCAAAACTCGGCGCATTGTCCCCGGTAGACGCCTGCGCTGTCGGCCTGAAACCAGAGGCTGTTCTCGTCTCCGGGTATCTGGTCCTTCTTGGGACTCAGGCTGATGGGCCAGAAGCTGTGGATCACATCGGTGGACTTGAGCTCAAACACGACCGGCCGGCCCACGGGGATGTGGATCTCGTTGGCTGTCGTCACCCAGTTCTTAGGCAGTGAATCCCGGTACTGGACCTCCCACCACCACTGGTGCCCGGTCACCCGGATCTGGAGGGCTCCCTTCCCCGGGTTGGTGGTGATGCTACGGCCCACCGAGACATCGAGGATCAGGAAGACGAAGAGAATGGCGGTAGTCACCGCGGTGGCCACCAGCGCCGACGTCCGCAAGGGCCACTCCCGCCGAGCGTCTTCAGCCGGACCCTCGTCCGAATCGCGGCGCCGAAACACAGCCCACAGGAGGGCCAGCACCACTAGCCCGAAGACCACCGCAGCAGTGATGAACATCGAGTCTCCCAGCCGATCCACCAGCCGCGCCTGAGGACTCGCCGGGTTCAGCGTGCTGTAGGACTGCTGAACGAGGGCGTGGGCGAACAGAACTGGCATCAGGGAATCTCTGCCGATTTCGGTATGGCCGATTGGACCGGCTTTGCCTTCTGAGCGGACTGCTCCTGGGGACGCACCTGCATGTCGTCGGTGCGGCCGGGAGCGACATCCTTCCGCAGCAGCCCGCTCATCGAGCGCACGTAGGCGGTGATCTGCCAGATCTGGTCGGGAACAATCTTGCGGCCGAACGACGGCATCCCATTGGGGCGCCCTTCGGCGATGGTCTCGTAGATGTTGGCCGGCCGGCTACCGTAGATCCAGTCAGCGTCCATCAGCGGCGGACCGATGCCCCCACCGCCCTGGAAGTGGCAGCCGGAACAGTTGTACTGGTTGTAGAGCGTTTTTCCCTGGGAGACGGCGTAGGCATTTTCTTCGTACGGGCCAGGTCTGGAGTCGGCCGGGACGTTGCCGCCGGGGACTAGCTCCACCTCGCGCACCTTGGGGTTGGCAACGGCCGAGCCCGAGGGGAGACCCTGGAAGTTCCGTTCCTCACGCTGACAGGCCGCCAGGGAAAGCGCGAGGACGGCGCTCAGGATGACGCTGTCACGGAAGCGCGAACACATAGAGCATGCCGCCCTTCGTCGTTACCTGGGGCAGATCCTTCATCGCGTTCACGAAACCGAGTGCCGCGCTGGAGTCCCGCACATCGAGTCCGCCGGCCACCACCGCCCCGGCCCATCCACCCACTCCTGAGAGTACCGCCACGTACTCTTTCCCATCCGGGCCTCGGTATACCACGGGCTGTCCGATAATCCCGGAGCCGGTCTTGAACTGCCAGAGCGGTTTGCCGCTGCGGGCATCGAGCGCCTTGAACCAACCCTCCATGGTGCCGTAGAACACCACGTCTCCCGCGGTGACCACGGTGCCGCTCCACACGGGAAATTTTTCCTTGACCTGCCAGGCTGCCTTCCGCGCCACCGGATCCCATGCAGTCACTACCCCGCGATTGCCACCGGGACCGGCGTACATCTTCACCGTCGCCGCGACGTAGGGTGTGCCCTCGATGTAGTTGGCCTCTCCTGTTTCGACATCCTGGCAGAGGTTCTGATGCGGGATGTAGAGCCATCCGGTTCGCGGGGAATACGAGGAGGGCTGCCAGTCTTTCATTCCCGGCGCCGCCGGACAGATCCCACGCACCACCTTGCCAGTGACCGGTGTTTTTTCCGCTATTTCGATCAGACGTCCGGTCTGGAGATCCACACCTCTGCTGGTAGTTATGTACCCATAAGGATCCGCAGAGAGCACCTCTCCGCTGGTTCGATCGAGCACATAGATGTAGCCGTTGCGCTCGGGACGGATTAGCACCTTACGAGTTTGACCTTTGATCGGAAGGTCCAGCAGGATCTGTTCGTTGATGCCGTCGTGATCGAACAAATCGTGCGGACTCCACTGGTAGGCCCAGACCGCCTCACCGTTCGCAGGGTCGCGAGCAAAGATGCCGGCGGTCCACTTGTTGTCCCCCGGTCGCACGTCCGGGTTCCAGGGGCCGGGGTTAGAGGTGCCGTAGTAGATCAGGTTGAGCTCGGGGTCGTACGAGATCCAGCCCCACGAGCCTCCACCACCGATCTTCCAGGCGTCTCCCGGCCAGGTCGTGACCCCGAGATCCTTCCCCTGGTCCTGCGAGTAGAACGGCTTGAAACGGGAGTCGATCAGCACGTCTTTGTCGGGGCCGGTATGATAGGCGCGCCACGCCAGCTTGCCGGTCTTCGCATCCAGCGCCGTGAGCCAGCCGCGGACGCCGAATTCGCCACCGCTGTTCCCTACCAGGACTTTGCCTTTAACCACCAGCGGTGCCATGGTCACAGTCTCGCCCCGGGTGATCTCCCCAACCTTGGTTTTCCACACCTCCTTGCCCGTTTTCGCGTCCACCGCCACCGTATGCGCGTCGAGGGTGTTGTAGTAGATCTTGCCGTCATAGTACGACGCGCCCCGGTTTACCAAATCGCAGCAGGCTACCCCCTGAGACGCCAGGGATGGATCCGGTTTGTAGGTCCACTTGAGCGGGGCGCCCGGTTGGGTCAGATCGAGCGCGTACAGCAGGTTGGGAAACGGGGTCACCACATACATCGTACTGCCCACCACCAGCGGGGCCGCCTCGTGTCCCCGGGTAACGCCGGTGGAGAAAGTCCAGGCCAGCTGCAGCTGCTGCACATTCTGGACAGTGATCTGACTCAGCGAGCTGTAGCGGGTGGAAGCGTAGTTCCGGGCGGGCATGATCCACTGGCCGTCGTCGGGGCCGGAGTCGGCCGCCGAGATCACGGGGACTCGCGAGGGAAGTCGCGTGGTTTGGTCCCCTTTGCCGGCGGGAGGTCCCCCAGGACGCGAGCACCCCAGCAAGACGAGGAGGGCGCCACCTGCCAGCGACCTAGACCTGCAAAGCTGCGAGCTCACCACATCCTACCGATCTGAGGAGCCGAAATCATTGCGAGCCCCAGATGGGGCTGCTGTGACCCACGCTACACTGAGGGTGGCGCTATACTATTTACCCCCATGCGCACGATCATAGAGCCTTTCAAAATCAAGTCGGTGGGACATCCGGCTT
>Ga0209382_10002837_pt1 | contig 24690 bp, 30 predicted proteins | sample SoiMetdeltSBSDD5_FD_187599 | JGI IMG/M metagenome (GOLD analysis project Ga0209382, IMG submission 187599) | Bulk soil microbial communities from a Populus tree surrounding site in Tennessee, USA - Soil MetaG P. deltoides SBSDD5 (SPAdes) (version 2) | ecosystem: Environmental > Terrestrial >... | reverse complement strand
AGATCGTCTGGCCGAGATGCTCGGCATGCCGAGCACGTGTCCGCACGGCAACCCGATTCCCGGCATGCCGCGGCCGCCGCGTGTGGAGCTGTTTCCGCTGAACCAGGCGAGAGAGGGCGCGACCGTCGTCGTGGAGCGCATCACCGAGGAAGCGGAGGCCGACAAGAAGCTGCTCGAGTATCTGTGGCGAAACGACGTGCGGCCGGGGCGCCGGCTGAGAATCATCGAGGTCGCTCCGTGGGCGGGGACGGTCACGGCCGCGGGTGACGACGGGCCGCCGATCGCGCTCGGCCTGCCGGCAGCGGCAAAGATCTGGGTCTATCGACCGACCGACCGATGAGGGGGACACGATGAAGGTCTTCTTTTGGGGGTTGGTGGCGGTGGCGTGCTGCTATGTGGCGTACGCGGGCATGATGTCGGTCTATCAGTGGTTCCAGATCCACAGCGTCATCGACGAGACGCTCGAGCCGCGCAATCTCCGCGAGCTGGCGACGGCGGGCGACGTGAAGATGCGCATCTTGCGTGAGGCCAACCAGGCCGGCGTCCCGATCGAGGACCGCGAGGTCAATGTGGTCGTGGCCGACCGCGAGCTCAAGCTGAACGTCGTGTGGACGTTCCCCGTGATCGTCTACAAGGGCGAGGCCGTCCTGGCGATTCCGCTGTCGGTCAAGAAGACGCACTCGCTCGGCGGCGGGCGCGCCTATCGCGGGCCGGATCCGGCCTTCGCCTCGGCGATGAGCTTCTTGACGCGCTCGCGATCCTCGGCGTTCGGCGCCACCTTGACGAATCGCTCCCAGGAGCTGACGGCGCCGGCGACGTCCTTCTTGGCCTCGTAGAGGACCTGTCCGCGGTAGAGCAGCGCCGGCGCGTAATCGGGATCGATCGCGAGCGCCTTGTCGAACGTCTCCAGCGCGCTGTCGGCGTGCCCCCCGATCGCCACGATGAAGCCGAGATGCGTCATGGCGTCGACGTTCTTCGGGTCGCGCTTGAGCACGGCCTGGTAGGCGGCGATCGCTTCCGAATACCGGCCTTCCGACAGTGATCCGCGCGCGGCCTGCAACATCCCGCGCATCACGTCCGGTGACACGGATCGCGGCGCCGCGGCGCCGGCGGTGGCGTCCGGGGCTGCGGTCATCGGCGGCATCACCGGCGGCATGGCCGCCGTCCGATCCGGCTCGGTGTAGCGCACGATGCCGACGCCGAGCAGCAGGCCGAATACCAGCAGGGCGACGCCGGAGGCGCCGAGGGCGATGGGATGGCGCCAGCCGTGCGGCGCCGCGTCGGCACGCGGCGCGCGGGAGACCGGCGCCGTTGTCGCCGCCGGGCCGAGGCGATCGAGCGCCGTCAGCGCGGCCGCCGCCTCGCCCTCGTAGCGGGCGCGGAGCTCCGCGTAGTCGGCGTCCGAGATGTGACCGGCGTCGTGCTCGAACGCGAGCTCGCGCAGCGCGCGCAGGGCCGCGCCCTTGGCCTCGAGCCACTGCTCGCGCTCATCCGGCGGCAATGCCAGCAACGGCGCGGCGCCGCCGTCGCGCCGCAGCAGCGGCCACACGGTGAAGGCCAGCGCCGGCAGCCCGAGGACGACCGCCGCGATCACGATGCCCATCACGGACCGCTCTCGAGCTCGCGCCGGATGCGCTCGCTCATGGCGGCGTCGATTCGCGGCGGGGCCGGCGCAGGCCGGCGCGTCCAGCGGTGGAGCAATGCGGCCACGGCCACGAGGCCGACCGCGACGGCCGCGATCGGAAATCCCCAGACGAGAAGGTTGAAGCCTCGCCGGCGCGGCGAGAGCAGGATCCACTCACCGTAGCGCGCCACGAAGTACTCGCGCACCTGCTCGGGGGTATCGCCGGCCGCCAGCCGCTCGCGCACGATCGCACGCATCTGCGCCGCCATCTCCGAGGGCGAGTCGGCGACCGAGAGGTTCTGGCACACCACGCAGCGCAGCTCGGAGGCGATCTGGTGCGCCGTCGCGTCGGAGACCGGCTGCGCCGGCGGCTGCGCGCGGGCCACGCCCGCCAGCACGAGCAGGCCGAGCAGCAGGCTCGTGAAAAGGCGCCGACGCCGGCTCGGTGGCATTCGCGTTGCAGGCCCGTCGACGATCGCGCATGCCTCGTCAAGGAGGGCTGCATGGAGACCGGCGCGTTTCTGCGTGACCTCGTCACGAAGCTCGAGCCGAACGCCACCGTCGTCGGAGTCGAGGAAGCTCAGGGCGGGGACCTCTATCGCGTGCGTCTCGCCGGGACGACCGGCGTCGAGGCCCATTGCGAGATTCCTCGCGGCGACGTCGAGGCCGCCGAGCGGTGGGGCGAGGCGCGCCGCCGCGTCGCCACCGCGCTCAAGCGCTGCGCCGACGACGTGGTGGCCCGCGTGGGCGACGGGCGCGCCTGACCATCGCCGCACGTCAGAGGAGCCGCTCGAGCGTGCCACGGATCACCTCGTCGGTCACGGCGCCGACGTGCTTGGCGCGGATGGTCCCCGCGCGGTCCACGAAGAACGTCTCGGGTACGCCGTAGACGCCGTACTCGACGGCCACCTTTCCACCGGGATCGGGCGCGTTGGGAAACGTCAGCTCGAAGCGGCGGATGAACTCGCGTGCGGCCTCCGCCGTGTCCTGCATGTCGATGCCGACGACGACCACGCCGCGGTCGCGGTACGTCCGCCACGCGCGCTCGAGCACCGGCGCCTCGTCGTAGCACGCGGGGTTGCACCAGGAGGCCCAGAAGTTCACGACGACGACCTTGCCGCGGAGCGGGTCCAGCGCGAGCGGTGTGCCGTCGAAAGCGGTGAGCGTGAACGCGGCCGCCGGGCGGCCCACGAGCGGCGACGGGATGTTGCGCGGATCGAGGACGAAACCATAGGCGAGTAGCGCCAGCACCGGCACCGCGGCCAGCGGCAGGAGCCAGCGCCAGCGGCGTTTCACGCGGGCTTCCGCCGCTCGGGCGCGACGGCCAGGGCGGCGCCGAGCGTCAGCACCAGACCGCCGATCCAGATCCAGCTCACGAGACGGTTGACCTGCAGCTTGATGGTGGCCTGCGAGCCGTCACGCGCGAAGTCGCCGAGCACGACGTAGAGGTCCTCGAGCAGCCCCAGCCGATAGTCCACGTACGCGATGGGCGACTGCTCCTGCGGATAGAATTTCTTGGCCGGCTGCAGCACGGTGCCGCCGGCGCGCCCGCCGTCGACCGTGAATGTCCCGGTGACCTTGAAGTGGTTCGACTCCTCGCTGGCGGCGAGGCCGTCGAAGCGCAGCCGGTAGCCGGCGAGCTCGGCGTGCTCACCGGGACGCAAGGTCGTCTCCGTCTGCACGGACCACGCCTGCGACCCGGTGACGCCGAGCGCGATCACGAGGATCCCGAGATGCACGATGAAGCCGCCATAGCGGCGGTTGTGGCGCAGGAGCAGGCCGCCGAGCGCGCGCGGGATCGCTTCGCCCACCCGCACGCGCGCGCGCGTGGCGCGGGCGACGTCGACGGCGATGGTCGCCGACACGAAGGCGGCCAGTGCGAGCGAGAGCACGGCGAGGGTCGAGCGGACCCCCAGCGCGAAGACGACCGCCGCCCCCACGATGCCGACGACGGCCGGCCACAGGAAGTTGCGCTTGAGGTTGTCGATCGAGGCGCGCCGCCACGCGATCAACGGGCCGACGCCCATCAGGAAGATGAGCCCCAGGAAGAGCGGGACGTTCACCTGGTTGAAGAACGGCATCCCCACGCTGACCTTGATCCCGCGCAGCGCCTCGGAGACGAGCGGAAAGATGGTGCCGAAGAAGACGGTGAACGTGGCCGCCACCAGCAGCACGTTGTTCAGCAGGAACGCCGACTCGCGCGAGACGACGGAGTCGAGCTCGCCCTGGGCCCCGAGTGTCTCCCAGCGCCAGGCGAGCAGGCCAAGGGCGACCAGGACCACCAGCGACAGAAACGTTAGAAAGAAGATGCCGATCGAGCCCTGGGTGAAGGCGTGCACGGAGGCGATCACGCCGGACCGTGTCAGAAACGTGCCGAACAGCGTGAGGGTGAAGGTCAGGATCACCAGTGCCAGGTTCCAGAGCCGCAGCATGCGGCGGCGCTCCTGGATCATGACGGAATGCAGGAACGCGGTGCCGGTGAGCCACGGCATGAACGCGGCGTTCTCGACGGGATCCCACGCCCAGTACCCGCCCCAGCCGAGCACGTGGTAACTCCACCAGCCGCCGATGAGGAGCCCCAGCGAGAGGAAATACCAGGCGGCGATCGTCCAGCGCCGTGTCGCGGTGATCCAGAAGTCGGTCACGCGGCCGGTGATGAGCGCGGCGAGCGCGAACGCGAACGGCACCGTGAAGCCCGTGAAGCCGAGATAGAGGGCGACCGGATGCGTGATCATCCCCGAGTCTTCGAGCAGGGGATTCAGCCCGCGGCCGTCCGCTGGCGCGGGCGTGAGCCGCTGGAACACCGGCGCCGGCACCGTCATCACCAGCAGGAAGAAGGCCAGCACGCCCAGCATGACCGTGAGCACCCACGGATAGAGCTCGCGCGCGTTCCGGCGGTGTCGCAGCATCACGATCAGCGTGTAGATCGCCAGCATCCAGGCCCACAGCATGATCGAGCCCTCGAGGGCGCCCCACACGGCGGTCATCCGGTAGTAGAACGGCGTGCCGAGATTGGTGTTCATGGCGACATAGCGGACCGAGAAGTCGAACGTCAGGAACGCATAGATGAGCAGCGCGAGGCAGGCGGTGAGGATGCCGGCCACGACGAGCGCGGCGTGCTGCGCTGATTCCACGAGGGCGGCGCGCCGGGTGCGCGCGCCGACCGCCGCCGTCACCGCGCCCAGCACCGCGAGCACGAGGGCGACCACGAGGGCGCCGTAGCCGACCTCGGGAATCATCGGGGTGCGCTCTGCAGCGTCCGCATCAGCTCCCTGTAGCCGGCGGCGTTCGTGTCATGCGGGGCGGTGTACTCCTCCGAGTGCTTGGCCATGATGTGGCTGGATTTGAAGTATCCCTCCGCGGCCCACGAGCCCTCCACCACGGCGCCGCGTCCCTCGCCGAACAGATCCGGCGGCGTGCCCTTGTGCCGCACCGGGATCGTGCGCTTGCCGTCGGACAGGGTAAACGTCAGATCCAGCGTCCGCGGCTCCCACTTCAGCGAGCCGGGCAGCACCATGCCCCCGAGTCGGTAGGCCTTGCCGGCCACCGGCGCGGCGCCGAGCTCCGACGGCGTCACGAAGTAGACGACCGACTGACTGACGCCGGCGTAGATCATGTAGCCGAGCGCGGCCAGGATCACCAGCCCGCCGACGATGAATTTCGGTTTCACGGTTGTAGCGGGCCCCGCGAGGTCGGCTCGATCCGTGGGTGGCCTGATCGAGACGGTTCCCGGCTCCGCTCCGCGATCTGTCGGTCTGCACTCGATGTGTGTGCGGGATGCTCCGTGTGCGCCGTGGCGGTGTCTGCCACGGTGGTCGTGGCGCCTGTTGTCGTCCCGGTCTCCGCCCTCGTCCTGCCGGTTGCCGTTCTCCGCGTTGCTGTCATCGTCGCTCCGTGCAGACTTTTTTCTTTTCGCACCAGGCGTCTCCAGTAGAAGCCGAGCGCAAGGGCGGTGAGGGCGTAGGCAGCGAGGACATAGCCCCAGTTGTCCGGCATCACGCGAGGGCGCCGTGCTCGGCACGCAGCAAGCGAGCGCGCTTGGCCACGAGATACGCATAGAGCAGGGTGAAGGCGGCCAGGTTCACGAGCAAGGGCCACAAGATCGCGGGCGAGCCGCTGAAGCCGCCCGGCTTCATCAGGGACGGCGGCTGGTGCAGCGTTCGCCACCAGTAGACGGAAAAATGGACGAGTGGCATGTCGAGCGCGGCCACGATACCGAGCACGGCGCAGTAGCGGGCCGCCCGGTCGCGATCGTCGATCGTGCCGCGTAGCAGCAGATACCCGACGTACATCACGAAGAGAATCGCCACGCTGGTGAGCCGCGCGTCCCAGGTCCACCATGTGCCCCACGTCGGCTTGCCCCAGATGGAGCCGGTGGCGATGGCGAGGCCGGTGAAGATCACGCCGACCTCGGCGGAGGCGTGCGCGAGCCGATCGGCGGCCGGCCGTCGGCGCACCAGATACACGACGGACGCCAGCGCCACCACGGCGAAGGCGACGTAGGCGACCCAGGCCAGCGGCGGGTGCACGTACATGATGCGCTGCACGTTGCCCTGCGTGGTCTCGCGGGGGGCGACCCCGAACGCCATGACCAGTCCCACGCCAAGGCCGATCGCGGCGAGCCAGCCCAGCGCGCGTATCATCCCGCCTCAGCCCTCCAGCACGGCGTCGAAGGTCAGCAGCCCGATCACGACGTAGACGACGTCGGCGGCCGCCAGCAACTTCACCCAGTGCGCGACGGCGCCGAGTGACTCGCCGAGGAGCAGCGCCTCGGTAGCCTTGACGGTGGCCAGGAGCACCGGAATCTGGACGGGCAGCAGCAGGACCGGGAACAGCACCTCCCGCGCGCGGACGTGCGCCGTCATCGCCGCGAACAGCGTGCCGACCGCGCCGAGGCCGAGCGTGCCGAGCGCGACGACGAGCGGCAGACCGGGCAATGCGCCGCCCAGATCGATGTCGAAGAAGATCACGAACAGGCCGAGCACGAGCGTCTCGACGAACGCCATCAGCGCCAGGTTAGCGGCGAGCTTGCCGAGGTAGATGGCCGACTTGTCGCCCGGCGCCAGGAGCAGTCCCTCCCAGCAGTCGTGCTCCCGCTCGAGCAGAAACGTTCGGCCGAGCGCGAGCAGCGCGCTGAGGATGAAGCCCAGCCAGAGCACGCCGGGGAGCACGCCGGCCAGCCGCTCGCGGTCCGGCCCCAGGGCAAACTGAAAGACGAAGAGGAGCAGAAGCGAGAAGAACAGCAGCGCGTTGAGCGTCTCCTTCGAGCGCCGCTCTACCAGCAGATCTTTCCAGGCCACCACCGCGGCGCGCCGCGCGAACGTCATGCGCCTTCCTCGGCGTGGGCGGCGTACAGGCGCTGCACGTCGTCGGGATCGAGACCGCCACGCGGCGTGTCGAGCGCGATGCGCCCGCCGGCCAGGATCGCGATGCGATCGGCGATGCCCAGCTCGCGCCCGAAGGAATGCGTCACCATCAGCAACGCGCCGCCCCGGCTCTTGAAGGTCTCCAGCTGTCCCTCCAGCCATTTCTTGGCGCGCTGGTCGAGCCCGCCGAACGGCTCGTCGAGGGCCAGCACGGCCGGCTGGAAGAGTGTGAGACGCGCGAGGGAGAGCCGCCGTTTCATGCCGGCGGAGAACGTGCGGACACGGGCCGTGCCCGTGCGGTCGAGGTCGACGGCCGCCAGCGCCGCTGCGAGCTCGGGGTCCGACGGCGCGCGACCGCCGAGCGTGGCCCAGAACCGCAAGTTCTCCGTCGCGGTAAGGTCGTCGTAAACCCACGCACCGTGGCCGGCAAACCCGATCCGCCCGCGCACCCCCTCGGCGTCGCGCACGGCATCGCGGCCGGCGACGAAGACGCGCCCACTCGTCGGCCGCAGGATCGTCGCGACGATCTTGAGCAGGGTCGTCTTGCCGGCGCCATTGCCGCCGAGCAGGGCGACCGCCTCGCCAGGCCGCACCTCGAGACTCACTCCGTCGAGCACCGGCTGGACGCCGAACGCCTTGCGCACGTCGCTGAGACGAATGACGGGCTCCGCTGTCATCTGTCGAACCGACCTATTCTCGCTTGCCCGCCGGAGGCGGTCAAGGAAGCGACCTGGCCAGTCCGCTCGCCGGCCGCGAGAAATCGGTAGACGCAGACGAGCACCGCCGCCATGTCGACGGCGCCGCCAACGGCCCACATGAGCACGCCGCCGAGCGCCTGATCGTCGAGCGCGCCGTACGCATAGAGCGCCCGCGGCGCCGCCGCCAGAACGATCCCGAGCCCCGCGCTCTGGAAGGCGCCGAGCAGGAGATAGACGATCCGCCAGCCGAGCGCGGGCGGCCGCGAGGCGCGCGGCGCGGGGTCGATCACCGGCCACCAGAAGAGCGCCGCCGTCGCCGCGAAGAGCAGGTGCTCGACGTCGTGCAGCGCCCCGCTCGCGAGCGCGGCGTCGTAGACGGCGGGCACGTGCCAGAGCCACAGTGCCGCCGCATGAAGCGTCCACGCCACCGGCATACGCGTGAGCGCGTGAAAGATTCGGCGGGGCGCCGCCGGCGCGACGAGCGCGAGGCCGACGACACGCCGGGCGGCGCACGGCAACGCCCACATCACCGCGGGCAGGGGATCGGCGAGCAGCAGCGCGGGAACGGCGACCACGATGAGCAGGAGGTGCTGCATCATGTGGGCGGCGAACGACTCGTGGGCCGCCTCGTGGAGCGCGAGCAGCGCGACCGCCGCCGCCGTCAGGCCGCCGAGCGTCAGCGCGAGACGGGTGATGAGAGCTCGACGGCACCGCGCCGGGCTGCGTCGCGCCAGTCGCGTCCAACCCGTGAGATAAAGGACCGTGAGAGCCGCCAGCGGGAGCGCGATGTCCGTGCGCCAGGCCGGGCCGACCTCGCTCACCAGCGGAGCAGCGTGCGTGCGACGTTGTAGAGCGCCTCACCGAGCAGAACGGCGAGGTTGAGCAGCGCCAGGGCGGTCAGCACGCGCTCGACCACCCGCGCCTCAGTCTCCGAGACCGGGACCGAGGCCGCCCCAGTACGCGATCAGATAGTAGATGCCCCACAGCGCCAGGATCGCGTAGACGACGAGCAGCCAGCGGTTGACGCGACCGGTGCGCGTGCTCACCTCACCACCGGCGTAGTCGTGCACGCGGTCATCGTCCGTCATCGTCGATGCCCTCCGCGCGCAAGACCTGACGCCGGCTCGCCTCGGCATCGGAGAGCGCGCCGCTGGCGGCGCCCCAGAGAAAGGCGCACACCGCGGCCAGGCCCATCAAGAGCGCCACCGCGAACTCGCCGAGCGTGAGGTAGTCGATCACGGCTACTCCTTCATGCCCCGCGGCCAGAGCTTGCGCGCGGCGCCGGCCGCGCTGCGGCGCGCGGTGTCCGGCTCGAACGCGTCGCGCGGATCACGCGACGTCCCGGCCGCCGCATCGAGCGCCGCCTTCGCCTCCGCGGAGAGCGGGAGCCGCTGGCCGGTGAGCGGGTCGACCCAGGCCGACAGCGACAGCACGTAATAGGAGATGGCCCAGCGCTCCGCGTCGGTCATCGCATCGGCAAACGACGGCATCGGCGTGCCGTCGAGCCCGGTCGTCATCGTGCGATAGACGTCGGCCACGGTGGCGCCGGCCTTGAGCTCGCCCCGGGTGAAGTCCGCCGGCTGGATCGGGCGTTCGAAGTCGTCTTTCAGTGTCCCCGCCGACGGGCCGTCGCCCTTGCCGGTCTCGCCGTGGCACTCCGCGCACTTCGCGCGCTCGTAGAGCGCCTTGCCCTCCACCAGGAGCTGCGGCGTCGCGCGTGGCGCCGGCGGGATGACCAGCGGCGCCTCCGTCGCGTCCTCCTTCCAGCGCCTGGAGAGCGTCTTCAAGTACGTGACGACGGCCAGACGCTCCTTCTCGCCGACCTCATGCCACGTGGGCATCGCCGTCCAGCGGACGCCGCGCGTGATCGTGCGGACCAGATCGCCGTCGGTGGGCAGGGTCCCCGACGGCGTCGTGCGGAACTTGAAGACGCCGGCCGTGAAATCGCGCGGCAGCGGCCAGAGGAAGGTGGCGGCGGGCCCCGCGCCGTTGCCGCGCTCGCCATGGCAGCCGACGCAATGCGCCTCGAAGACTTCCTTCCCGAGCTCGCGATTCGCCTCGGTGTCGGGGATCCCGCTGCCTGCCACCGCGGCATTCTGCGGCTCGAAGACGTCCCGCCAGGCGCCGCGGTTGGTGCCGAGCTTCTGCAGATAGCGCACGAGCGCAATCATGTCGGCCGACGGCGCGATCAATCGGATGGTGCCGCCGTCCCTGGAGCGTCCCAGCGCCACGTCGTCCCCCAGCAGGGACGTGTCGAGCACCGGCCGGCCGTCGACCGGGAATCCGCTCGGCCCTGGCCGTACGAATGCCTGCAACGCGCCGTTGACGAACAGGGTCACGTTTCGATCTGCGCGCATGGTGAACCACCGGCGGAGTGCGGGGCTGTCGGCCAGCACATCGCCAGTCTTGATGCCGCCGCCGACCCGGATGTCGGCGGTCTCGAACAGCCATTTGAAGCGCGGCATGATCGATTCGGGCACGGTGATGCGCGGATCCCAGGTGTGGGCGTAGTGCCAGTCGTCGGAATACTTCAGCCCGACTCGCGTCAGATCCGGACCGATGCGTCGCGTGCCGAGAAGATGCGGCTGGTCGTGCGCGTACTCGCCCGCCTCGGACACGGGGCCCCAGCGAAAGTCCTCGCCGGCCACCGGCCGCACGTACTGGCTGTGGCAGTACCAGCAGCCCTCACGAATATACACGCCGCGACCGCGCTGCTCGAGGGCGGTGTAGTCGCTCGCGTCATGGCGCACCCACTTCACGTCGCCCAGCTCGGTGCGAACGGCGCGCGTCACCCGCGTCGTTCGTGTCTCGGGCGCGAGCGCGGGCAGGATGCCCTGCACGAGCATCGCGAGGCCGACGAAGGTGAAGCCGGCGATCCAGGCGACGGTGGCGATGGACCTCACGCCGTCCTCGGCGACACGGCGGACGTCCGCATGAGGTTGATCACGAGCAGCGACATGCCGACGTCCATCGAGATCCCGGTCAGCGTCCGGAGCCACCAGTAGGGACGCATCGACACGGTCGTGTCGACGAATTCAGCGCCGCTGATCAGCATGAACCCTTGCTGCAGACCCTGCGCGGTCAGTACGAGCGCCATCGAGCCGATGCCGAGCGTGATGAGCCAGTATGCCCAGTTGCCGAGGCGGAACGACCAGAGCGGCGTGCCGGCCAGCCGTGGCCACACATAGACGGCGCCTCCGACGGCCCACAGGATGAACGTGCCGAAGATCGTCAGGTGCGAGTGCGCGACCACGAAGTCGGTGAAGTGGGTGGGCTCCTGGATCGCGCGCAGCGCCTCCACCGAGCCCTGGAAGCAGCCGAGGAGATAGAGGACGGCGCCCGTGATCAGGAACTTCGCGGGGAGGTTCTGTCCGAACTCCTGCCAGCGACCGAGCATGGTGCCGAAGAAGTTCTGCAGGACCGTCCACACCGGCACGATGAGCATCATCGACGACACGATGGCGATCGTCTCCGCCCAGTCGGCGATCGGTGAGTACAGATAATGATGGATGCCGACGAACGGATAGAAGAACGCGAGCGACCAGAAGCCGATGAGCGAGAGCTTGTGGCTATAGATCGGGGCCCGCACGCTGGCCGGCAGGAAGTAGTAGATGAGCACGTACCCGGCCGGGGTAATCCAGAGTCCAACGACGTAGTGAATGAAGAGGCCGTGCCAGGCGGCGTTGTTGATGCCGGGCAGGTACGAGGGACCGAAGGCGAGCAAGATGAGATTGGCGTCCGTCCACACGAGAGCCGCGATCAGGTACCAGAGCGAGACGTAGAGCGGCGTGTCGCGCCGGCGGCGAATGGTCATCAGCATCTGCACGGTGAGGGCGGCGATCACGCCGAGGATCACGAGCGCGTTGCCGAGAGGCAGCTCGCCGACCTCCCATCCACGGTTCCAGCCGGCGAGGATGAGCACAAGGCCGACCACAAGGTTCACGTTCCAGATCCAGAGGAGCGGCCAGCCCCAGTGTTCGCGCCAGAGGCGAACGCCGCAGAGGCGCGGAACGATCCAGTGGCAGAGGCCGAGGAACAGCGTCGAGAACGCGCCCCACACCACACCGTTCACGTGCACGGGGCGAAGCCGACCGAAGGACAGCCAGGCGGCGTCGCCGAGGAACGTGGGGTCGTTGAACTTCATCGACACCAGCGCGCCGACGGTCGGAAACACCAGGAGCCACACGAAGCCCCACGCGAGCCAATGGCGGACGAGCGCCGCAGGAACGAACTCGTCGTTCGGCGTTGCGGTCAGCGGCAGAGCAGGGCCCGGGCCGGAGTCAGCGCGATGAGGGGGCGTGACGGGCGACGGCCCGTCACGCCCGCGAGTCCATCAGGACAGCCGCATCGAGCGGAGGCGCGCGATGCGCTCCTCCGTCGACGGGTGCGTCGAGAACAGTCGCATGAGGCTCTGGCCCGTGAGGGGATTGACGATGAAGAGATGCGCGGTGGCCGGATTCGCCTCCATGGGTCGCATGTGGGCGGCCACCTCGAGCTTCTCCAGCGCCTTGGCCAGTGGCCAGGGGCGACCCGCCAACCGCGCGCCGGTGGCGTCGGCCTGGAACTCGCGCGCCCGCGAGACCGCGAACTGCACGAGCATGGCCGCCAGCGGCGCCAGGATCGCGAACGCCATCATGACGATTGGGTTGCTGCCGCCCTCCTCGTCGTCGCGCGAGCGGCCGCCGAAGAGCGCGCCCCACTGCGCCATGTGGGCGAGATAGGTGATGGCGCCGGCGAGGGTGGCCGCGATCGTGGAGATCAGGATGTCGCGGTTCTTCACGTGCGAGAGCTCGTGGGCGAGCACGCCCTCGAGCTCCTCGTCGTCGAGGATGCGCATGATCCCCTCGGTGACGGCGACGGCGGCGTGCTGCGGATTGCGCCCGGTGGCGAATGCGTTCGGCGCATCGGTCGGGATGATGTAAACCTTCGGCAGCGGGATGTCGGCGCGCTGGGCGAGTCGGCGCACCATCGCATAGAGTTGCGGCGCCTGGGCTTCCTCGACCGGCTTGGCGCCGTACATCGCGAGGACGATCTTGTCGGAGAACCAGTAGCTGAAGAAATTCATGACCAGCGCGAAGAAGAACGCCATGACCATGCCGCGCTGGCCACCGATGGCGCCGCCGGCGAGCACGAGCATCGCGGTGAGCACCGCGAGCAGCAAACCCGTCTTGAACACATTGGACACGCGGATCCCCCCTTCCTGAGACCTCGTCGGTGGTCGGGCCGAACGACGAAAAAAGCGTAGCAGAGGCGCTCCGAGCGGTCAAACGCCTTGACTCACCGTACCCCCGTCGATATACTGGGCCGGTTATAAGAAAATTCTTTCTATGACAAAGAGTTACGCAGGTTCATGACGATGGTCATCAAGGTCTCCGAGCTCGACGAGCAAGGCCTCAGCGTCACCGACCCGAGCGCCCTCGAGCGAGCGTTCAGCGACCCCTCGTGGCGGCTGGAAACCGTGTCGCTCCAGATCGATCCCGACGGGGTCGACGTGTTCGTGCACGGCCGTGTCGGCGCCACCGTCCCCCAGACGTGCAGCCGGTGCCTGGAATCCTTTCCGGCGCGCGTGGACGCCCCCGTCGACGTGCGTCTCGTTCCGCGTCCCGCCACCGCCGACACCTTGGAGCTCGGCGCCGACGACCTAGACGTGGACTTCTACGAGAACGATCTGCTCGATCTCGACCGCGTGGTGGAGACGGAAACCACCCTGGCCCTGCCGATGAAGCCGCTCTGTCGTGCCGACTGTCGGGGCCTGTGCCCTGCGTGCGGCGGCAACCGCAACCTCGTGCAGTGCTCGTGTTCGGAGCGTGCGCCGGACCCGCGGCTGGCCGCCCTCCGCGACCTGGCCTCCCGCCCGCGCAACTGACCTCCGGAGGAAAACTGCCATGCCGCTGCCGAAACGCCGCCACTCGAAGACGCGCGGGCGCAAGCGCCGCACGCACTACAAGCTCAACGACCCGACGCGCGCCGTGTGCCCGCAGTGCCGCGAGGCGAAGCTCCCGCACCGCGTGTGCCCGCACTGCGGGTACTACAAGGGTCGCGAGATCGTCGCGACCGAAGGTAGCTAGCTGAAGATCGCGGTCGACGCCATGGGGGGCGATCACGGCCCTGCCGTGGTCGTCGAGGGTGCGGCCACGGCCGTCCGCGAATTCGGCGCATCGGTCATCCTTGTCGGGGACCGTGATGCCATCGAGCGCGAGGTTCTGCGCCTCGACGTCGGCAAGCTCGACATCGAGATCCGTCACGCCTCGCAAGTGGTCGGCATGGCCGAGACGCCGTCGGTGGCCCTGCGACGCAAGCGCGACTCTTCGCTGCGCATCGCGGCCGAGCTCGTGCGTGACGGGAATGCCTCGGCGTTCGTCTCCGCCGGCAACACCGGCGCCGCCATGGCCATCGCGATGTTCGTTATCGGCGTTCTTCGCGGCATCGATCGTCCCGCCATCGCGGCCGTGCTGCCGAGCCTCAAGCGCTACACGGTGCTCCTCGACGTCGGCGCCAACGTGGCGCCGAAGCCATGGCACCTCTTCCAGTACGCGCTGATGGGCCACGTCTACGCGCGGGGGATCCTCGGCGTGGACCGGCCTCGCGTCGGGCTGCTGTCGGTCGGCGAGGAAGAGGGCAAGGGCAACGACCTCACCAAGGAGGCGTACGACCAGCTCAAGGAGTCGTCGCTGAACTTCGTCGGCAACGTCGAGGGCCGGGACATCTACAACGGCTCCTGCGACGTCGTCGTCACCGACGGCTTCACCGGTAACGTGGCGCTGAAGATCTCCGAAAGCCTGGCCGAGATGCTCGGGGCCATGATCAAGGAAGAGCTGACGCGTGACGTCCGCTCGAAGCTCGGCGCCGCGCTGGCCATGCCGGCCTTCTCGCGCTTCCGCAGGCGCGTGGACTACACGGAGATGGGCGGCGCCCCTTTGCTCGGCATCGACGGCGCCGCGATCATCTGCCACGGCGCGTCGCCGGTGAAGGCCATCAAGAACGCGGTGCGTGTGGCCGCGGAGTGGGCGAAGGCGGGACTCAACGAGCACATCAAGGCCGCCCTGGAGGCGGAAGTCGCGCGCGGGGGCCGGGAGGGAGGCCGCGAATGACGCGGGCCAGGATCATCGGCGTCGGCTCGTACGCGCCCAAGCGAGTCCTCACGAATGCCGATCTCGAGAAGATCGTCGATACCAACGACGAGTGGATCGTGCAGCGGAGCGGCATCCGACAGCGTCACATCGCCGATGAGAACGAGGCGACCTCCGACCTCGCCGTGCGCGCCGCGCAGCAGGCCATCGAGCGCGCGAGCCTCGTACCCGAGGACATCGACTTCATCGCCGTCGGTACGACGACGCCGGACATGTACTTCCCGACCGTGGGCAACATCCTGCAGCAGCGGCTTGGCTGCCGCCGCGTCGGCTCGGTCGACATGCTGGCCGCCTGCGCGTCGTCGATCTACAGCCTGTCGATCGGCTCCCAGTTCATCCAGACGGGAAAGTATCAGCGCGTGCTGTGCGTGGGCGCCGAGACGCTGTCGCGCATCACTGACTTCACCGACCGCGCGACGTGTGTCCTGCTGGCCGACGCCGCCGGCGCGGCCGTGCTCGCGCCGTCCACCGACGATCGCGGCCTCATCGACTTCGACCTGTACTCCGACGGGCACTTCTGGGAGCTGCTCTACATGCCGGGCGGTGGCTCCCGGCATCCCGCCAGCCGGGAGACGGTCGAGGCACGGATGCACTACGCGAAGATGAAGGGCGCCGAGGTCTTCAAGGTAGCGGTGCGGATGTTCAGCGAGTGCACCGCGCGGATCCTTGAGCGCAACGGGCTGACCGCCAAGGACGTGGACCTTTTCATCCCGCACCAGGCCAATCTCCGGATCATCGAGGCGGCGGCGAAGCGCGTGGACCTGCCGATGGAGCGTGTCTTCGTGAACGTCGACCGCTACGGCAACACCGGCGCCGCCTCCGTGTACGTGGCCCTCGAAGAGGCCGTGTCCTCGGGGCGGCTGAAGCGCGGGGATCTCGTCATGCTGGCGGCCTTCGGCGGCGGCTTCGCCTGGGGCGCCGCCCTCATGCGCTGGTAGCGATGATCGCCTTTGTCTTTCCGGGGCAGGGCTCGCAGACCGTCGGCATGGGCAAGGGGTTCTACGACGCCTCACCCGCCGCGCGGAAGCTCTTCGACGCGGCCAACGCGGCGCTCGGATTCGACCTCACGCGCGTGATGTTCGAGGGGCCGGAGAGCGAGCTCGCGCTGACCGCGAACACGCAGCCGGCGGTGCTCACCGCGAGCGTGGCCGCCGCCGCGGCCTGCGCCGAGCGCGGACTCCGACCGGCGCTGGTGGCCGGCCACAGCCTCGGCGAATACGCGGCACTCGTGGTGGCCGGCGCGCTGCGCCTCGACGACGCCGTACGAATCGTGCGCAAGCGCGGCGAGTTCATGCAGCAGGCGGTGCCCGTCGGCACCGGCGCCATGGCCGCCGTGATGGGACTGGCCATCGATGCCGTCGAGGCGCTGTGTCGCGACGCCGCCGGCGGTGAGGTGGTCGAGGTCGCAAACGTCAACTCCGCCGCGCAGATCGTCATCGCCGGCCACAAGCCGGCAGTCGAGCGCGCGGTCGCGCTGGCGGGGGAGCGCGGCGGCAAGAAGTCCGTGCTCCTCCCCGTGAGCGCGCCCTTCCACTGCGCATTGATGCAGCCCGCCGCCGAGCGTCTGGCCGCCGAGCTCGCGCACGTTCCGATTGCCGATCCGACGATCCCGGTCGTCCGAAACGTGGACGCCGGCGTCACGCGGGCCGCGCGCGACGTGGTGCCATTTCTCCTGATGCAGGTCGCGAGCCCCGTGCGCTGGACAGAGTGCGTGCAGCGGCTCTCCGCCGAGGGGGCGACGGCGTTCGTGGAGGTGGGGCCGGGACGCGTGCTCACGGCGCTGACCAGGCGCATCGTTGAGGGCGCGAAGGCGCTGTCGGTGGAGGATCCGGCCAGCCTGGACAAGACGCTGACGGCGGTGACGGCGTGAGCACGCTTACCGGCAAGGTGGCAGTCGTCACCGGGGGCAGCCGCGGGATCGGGCTGGCCATCGCCGGCTGGCTGGCCGAGCACGGCGCCAGCGTTGTCGTGTCGGGGCGAGATGCCGACCGTCTGCAGGCGGCGGTGAAGGAGATCGAGGCGCATGGCGCCCCCGTCCTCGGTGTGGCCGCAGACGCCGGCAAGCGCGAGGACGCCGACCGGCTGGTGGAGGTCACGCGCGAGCGCTTCGCCCGGCTCGACATCCTCGTCAACAACGCCGGCATCACGCGCGACGGGCTGCTCATCCGGATGAAGGACGACGACTGGGACCGGGTGATGGAGATTAATCTGCGCGGGGCATTTCTGATGACGCGGGCCGCCTCCAAGGCGATGGTGCGGCTGAAGACGGGCGGCCGGATCGTCAACATCGCCTCGACTGCCGGCGCCATGGGCAACGCGGGCCAGACCAATTATTCCGCGGCCAAGGCCGGATTGATCGGGCTGACCAAAGCCAGCGCCCGTGAGCTTGCGCACTGGGGCATCCTCGTCAACGCGGTGGCGCCGGGGCTCATCGAGACCGACATGGCGACCGCCATGCCGGCCGAGGCGCGCGACGCGCTGCTCGCCCAGGTTCCGCTCAAGCGCATCGGTACCGCCCGTGAAGTGGCGGAAATGGTAGGATTCCTCGCCGGAGACGGGGCGGCCTACGTGACGGGCCAGGTGTTCCACGTCAACGGCGGCCTCTACATGTGAGCGGCGCCGTTCCAATTCTCTCTCCGGAGGTGAGGGGTTCATGGCGAAGTCAGTCGAGGAGAAGGTGAAGGAGATCATCATCGAGCAGCTCGGCGTCGAGGAAGACGACGTCAACCCGAACGCGAAGTTCATCGAGGACCTGGGCGCCGACTCTCTCGACACCGTCGAGCTCGTCATGGCCCTGGAGGAGAATTTCGACATCCAGATCCCGGACGAAGACGCGGAGAAGATCGTGACCGTTGGCGACGCCATCCAGTACATCAAGGACAACTCGTAGGCGCATCGTGAGCACACCGCGCGTCGTCGTGACCGGACTCGGCGCCTTGACTCCGGTCGGCAACACCGTGGAGGAGTTCTGGGCGTCACTCACGGAGGGGAAATCCGGCGTCGGCCCCATCACGAAGTTCGACGCCGAGGCGAAGACGCCGAGCGGTGAGTTCCAGTTCCCCACGCGGATCGCCGGCGAGGTACGGAACTTCGACGAGCTGAAGTATGTCGACAAGAAAGAGGCTCGCCGCCTCGACCCGTATCTGAAATACGCCATGGCCTGCGCCGTCATGGCCGTCGAGGACTCCGGCCTCGACACGGCCAAGGTCGATGCCACGCGGTTCGGCACGCTGATCGGCTCGGGCATCGGCGGCATCACCACCTTGCTCGAGAATCACAAGACCATCCTCGACAAGGGCCCGGACCGCGTCTCGCCGTTCTTCGTGCCGATGCTCATCATCAACATGGCCTCCGGGCTGGTGTCGATGCGGTTCAACGCCAAGGGGCCGAACTCCTCTGTCGTCACCGCGTGCGCGACCGGCAACCACGCCATCGGCGATGCCTTCAAGCTGATCCAGCGCGGCGTCGCCGACGCCATGATCGCGGGCGGCGCGGAAGCGATCATCGTGCCGCTCACCATCGCCGGCTTCTGCGCCATGAAGGCGATGTCCACGCGCAACGACGAGCCGCAGAAGGCGTCGCGCCCGTTCGATGCCGGCCGTGACGGCTTCGTGTGCGGCGAGGGCGGCGGCGTGGTCGTGCTGGAGTCGCTTGAACACGCGCAGCGTCGTGATGCTCGGATCTACGCGGAGGTCATCGGCTACGGGATGACCGGCGACGCCCATCACATGACGGCGCCCGATCCGGAGGGCGACGGCGCCGCGCGCGCAATGGCCGGCGCGCTCGCCGACGCCGGGATCGTCCCCGGCGAGGTGGGCTACATCAACGCGCACGGGACGTCGACGCCCTACAACGACAAGTTCGAGACGCTCGCCATCAAGCGCGTCTTCGGCGAGCACGCGCGCAAGGTGGCGGTGTCGTCGACGAAGTCGATGACGGGGCATCTGCTCGGCGCCGCTGGCGGGATCGAGGCCATCGCCAGCGTGCTTGCGCTGCACCACGGGATCCTGCCGCCGACCATCAATTACGAGACGCCGGATCCGGACTGCGACCTGGACTACATTCCCAACCAGGCGCGCAAGCAGGATGTCGAGCTCGCGCTGTCGAACGCCTTCGGCTTCGGCGGCACCAACGCGACCCTCGTTTTTCGCAAGTACCGCGCCTGACGGCGCGGTGGATCCCGGGCGGCAGCGCGCGCTGGAGGCGAGGCTGGGCCATCGCTTCGCGGATGCCGACCGGCTCGCCCGCGCGCTGACGCACGCCTCCTACGCCCACGAGCACCCACCGGCGGCCGATCAGGAGCCGCTCGCGTTCGTCGGCGACGCCGCCCTGAGCCTGGCCGTGGCGGAGCGGCTGCTCGCACAGTCGCCGGCGGCGTCCGTCGGCGTCCTCACGCCCGCGCGCGCCGAGCTGGTCTCGGGCGCGAACCTGGCGCGCTGGGCGATCGTGCTCGAGCTGGGCGCGCTCGTGCAGCTCGGCCGCGGCGAAGAGCTGAGCGGCGGGCGCGACCGCGAGTCGATCCTGGCGACGACCCTCGAAGCCGTCGCCGGCGCCGTCTATCTCGAGGCCGGGATCGATGGCGTTCGTCGCATGGTGGCGCGACTCGCGGGGTGGTGACCGTGATCCGCGTGATAGGCTGATGTCATGCGCCTGTGGCCCGTCCGGCGAACGTCCGCCGGTGACAGCTCGAACGGCCTGTTCGCCACCCGTGACGTCCACTCCAACGGCCACGTGGCCGTCGCCGCGGCCCGGCCAGCGCGATCGCGACCACTCGTCAACGCCGCGCTCTTCATGCTCACGTGCCTCACCACTCTGCTCGCCGGCGCGTCGCGCTTCTCCGGCTCGCCGACCTTCGACCCGCTCCGCGAGTCTGCGCAGCCGCTCGTCTGGATCCTGAGCGGCGTGCCGTTCGCGGCGACGCTGCTCGCCATTCTCGTCGTGCACGAGCTTGGCCACTACATCACCGCGCGCCGCTACGGCGCCTCCGTGAGCCTGCCGTACTTCATTCCCGCGCCTCCGTTTCTGTTCCTGGCCGGCACGCTCGGGGCCATCATCAAGCTGCGCTCACCCTCGCGTGATCGCGACGAGATGTTTGACGTCGCGGCGGCGGGCCCGCTGTCGGGACTGGTCGTCGCCGTGGCTGCGGCCTGGCTCGGTCTGTCGTGGTCCACCGTCGTGCCGGAGACGCCTCACACCGCCTTCGGCGGCTCGGTGTTTACACAGCTGCTCGTCTGGCTGCATTTCGGCCGACTCCCCGACGGCATGATGCTGTACACGCATCCGATCGCCGATGCGGCATGGCTCGGCTTCCTGGTGACCGCCATCAATCTCTTGCCGGCAGGGCAGCTCGACGGCGGCCGCATCGCGTACGCCGTGTTCGGCAGTCGCCACGGCCGCATCGGCCGCCTCACGGTCCTCGTGTTGATGCTCCTCGCGCTCGGCGTGATGGCCTGGGCCTGGCTCGCGGGCTACGGCTGGCTGGCACCCTTGTTGGGCCTGAACTGGTTGATGCTGGCGGCGCTGATCCGCTTCTTCGTCGGCTACCGCGCCGGCCCGATCCTCGACGCGGTGACTCCGCCGACGCGCGGTCGTCGCGCGCTCGGCATCGCGTGTCTGCTGCTCGCCGTCCTGATGCTGCCGCCGGTATTCATCCTGCCCGAGTAGCTGCCGGCTCGTAGGCGGGCGTCGAGCCGGTCGGGCCGCCGGCCTGGACGCGCATGAGCAGGGCGAAGCCGATCACGAAGAACGACCCGACGGCGACGATCGCCGCGCGCTGGTTGCCGGCGAGCAGCCACGACACGCCGCCGAAGACGAGCGGACCGAAGATCGCGCCCGTCTTGCCGACGAGCGCGTACACGCCGAAGAACTCCGCCTCGCGTTCGCGGGGGATCAGCGTCGTCATGAAGGTCCGGCTGGCGGCCTGGATGGCGCCGAGCCCGGTCCCGGCGAGCACGGCCACCAGCCAGAAGTGCCACTTCTCGACGACGAAGAAGGCGGCGATGGTGACGGCCGTCCACTGCACGAGGGTGGCCCGTACGACGAAGCGCGGACCGCGACGGTCGGTCGGCGCCGCCCACGCCGCCGACCCGCCGAGCGCGGCGAGCTGGACCAGCATGAACAGCGCAATGATCTCCGTGAAGGTGAACCCGAGCGTCTTGGCCGCGAAGACGCCGGCGAAGGTGATGACGGTGTTGACGCCGTCCTCGTAGATCAGGTACGCGAGCAGGAAGCGGCGCATCTGTCGGCGCTCGCCGCCGCGGACGACGTCACGCACGGTCGCGCGCAGCTGCTGAATGCCGCGCCTCGCCGCCTCGGCGAGCGACGCCGCGTGCCGCGTGTCGGCCGGCAGCACGACGAACGACGGCACCGCACACACCGCGAACAGGGCGGCCGCCGACAGGAAGCAGCCCCAGTAGGCCTGCGCAGCGGCGAAGGGATAGGCGACGCCGAAGGCCACCAGCGAGCCGGCGTACCCCACGGCGAACCCGGCTGCGGAGACGCGCCCCAGCTTCTCGGGCGGGGCGATTCGCGGGAGGAAGGCGTTGTAGTACACGATGGCCGCCTCGAAGGTGACGATCCCGATCACGCCGAGCGTCCAGCCCCAGCCCGCGGCGCCCGGACCAACGGTGGCCATGAGGGCCGTCGCCGCGATGCATGCGAGGCTGAAGCCGACAAAGAACCGCTTGCGCGCGCCCGCGTGATCCGCGATGCCGCCGAGGGCGGGCGAGGTGAGCGCGCCGATGACCATGGCGGTGGAGACGGCGGTGCCCCACCAGAAATCGCCGCGGCCGTCGGCGTTGCCGACCACCACGCCCGCGTAGTAGGCGGGATAGACCGTCGACAGGATGATGGCCGCGAAGGCGGAGTTCGCGAAGTCGTAGAGCGTCCACGCGACGACCGTGCGACGCGCCGAGGGCGCCACGGCGAGCAGGATGACACACGGCCGCGCCATGCGCTACTATCCGCGGCATGCCCGGCCGCCTCGACGCCCGAAGTCTCGAATCTCTCGTGCGCAGCGGCGATATCGATACCGTGCTCACCGTCGTCCCCGACGGGTATGGACGGCTGCTGGGCAAGCGTATCGTCGGCCGTCACTTCGTCGACCACGTGCTCGACGACGGCGTGCATGCCTGCGTGTACCTCTTCACCGTGGACATGGAGATGGAGCCGCTGCCCGGCTTCAAGCTGACGTCGTGGGAGCGCGGCTACGGCGACATGAAGCTCGTCCCCGATCTCGGCACCCTGCGCACGATTCCGTGGCTCCCGAAGACCGCGCTCGTCTTCTGTGACGTCTACGGCGAGGAGGACGGCGAGCCGATCGAGGAGGCGCCGCGCTGGGTGCTGAAGCGTCAGGTCGAGCGCGCGGCCGCCCAGGGCTACGTGGTGAAGACGGCGGCCGAGTTCGAGCTTTACTGCTTCCGCGAGACCTTCGAGCAGGCGCGCGCGAAGCGCTATCACGCGCTCACGCCGGTCTCCGATTATCTCGAGGACTATCACATCCTCCAGACGTCGAAGGAGGAGCCGCTCGTGCGTGCCATCCGCAACGGGATGGATGCCGCCGACGTGCCGGTGGAGACCTCGAAGGGCGAGTGGGGCCGGGGGCAGGAGGAAATCAACCTCGTCTATGCGGACGCCCTCGAGATGGCCGACCGCGCGGTGCTCTACAAGCACGGCGCCAAGGAGATCGCTCATCTGCAGGGCTGCTCGCTCACGTTCATGGCGAAGTACGACATGGGCGCGGCGGGCTCCTCGTTCCATCTCCACTCGTCGCTGTGGGACCGGACGGGCGGCAAGCCGCTCTTCGTGTCGCCGCGGGCCGGCAACGGATCGCAGCCACGAGCACCTCTCTCAGCCCACCCACGAGGGCGGGGCAAACAGCGCTCCGATACAAAATCCACGCCGCTGTTCGGGCAGTGGCTCGCCGGCCAACTGGGACTGGCGCGCGAGCTCGCCTACTTCTACGCGCCCGGCATCAACTCGTACAAGCGCTACCAGTCGGGCTCGTTCGCGCCGACCCGGATCGCCGCCGGCTGGGACAACCGCACGTGCGGCTTCCGGCTCTGCGGCGACGGGGCGTCGTTCCGCGTCGAGAACCGGATCCCCGGCGCCGATGCGAATCCCTATCTCGCCTTCGCGGCCACGATCGCCGCCGGTCTGCACGGCATCGAGCGCACGCTCGAGGCGCCGAAGCTCTACGAAGGCAACGCGTACGAGGATGCAACGCTTCCCCAGGTCCCGAAGACGCTGCGGGAGGCGATCGGCGAGCTGGAGCGTTCGAAGGTCGCACGCGCGGCCTTCGGTGAGCGGGTCGTCGACCACTATCTCCACGCCGCGCGGCTCGAACAGCAGGCCTTCGATCAAGCGGTGACGGACTGGGAGCTCATTCGTAACTTCGAACGGATATGAGCGGAGCGATGAAAATACCCCGTCTGCTTCGTGGGCTCGTCAGGCCCGCCCTGCGGCGTAGGCGGCCTACGCCGCAGTCGGGCGTTCCTCGCCGCCTCGCATCCGGGGCATCTTGATCGCTCTGGCGAATGGTGGGTGGAATGGGTGATCGGCTGCGCGGGAAAGTTGCGTTCATCACGGGAGCGGGCGCGGGAATGGGCCGCGAGGCCGCGGTGCTGTTCGCGGAGGAGGGCGCCCGGGTCGTGGTGGCCGACATCGACGCCGGGGCCGCCGCCGAGACGGTGAAGAAGGTCGAGGCGGTGGGCGGTCAGGGCGCCGCCGTCGTGGGCGACGTCGCCAGCGAGGCGGACGTGCAGCGGATGATCGCGGAGGGAATGAAGAAGTTCGGCACGCTCCATGTGCTCTACAACAACGCCGGCGTGCTGTGGAAGGATCGCGACCGCTCGGTGCTGGACACGGACGAGAAATGGTGGGATCGCGTGATGGCCGTCAATCTGAAATCCGTGTTCTGGGTCACCAAGCACGGTATCCCCCATCTGCGCACGGCCGGAGGCGGGTCGATCATCATGATGGGCTCCGTCTCTGCGCTTGCCGGCTTCACCCGCGCGCAGGATGCGTATACCGCCGCCAAGGGCGCCCTGATCTCGCTCACCAAATCGCTCGCCATCCAGTTCGCGCGCGACAAAATTCGCTGCAATGTGATCCATCCCGGCATCGTCGACACGCCGCTGCAGGCGCCCTACTTGACCGAGGCCATTCGCAAGGAGTTCGAGACGGGCATCCCGCTCGGCCGCATCGCGCAGCCGCGGGAGATCGCGTACGTCGCGCTGTTCCTGGCCAGTGACGAGTCCTCGTTCATGACCGGCGCTGAGCTGGTCGTCGACGGCGGCTTCACGGCGGGCTGAGCGCATGGCGACGGTGGCGCGCGCGCCGGCTCGCCCGCTTGCGCGGCTGGCGCGGGCGGAGCTGACCGTCGCCGCCACCGCGATCGGCGTATTGCTGCTGCTGCTCGCCTTCGTCGTCTGGCCGGTGGTGCGCGTGCTCTCGCTGAGCTTGACCACTCCGGCCGGGCTCGGCCTCGACCAGTACGCGGCGTTCTTCAGTACCTGGCGGCTCTTCCGCATTCTCGTCAACAGCCTGGTCGTCTCCGCCGTGTCGACGCTGGTGACGGTGGCGGTGGCCCTCATCCTCGCCTTCGCCGTTACGCGGACGACCGTGCCCGGCAAGCGCTTTCTCTCGCTCATGAGCCTGCTGCCCCTCATCTCCCCGCCCTTCCTCGTCTCCCTCGCGTTCATCCTGCTGCTCGGTCGCAACGGCGTCATCACGCGCGCGCTCGGTCTTGACTGGTCGATCTACGGCGCTCACGGCATCGTGATCGCGCAGATCTTCACCTTCCTGCCGCAGGCGTATATCCTTCTCGCCAACGTGCTCGGCAACATCGACGCGAGCCTCGAGGAGGCGGCGGA
>Ga0209382_10002836_pt1 | contig 24695 bp, 16 predicted proteins | sample SoiMetdeltSBSDD5_FD_187599 | JGI IMG/M metagenome (GOLD analysis project Ga0209382, IMG submission 187599) | Bulk soil microbial communities from a Populus tree surrounding site in Tennessee, USA - Soil MetaG P. deltoides SBSDD5 (SPAdes) (version 2) | ecosystem: Environmental > Terrestrial >... | reverse complement strand
CCGCGATCAGCTGCTTGACACCCCACGTGAGGTCGTCCTGCATCTTGTCGCCCCACTGGTTGTTGCCGGCGTTCTGGAATTTCTTGCCGTAGCCGGTCGAGGCGCGGAAGTTTGGCTGCAGGACGGCATAGCCGCGGTTGGCGAGGAACTGGGACATCCCGTTATAGCCCCAGTTGTCGCGTGCCCACGGTCCGCCGTGCGGCACGACCATGAGCGGGAGGTTGCGCGGAGGAACGCCTTTCGGGAGCGTCAGGTAGGCCGGGATCTCGAGACCGTCCGACGATTTGTAGCGAATCGCTTTCATCGGGGCGAGATGCTCACGCGGCACCTTCTCGCGGATCCGGTACTGGAGCGTCAGCTCCTTGGTCCGGCGATCGAACAGGTAGGTTTCACCCGGCTCGGTGTCGGCCGTCGCGCTCACGATCCAGCGTTGCTCGTCGGTCGTCGTCGAGGCGAAGTTGATTTCCTTGCCCGGCAGCTTCTTCGTGAGCAGCTGATAGTCCGCTTCGAGCGCCTTGTCCTTGAAATACCGGCGGGTCCGATCGTCGGTATACGACGTGTAGAGGATGTCATCGGTCCGATCCGAAAACCTCACGCCGCCAAAGTCCACGCGCTTCTGCGGATCCGACTCGACGAACTGTTCGACGCCGGCCTCCACGTCGAGCAGGACAAGGCCGTTGAGATCCGGGGTCCCCTTGTTCGTGTTCAGATAGACGCGCTTGCCATCTTTGTGAAAACGGACCGGCCCGCACGATTCGAACACCGTGCACGAGTAGATCTTCTTGAATCCGCCGGTGTCGACCCGGAGGATTTCCGTCTCGCCGGTGGCGTCGTCGGTGCGTGTCGCGAGCCGCAGCTCGCCGCTGTTATCGAAGATCCAGCCGGAGATCTTCGCGTCGTTCTTCCGCAGCAGCGTCCGTTCGCCGGTCGAGATCTTGACCCGATACAGGTCGTGCCAGGCCGCGTCGCGGTCGTTCAAGCCGATGAGAATGACGTCGGGCTGCTTGATCGGCACGTCGTAGATGACGGCGCGTACGCCTTTCGCTTCGCTGAGATTGCGGGCAGGCGGCGCGTCCTGACCCGCAGCCGGGCTGTCGTTGGGATTGACGGCGTAGACATTGAAATTCTCATCGCCCGCCTGATCCTGGACGAAGAGGACGTACTTGCTGTCCTTGCTCCAGAAGTAACCGGCGATCGGCCGCTTGGTGTCGGCGGTGATCAGTTTCCCGGCAGTGAACGGGTCCCCTGCCTTCTTCACCCAGACGTTCCGCGTGTCCTTGTAGGGCTTGATGAACGAGATGAACTGGCCATCCGGCGAGATCTGCGCCCCGGAGATCTCAGGGTTGCCAAAGAACAGTTCACGGTCGATGAGCGGCGGCAGGCTGCCCGTGGAAGCCTTGGCATTCGGCGACTGAGCCGCCGACGGCATGGCCGTCGCGATGAGCGCCCCGAGGACGAGAATCGACCGACGGACGAGCGGTGTCTTGAAATGCATTTCTGACCTCGGTGAACTGGAGATTCCAGAGATCGTACACGGGCCTGGAAAATGCGCAAACCGCACTGAGACCAGGGGGGTGGTCAGCAGCAGGGGTTTTACAAAATCTGCGCGCGGATCATCGGCGGCCTGCAGCGAAACTCGTTCGAGGCTGGGTCCGTTAGAATGACCGCTTGAACGTCATCCTCTTTGGTGCAACCGGCATGATCGGTCAGGGAGTCCTGCGGGAATGCCTGCTCGACGCCGATGTCGCACGTGTGCTGACGATCGGGCGGACCGCGACGGGCGTGCAGCACGCCAAGCTCCAGGAAATCGCGCACCCAGATATGTGGAACTACGCGGCGATTGAGGATCGGCTGCGTGGGTTCGATGCCTGCTTCTTTTGCCTGGGTGTGACGTCGGCCGGGATGTCGGAGGCCGACTACACGCGGGTGACCTACGGCATCACGATCGCGGCCGCCGAAACGCTCTGCCAGCTCAATCCCGCGATGACGTTCGTGTTCGTCTCGGGTGCCGGCGCCGACAGCTCCGAGCAGGGTCGCCTCATGTGGGCGCGAGTGAAGGGCAAGACGGAGAATGCGATCATCCGGTTGCCGTTCAAGGCATCGTATGTGTTTCGTCCCGGCGTCGTGCAGCCGATGCATGGCGAGCGATCGCGAACGGCTGCGTACCGGGTGCTCTACACCATCACCAAGCCGCTGGTGCCGTGGATTCGCCGCCTCTGGCCCAATCAGATTCTGACAACGGAACAGTTCGGCCGCGCCATGCTGTTCGTCGTCAGGCACGGGGCGCCGAAGCGCGTGCTCGAGAGCGCGGACATCAACGCGCTGGTTCCTGCGTGACGCACTACCGGCCGCGGGTTCGGGGGTTCGCGGGTTCGCGGGTTCGGGGGGGTCTGTGGCTCGAGGAACGATCGACTCATTCCCAACTACCAGGGAAGGCGCTCAAAGAACGAAGTGAAAGCCGATCCAACCGGCTTGTTGGCGGATTTTCACCCATTGTTCGCATGATTCCCGAACCCGCGAACCCGCGAACCCGCGAACCCGCGAACCCGCGAACCCGCGAACCCGCGAACCGCGAACCCCCGGCTTTTGCTACTCCTGTCGCAGCAATTGAGCGGGCTCTATCCTGAGCACCCGCCGTGCCGGCACATAACAGGTGATGAGCGTGACCACAGCCAGACCACCGGCCACGGTGGCGAGCGTCACGGGATCGGTAGGTGAGATCCCGACCAGGACGCCGCGAACGAGACGGCTGGCGGCGTAGATGCCTGGCAGGCCAATGAGCACGCCGGTGCCAACGAGCAGCAGGCCGTCGGTCAGGACGAACCGAAGCAGACGCTGGTGGTCGGCGCCGAGTGCGAGCCGGACCGCCAGCTCGTGACGGCGTCTCGTGACGAATCCCGACACGATGCCGAACAACCCCATCGCCGCCAGGATCAACGCGCCGAGTGCGAAACCGGCAATCAGTACCGCGCTCATGCGCTGCTGCCGCAGCGAGTCGTCGACGATCTGCTCCATTGTTTTCACGTCGGCCAGGGCGAGACGTCCGTCGATCTGACGGATCACCCGCTGCGCCTCCGGGATCAGGCTTTCCGGGTCCCGAGACGTCCGGATGACGAACGACAGGGTGCGGTAGCCGAAGTCCTCCGCGCGCAGGTAGACCTGCGGCCGTCCGTCCTCATGGACGTCGTAGAGCCGCGCCTGATCGACCACCCCAACGATGGTCACGAACCGTTCGCGCTTCTGTTCGTCTCTGCCCCACGGAATCTTCACGCCGAGCGGCGACCCCGTGGGAAAGAACTGGGCCGCCAGGTGCCGATCGATCAGCGCCTCGCGCACGTCCTCGCGGCGCGCGTCTTCGAACGCGCGGCCGGCAATGACCCGCATCCCCATGACCTCGACGTAGCGCGCGCGAATCCCCATGTAGTCGACGAGCGGCGCATCCTGATCCTGGTTGCCGGTGTTGCCCGGGGCGCCAGGAATCCGGACCGTGTTCTGGCTGGCGCTGGCGGTGAGCGGCAGCGACGACGTCGCGCTGACGCCGGTCACGCCAGGCAGCGCCGCGAGCGCCCGCTCGACCCGATCCTGCAGCGCCAGGACCTGAGGCAGCTCCTGAACGAACTGCGCCGGAACCGGCACGCGCATGCTGAGGACACCGTCGGGCTTGAAGCCAGGATCCGCACGCAGCAGCCGTTCGAAGCTGCGCACGACGAGACCGCCGGTGGTGAGCAGGATCAGCGACAGCGCAACCTGCGCCACGACCATCCCGCGTCGCATCCGGCCATGTCCACCGCCGCCGCGCACGGCACTGCTCGCCAGCAGCGACGATAGCGTGGACCTCGCCGCCCACGTCGCTGGCGCAATCGCGGCCATGAGGCCGAGCGCCACGCCCACCCCGACAATCACCGCGCCGATTCCCCAATCGACGACGATCGATTCTCGGCGCGGCAGATCCATCGGGGCCAGCGCCACGAGCGCGCGCGTCCCCCAGATCGCCGCGAGCGACGCCGCGACGCCGCCAGCGAGACCGAGCAGCCCGCCTTCGAACACCATCGCCCGGACGACGGCCATGCCGTCCGCGCCGAGCGCGCGCGAGACCGCGAACTCATGTTCGCGCTGCGCCGCCCGTGCCAGCAGCACCGACGCCAGGTTTACCATCAGCACCAGGACCAGGAACACTCCGGCGGCGCCGAGCACCAGCAAGGCCGGCTTGACGCGTGCCACGAGATCCGGCTTCAGCCCGACCGCCCACAGCTTCAGCCCGCGGCTCTTGAAGTCGCGCGTGTCGATCGCCTTGCCCACGGCCGTCACCACCGCTGCCACCTGTTGCGGCGAGGATCCCCGGCGCGCTCGAATGAGACCCGCATAAGAGCCGGCGTTCGGATTGGTCTCCGCGAGGTGGATATCGAACGTCATGTAGGCGTCGGCCCGTTGCGGCGGGCCGAGACTCGCGTTGCGGACGAACGAGAAGTCGGGCGGCAGCACACCGATCACCGTGCAGGCCTGCCCGTTCAATCGCACGGTCTTGCCGACGATCGCCGGGTCGCTGCCAAAGCGGCTCCACAGCCGGTGCGTGAGCACGATCACGGGCGCACGATTCGGCCCGACTTCGTTCGGCGCGAAGCCACGGCCCAGCACCGGGTGTACGCCCAGCACGTCGAACAGGTTCGGCGACGCGATCATCACGTCGATTTCCGTCGGGTTCGCGCTCTCGTCCGGCGAGAACGTCGCTGACTGCCGCCGCAATCCGACGGCCGCCTCGATGACGCCGCCGGTCTTCTGCAGCTCTGCCACGTCGGTGCCGCCGAGCCATCCGCGGTCGAGATCGAAGAACGCGCGGTAATCGCGCCAGACGAAATACAAGTCGGCCGGATCCTTGTACGCCATGGGCTCGATCAGGATCTTGTGGACCACTGTGTAGACGACGGCGAACGTGCCGAGCCCCACCGTCAGCGTGCCGACGATGGCGACGACGAACGCGGGCGCGCGGAGGAGCCTGCGGGTGGCCAGTTCGGCGTCGCGGCCCCAGTTGCCGGCGCGGCGCCATGACACCGCGGGTCGCGTCCGTTCGCCCGGGCCATTGCGCAGCGAATCGGCGAACGCGCGCATCCAGAGCCCCGCGAGCGCGATCAGGCCGCGGCGCGCGAGCGTGTCGCGCGCCCGGTCGCGATAGGCCTCAACCAGCCCCTCGCCCATGTCGTCGCGGAAGTCTGGTGGATACAGTCGAAGCAGCAGCCTGAACCAGCGCTCCGAGAGAGTGATGAGACGATCGCTTTTCATTTCGTCCCCCGGGTGAGGAGCCCGCCCGTACGAACCGCGCGCATCAGGGCTTCCAGGCGGCGCGCCTCGGCGCGTGCAACCTGCAGGCCGGTATCAGTGATGCGGTAGTAGTTGCGCCGCTCATCGCCTGCATCCGGCGCCGACCGCCGTGCGGCAGCCACGATCAGGCCGCTCTCCACCATGCGCGCCAGCGCCCGGTACATCGTGCCGACGTCCGGCACCGCATCGTCGCCACGGGCCTCGATATCGCGGATGATGCCGTAGCCATGGCGCTCGCCGGTGGCGAGGCTGAGCAGGATGTGAAACTCCACCGGCCGCAGCGTGGCGAGACGCTGTTCGAGCTGGCGGCGTGGCCGATCGATGCCCATCGTTCCCTCGCGTGGATGTGCGGCGCATATATGCGCTGCGCATGCAGTCTACATCCCGGTCCGTCCGCCAGCAAGTTCCCCATTGAGCGAGTGGCATCACTTCGTGCTCACGATGACGAGAAAGCCGACCGAATTGACGAGGCTCGGGCCCTGTTCTACAGTCCGCGCGTCGAGGTGCCGAATGCGACAGTTCCTCCTCCTGACTCTGGTGCCTGTACTCGGGTTCACCCAGGCGACATCCCCGGCCGCGGACCTCACCGAGCGTGTGGCGCGGATGGCCCGGGTCGGGTCGGCGGCCGCGCCGAGCTTCTCGCCCGACGGCCGCTGGCTCAGTGTGATCGCGAACGTCAGCGGGCTCCCGCAGGTCTATGTGATCCCCGTCGAGGGCGGCTGGCCACGCATGATCACGGATGGCACGGACCCGGTCACGAGCGCCGTCTGGTCTCCGGCCCCCGGCAGCGAGTGGATCGCCGTCACCATCGCGCCTGGCGGTGGATTGAATACGCAGGTCTATGTGGTCCGGTCTGACGGCACCGGCTGGAGGCGACTGACCGATGGCGGGCAGGACAACAACGCCTTCAATGCCTGGAGCGACGACGGCCGGCGAATCTATATCGATTCGAACCGGCGTGACCCGGCGTCCCGCGACACGTTCGTCATCGACGTCGGGACCGGCAAGATTGATCTGGTCGTCAGGAATCCCGGTATCGGTTCACTGACGAGCGTCACCGCAGATGGCCGGTACGGTGTCCTCAGCCGGGTCCAGAGCCGCGGCAACAACAACCTGCACCTGGTGGAGCTCGCCAGCGGGAAAGACACGTTGCTGACGCCGCACGAAGGCGTGGCTCAGTACTTCGGCGAAATCGCCAGGACTGGCGCGACCGTGTACCTGGGAACAAACGAGGGCCGCGATCTGACCGCGTTCGCGCGACTACGCCTCGATGCGAGCGGCAAGCACGGCAAGCCGGAGATCCTGCGCGAGCGGACCGACGCCGAGCTCGATGGCTTTCGTCTCAACGCGCAGGCCACGATCGCAGCGCTCGCGTGGAACGTACGCGGACGTTCGGAGCTCGAACTGTTCGACGTCGAAGCCCGGAAGATACTGCCCGCACCGAAGCTGCCTGGCGAGATCGCGTCATCGGCGCTGTTCTCTCGCGACGGGAAGCGGCTGGCCGTGACGGTTTCGGGGGCCGCGCAGCCACCCGACGTCTGGATCGCCGAGCAGGGCGGTGCGTTTCGCCAGATCACGTTCGCGCAGCATGCCGGCGTCGACCTCACGACGTTCGTTCGTCCGCAGCTGGTGACGTTCAAGGCCCACGACGGCCTCGAGTTGAGCGGATGGCTCTATCGGCCCCCGGGCGCGACCGGTCCCGGTCCGTTCGTGATCAGTTTTCACGGTGGACCGGAAGGACAGGAGCGGCCCACATTCCGCGCGGACTACCAGGCGCTGCTCTCTCAGGGGATCGGCGTGTTCGCGCCAAACGTCCGCGGCTCATCGGGCTTCGGCAAGAAATTCGTGAACCTCGACAACGGCGCTCTGCGTTTCGACGGGATCAAGGACATCAAGAGCTCGGTCGACTATCTCGTCGCCGCCCGCCTCGCGGATCCGGCCCGCATCGGCATCACCGGCGGCTCCTATGGCGGCTACATGACGATGGCGGGATTGACGGAGTATCCCGAGCTGTTCGCCGCGGGCGTGAACCAGTTCGGGATGGTCAACTTCTTCACGTTCTTCAAGCACACACAGCCCTGGATGGCCGTGATCTCGACGGTCGAATATGGCGATCCGGTGACGCAGAAGGACCTGCTCGAGAAGCTCTCGCCGCTCGGCAAGCTCGATCGGATCCGTGCGGCGACGATGGTGCAGCACGGCGCCAACGATACGAACGTGCCGGTGATCGAAGCGGAGCAAATCGTGGCCTACCTGAAGAAGCGGAACGTACCGGTCGAGTACATCCTCTTCCCGGACGAGGGCCACGGCTGGCGGAAGACCGCGAACCGAATCAGGTCGACCGTGGAAATGGTGCGGTTCTTCGACCAGCATCTCAACCGCCGGGGGACGATCCCCAGCCAGGTCGGTCGGAACCAGTAGGAAAAACGCCGCCGCGCCATGCCTACCTGCCGCAGGCTTGCGTGTCATATAAAGACAGACTTGATATAGAATCTCTCCATATATGGAACCCCTCTACGGCGTGCTCGACCTCCTCATTCTCCGGACGCTCCTGTTCGGCCCGCTGCACGGCTACGCGATCGTCGGCGCGATTCGCGATAGCTCGGGTGACCGGCTCAACATCGAGTTCGGATCGCTCTACCCGGCGTTGAAACGGCTGGAGCTCAAGGGCTGGATCAGCGCGAAGTGGGAGACCTCGGAGCACAACCGCCGGGCGAAGGTCTACCGGCTCACACCGGCCGGCCGCAAACGCCTGCACGAGGAAACATCGGAATGGGCCGAGTTCGTGCGCGCCGTCGCCGGCGTGCTGAAACCGGCCGCCGGGGAGGCGGACGGATGATGTTCTGGAAGCGGCTTGGATACCTGCTGCCCTGGCGGCGCCGCGCCGCCGAGCGCGACATGCAGGAGGAACTGCGATCGATCGCGGCAATGGCGGATCGCGGCGAGCTCGGCAACCTGACGCTCGCCGCCGAGGACGCCCGCGCCGAATGGGGATGGACGCGGCTCGAGCAGACCGCGCAGGACATCCGCTACGCGATTCGTACGCTTGCGAAAAGCCCGAGCTTCACGCTGGCGGCGGTGTTGTCGCTGGCGATCGGCATCGGCGCCAATACCGCGCTCTTCACGGTCATCAATACCTTGATGTGGAAGCGTCTGCCGGTGAGCGATCCCGAGCATCTGCTGACGATCGAACAACAGGGCCGGTTCGGGACCACGAACGGGTTCACCTATCAGCAGTACGAGTTGTTCCGCGATCGCGGACAGGCGCTGGACCTCGCCGCGTACTCGCTCGCGCAGCTGGACGCCGGCATCGACGGCCAGGCCGAACCCACGCTCGACGCCCAGCTCGTCACCGGCGAATACTTCCCGCTGCTCGGCCTCCGGCCCGCGCTGGGGCGCCTCCTGGACGAGGGGGACGACCGCGTCCCGATGGGACATCAGGTCGCCGTACTCAGCCACACCTACTGGCAGCGCCGCTTCGCCGGTGCGCCGACGGTCATCGGCCGCACGATCACGCTCGGCGGCCTCCCGTTCACCGTCATCGGCGTCACGCCGGCGGAGTTCTTCGGCGCGGAGGTCGGCACGTCGCCGAGCCTCTACCTGCCGGTGATGATGCAGCCGGCCCTGAAGCCGATGAACGGGAGCCTGCTCGAGCGACCCAACGTGCTCGCAACCTGGCTTCGTCTGCTCGGCCGGCTGAAGCCCGGCGTACCGCTCGAACAGGCCGCACCCCGACTCAACGCGTTGGCCGGGACGCCCGAGACCGAGTGGCGCCCCAGGAACAAGTTCACGGGACAGTTCGATGACGCACGCCTGGTGGTGAGTTCAGCGGCGGCCGGGCTCTCGGAACTGCGACGGCAGTTTTCGCGGCCGTTGTTCGTGCTGCTCGGCGTCGCCGGGCTCGTGCTGCTCATCGCCTGCGCCAACGTGGGGCAGCTCGTGCTCGCGCGGTCGGCCGCACGGCGGCCGGAATTCGCCCTGCGGCTGGCGCTCGGCGCCAGCCGCGGACGCGTCACGCGCCAGGTGCTCGTCGAGGGTCTCGTCCTGACGGGAATCGGTGCCGCGGCGGGCATCGTGCTCGCCTTCTGGGCGGCGCCGGCACTGGTGCAATTCGCGTCAGCCGGTCAGGGGGCCCTGGAGCTGGACCTCTCACCGGATCTTCGGGTGCTGGCGTTCACGGCTCTGGTCTCGGTTGCCGCCGGGCTGCTCTTCGCCAGCGCTCCGGCGATTCGTGCCTCGCGCACCGACGTGTCCGCGCAGGGGACCCGCGATCTCGGCCGGACGCGCCCTGCCGGCGCCCAGGTTGGACCTGGCAGAACGCTGGTCATCGTCCAGGTGGCGCTGTCGGTCGTGTCACTCGTCGGCGCAGGTCTCTTCGTGCGGACGCTGCAGAACCTGAATCGTCACGAGCGCGCGATTGATGTCGAGCGCGTGATCGTCGCGCCGCTGGAGCCGCGCGGGAGCGGCCGGCGAACCGCCGACAATGCGCTGACGCTCGACCGGATGTATCGGGACCTGTCGGCGCGCGTCGAGGCCATCCCGGGCGTGCGGTCGGCGAGCCTCGCTCGCACGACGCCGCTCGGCCCCGCCACGCTGGGATTCCCCGTGATGCTGCCGGACGGCGGGGAGCCAAGGAGGGTGGATGGCACGATCGTCTACCCACGCTACTTCGCGACGATGGGTCTGCCGATTGTGAAGGGGCGCGATTTCACGGAGGACGACTTGCGGACCGACGCGACGCCCGCAGTCCTGGTCAATGAGGCGTTCGTACGCGAATTCCTTCAGGACCGCGAGCCGCTGGGCATCGGACACGGCCTGAAGCAGGCGCGCCCCGGTCGCGGCCCGGCCGTACCTGGTGCCCCCCTGAACATCATCGGCGTCGTCCGGGACTCGGGGTTGCCGGGGCGCCGCAACGCGACCCCGCCGAAGGTGTATCAAACGTTTCTCCAGGCGAACACGGGGTTCGGACAGATGGTGTTGCATGTTCGCGCCGCACGTGACAGCGCCGACATCATGCGGCCCATCGTCGCCGCAGTCCAGGAAATCGCCCGCGACGTGCCGATGGCTCCGGTGCGGACGCTGGCCGCCGAGGTAGATGCGGCGCTCGTCCGCGAGCGGCTCGTGGCAACGCTGTCGAGCCTGTTCGGCCTGGTTGCGCTCGCATTGATTTGCATCGGTCTCTACGGGCTGATGGCGTTCACCGTCGCACGCCGCACGCCGGAAATCGGCATTCGGATGGCGCTCGGTGCGACCCGGTCGGACGTTCGGTGGCTCGTCGGCCGCGACGCGCTCGCGATCGTGCTCCTGGGATTGGCGATCGGCCTGCCCGCCGCCTGGATCGCCGGCCGGCTCGCCTCACGAGTGCTCTCGCCCCTCCTGTACGAGGTGACGACAACCGATCCGATCACAATCGCGGTAGCGATTGGCGTGCTCCTGCTGGTGACGATGGCGGCCGGCGTGCTGCCGGCCAGACGCGCGGTGCGGATCGATCCGATGAACGCGCTGCGCGCGGAGTGAGTACACCGCACGTATTCACGCACCGAGGTAGTTCCGCACCTGCACGATCACGAGCCAGCCGGAGAAGAAGCCATAGAACGCCGTCGCGAAGACGAGCATGGCCAGGCGCACGCCGCGCACACGCAGCGCCGGCGGCAGCCCCTTGCGATTCAGCTGGATGAGCAGAATCGAATAGACGAACATCACCATGCCGTTGAGACACGCCGCGATCACCAGCAGGAGCAACGGCTGGTTGACGCCCGACAGCAGGATGATCGAGCCGGCGGCGACCGTGCTCCAGACAACCGTGAAGTAGACGCGGCTCTCGGTCCATCGCTGGCTTTGCGGAAGGTAGACGGTCTTGACTACGTCGGCGACGATGCGCGAGATGTAGTCGATCACGCCGAGCGACACGAGCACCAGCGAGAGCGAGCCGAAGACCCAGAAAAACGTCCCGAACCATGGCGCGACCGCTGCCTTCAGCGCCCGACCTTCCGCGAGGATGAATCCGAGGTTGGCCTCGCCCGTAATCGGCTGTCCGTGGAGCGTCGAATAGGCCAGCACCGAGAAGACGGAAATCGAGAAGATGCAGATGAACCAGAACGATACGAGCTGTTCCTTGTTGGCGACCGCCCACCAGCCCTGGAACCGACGGATGTTCTCCGCGTCCTGCCGCAGCATCGATCCCGTTGCCGGTGCGGCGACCTCTTCGCCAGTGATCGGCGACACGATCCGCGGGACGTAGGCGCCCATGCCGAAACCCTTGTCGCGGATCCAGTTGCTCTGCGCCAGGTTGTTGACGCCGCCGGCGCCTGCGAAGACGAGTCCGCTCAAGATCAGTGAAACCGGCAGAACGTCCGTGCTCGGTAATCGTCCGGCCTGCGTGACCATTGCCGAGAGCTCGGTCCAGGCCGAGGGGCGGATGGCCATGACGATCGCGGTGGCAAGGAACACGAGCGTGAGGCCAACCTTGAAGAATTGCGCCCGCTCGAGTGTCTGATACACGACCGGAGAGGCGGTCAGCGCAATCCCCGCGGCGATGAGCACCCCGACCGTGATGTAGGCGGCATTCCCGCCGCCGATCAGGAACGTGAAGATGGTCACGCCGCTCGTGCCCCAGCCAGGCCACATGTTCGGCACGATCGTGAACAGAATGAAGAGCACCCCCCACGGTTTCCAGAACCGGACGAAGCCGGCTACCGCCGTCTCGCCGGTGGCCAGCGTGTAGCGCTCGATTTCCATGTTGAGGAAGTACTGCACCGTGACACTGAGCACCGCGGCCCACAAAAAGCCGAGTCCCACCGTCGAGGCCATGTAGGGCCAGATGATGTACTCGCCCGATCCGACACCCAGACCGGCGAGGATCACGCTCGGGCCGAGGACCTTGCCGAGCGGCAGCGGCTCCGGCATGTCCTTGTAAGGCATCGGCGGCAGGTTGCCGTTCGCGGTGGGATCGAAGAAGTCTGGGGGCGCGACCGCGACTCGCCCGTCCGGGTTGGTCATGTGCAAATACTAGCTGCAGACGCCTTTCCCTCGGGCCGAACGCCTTCTGATCAATGATTAGCCCTCAGCCGGATTGCCGACAGGAGTGCGACCATGGTGACGAGAACGTGGAAGCTCTTGATCTTCGCGATCGTCGCGTGCGGAGGAATTGGCACCGCACGCTCGTTCCAGACGCCCGCGCCGGACGGAACAGCTCGCGCGGTGAAAGCCGCCGAAGCGTTCCTCTCCACGCTCGACGAGCGTCAGCGTGCGAAAGCCAACCTCGGCCTCAACGAGCAGACCCGGATTGTCTGGTCGAACCTGCCGACCGGCAGCAAGATGCAGGTCGGCGCCACCGAGCGCAATGGCCTGAAGCTCGGCGACATGACGCCGCCCCAGGAGAAGGCCGCGCTCGCCTTGCTCGCCGCCACGCTCAGCGCCGAGGGCTATGACAAGGCGCTTGCCGTTGTCGGCGCCGATCAGGTGCTCGAAGAGCAAAGCGCGCCGAAGCGGGCACCGACTCAGGCCGTCCGCTTCGGCCGCGGCGAGTACTACCTGGCGATTCTCGGGAAGGCCTCGACCACAGAGAAATGGATGATGCAGTTCGGCGGTCATCATCTGGCGATCAACGTGACCTTCGCGGGTCGCCAGCAGGTCCTCGCGCCTACCCATACCGGCACCCAACCGGCGAGCTACAGCATCACCGGCAAGACGATCAGGCCGCTCGGCGACGAGAACGACAAGGCGTTTGCGCTCGTCAACGCGCTGAACCCCGAGCAGCAGAAGCAGGCGATCCTCGACGTGCAGGTTCGAAACCTGGTGCTCGGCCCCGGCACGGACGGCAAGACGATCCAGCCGGAAGGCGTGCGCGCGTCGGCGTTCACGGGCCCGCAACGCACCATGTTGCTGGACCTCGCGCGAGAGTGGGTCGGGATTCTCGGCAACGAAGCGGCCGCCGCGAAAATGAAGGACATCGAAGGGTCGCTGCCTGAGACCTACTTTGCCTGGGCCGGCCCCACGACCAACGGCAAGGGCGCATACTTCAGGATCCAGGGGCCTGCGGTCTTCATCGAGTACGCCCCGCAGGGCCAGGGAGACAACAACACGGATCACATTCACACGATCTACCGTGAGCCGGCGAACGACTACGCGGCGAAGGCCGTCGAGCGGTGACAGCGCGTCTCGCGTTCGCGGCGACAGCCGCAGTGGTGGCGCTGCTGTCGATCGATGGGCAGTCGCACAACCTGGACGAATACCTTCAGGCGGCGCGGCTGTCGCTCGTACGCGACCGCGTCGCCCTGGAACTCGATCTCACGCCCGGCGTAGCGGTCGCGCCGGGGATCATCGCGATCATCGACCAGGATGCCGATGCCGCCATCTCCTCGGAGGAGGCGCGTGCATACGCCCAGACGGTCATGTCGGACGTCCGCCTCAGCCTCGATGGCCAGGCGATCGGCGTGAAACTGGATCGAGTCGAGGTGCCGTCAGCCGCCGATCTTCGATCCGGCCTCGGCACGATCGCGATTCGTGCGAGCAGCAGCGTCGATCGGCTCGGCGGCGGTCGTCACTCGCTGCAATTCAAGAACGACCACCGTCCCGGCGGCGCGGCGTATTTGATTAACGCGCTCGCGCCGGACGATCCGGCGATCCGCGTGCTCAGCCAGGCCCGCGATCCGATTCAGCGCGAAGGTCGAATCGAGTACGAGATCCATTCGTCGTCGCCAGCGCGCTGGTTCTGGCTGTTCGCCGTCGTAGCGTGCTTTCCCAGGCAGGTCGTGGCGTTCGTCCGGAAGCTGCGGACTGCGCGAGCGACGTGAAGGCGCCCAGGCTCAGCGCCCGGCCCACGCCCTGACACGCGATTCGAGGACGTCGAGCGGCACCGCCCCTTCGCTCAACACGAGGTCGTGGAACTTGCGGAGATCGAACCGCTCGCCCAGCTGCTTCGCGGCCGCCGCGCGCAGTTCCTGGATCTTCATCTGCCCCAGCTTGTAGCCGAGCGCCTGTCCGGGCCACGCGATGTAGCGATCGACTTCGACGATGATGTCCTGTTCGGTCTTGGCGGCGTTGGCCATGAAGAAGTCGATCGCCTGCTGGCGCGTCCAGTTCATCGAGTGCAGTCCGGTATCGACGACGAGGCGCACGGCACGCCACATCTCGTACGTCAGCTGGCCGAACTTCGAGTACGGGTCCTTGTAGAAGCCCATCTCCTCGCCGAGCGACTCCGCGTAGAGCCCCCAGCCTTCGACATAGGCCGTGTAGCTCGTGTTCTTGCGAAACTCCGGGAGGCCGTCCATCTCCTGCGCGAGCGAGATCTGAAGATGATGTCCCGGCACGGCCTCGTGCAGGGTCAGCGCCTCCATTTCCCACGTCGGGCGCATCTCGAGCTTATAGGTGTTTGCGAACATGTAGCCGGGACGGCCGACGTTGAAGGCGCCCGGTTCGTAGTACGCAGTCGTCTGTGACGGCGCCGCTGCCTCCGGCACGACTTTCACACCGTACGGAGACTGCGGCAGCCGGCCGAACAACGGAGCGAGCTCCGGGTCCGCGCGCTTCGCGATGTCACGATAGGCGGACACGAGCGCGTCGGCGTCAGTGAAGTAGAACCGCTGGTCGGTGCGAAGGAAGCGGACGAACTCCTCGTACGACCCCTTGAAGCCGGATGCGGCGATGACCTGGTCCATCGCTGCGCGGATGCGCTTCACCTCGGCGAGGCCGATCTCGTGGATCTGCTGCGGCGACAGCGACGTCGTCGTGTGCCACTTCACGTTGTAGGCGTAGAGCGCAGCGCCATCCGGCAGCGCCGACGCTGCGGTCGCCTGGCGGCAGGCGGGGAGATAACGCTGGCCGAGGAAATCGCGCAGCTTTTCGAACGCCGGCCGGGCGACCCGGACGTACGCGTCCGTTGCACGCCTGGTCAGGTCCGCCCGCTCCGCCTCCGGAATCGCCGCCGGGAACCTGCGGAACGCCTCGAGCAGCGGGCTCCGCGCGGGCTCACTCACGATCTGCGCCGCCGCCTGGTCGGGGACGTTTCGCATCACGACCGCCGCCGGAGTCAGACCGGCGGCGATGCCGCGCTCCATGAGCCTGATGGTCTGATCCACGAGGGGGCCGATTCCCTGAAGGCGGCCAATGATGTTCTCGTAATCCTGTCTCGTCGTCGTCGGCATCGCGCCGATGATCCGCGGCACATCCTGTTGCACGCCTCCCATCTGGTTGGCGGGCATCATCAGGTTTGCGGCGGTGACGAAGCGCACCGGCATCGCGTCGTTGTGGAAGCGGAGCCCGTCGACAGCCGTCTGGAGCAGATCAAGATAGAGGTCGTAGTTCAGCTGATCGCGTGGGTCGAGATGCGCGCGGTTCAGGCTGCGCACGCCCTCGAGGCTTTCCTTCAGGTACGCCGAGCGCGCGTCGATCGCCGCCTGCGAGTAGTCGGTCCATCGCGCATTCTGACCGGGATAGCCGAGGAGCGTGGCCGTCTCGGGGTACTGCTCCATCCAGTACTTCCACTCCTCGTCCAGTCGCGCTTTGAAGGCGGCGCGCGTCGCAGCGGAGTCGTCGCGGGTACAGGCGAAGGCCAGTGGAAGCACCAGCAGCAGCGCCAGCACCGGAAGGTATCGCATCGGGCTGACATTCTGACAGACTGCCCCGGCACCCGCTTGGTGCCCCGGCGCACCGACGCAAGGCCGGGCTCTACTCCCAGCGACACCCTGGATGGTGTATGTTCCAGCCCCTGACAGGTCTCCACTGCGAGGAGCGCCAATGAAGGTTCTCGACTCACCGAACCCGAAGCCACACCCTCGGGCGAGAGCGACAGGCTGGTGCGGCGTCGCGGCCGGGTCGCTTGCCAGTGCCTGCTTTGCCCTCACGCTTGGCGCTCAGGGCAGTACCACCCAGCCGATCCCGGTGACGGTCGTCGTGATGCCTGCCGCCGCCGATGAAGCCGCGGCGACGTTTCACCTGACCGACACGGACGCCCTCGTCCCGGAAGACATCATGCTCGGTCCCCTGGTCAGTGCTGCCAAGCCGGATTATCAAATCGTCCCGGAGAAGCGACTGGATTCACGCGATTGGTCCGATGCGCGCGGATCTGCAGCTGACCGCGCTCGAGATTCTGCGGGATTTCCTCTTCCTGGCAAGCTTCGCCTCGCCTGCGGTCAAGGGTCGCCTGAAAGAGATGCTGGCCACGCCTTCCTATACGGAGCTGCATGCAGCCCGGCTGTTGGTTCGCGAGATTTCCGAGGGTGTCGATGTCGACGAGGTGGTGATAGCCCTGCAGAATCGCGAAGCCGCCATCGAGATGACCCCACAAGCCGTGTGGGCGAACGAGAAACAGAACCTGACCCTGGCCTTCAAGAAATCAAAGCTGGATACGGCCGCCGCCCGTCTCGCGATCCGGTGCGAATGGACGCTCACAGCGAACGTTCCGCAGCCAAAGACGTCGAAGCTGCCTCTCCTGGGGCGGCTCAGGCAGCGCAAGGTTCGAAGCCCACCGGACGCCTACACGGCTTACGGATGGGAGATCTACAACTGCTTTCCAGACACTGCGATGGATTGGGTTGTGAATGCCCGCTTCTACCGCAACGGCCAACCCGTACCAAAGACGGCTGGGGGGACCGACATACTCGAATATAAGAGAGAGATCCGGCTACAGGTTTACAAGCAGGACTGGGGCAACCGGGTGGAGCGCGTTTTCCCGGAGGCCATCCAGCTCTTCGCGGCCCTCCTTGTGCCGCTGGCGACGCTGGCTGTGACCCAATCCACTGAAGGCACAACGGGACGCTGGTGGGAGCTGATCGGAGTGGGTTTCGGCTCCGAAATGATCCGCAGCATTCTGATGGGCAAGCCGGAGCAGAACCCGTAATCCCATGGCAGAGCGGCCAGCACCCATGCACCGCCTCACACACGCGACTTTCGCGCTGGCCGCGCTGCTGTCGATCGCACAGGCGCCGGCAGAATCCCGCCGCCTGATCGCGATTTTCGTGGTCGATGGACTCCGACCCGACAGCATCAACGCGACCGATACGCCTACCATCGAGCGGCTGCGCCGCGAGGGGGTCGACTACGTCAACAGCCACTCGATCTTCCCCACGTCCACGCGCATCAACGCGGCATCACTGATCACCGGCAGTTACCCCGCGCGCCACGGCATCGTCGGCAACAGCATGTTCGTGGCGGGCGTGAACCCGGACGCGCCGTTCGACACCGGCGACTATCGTCAGCTGATTCGGCTCGAGGAGGCCGACGGGCGCGTGGTGACGACATCCACCATCGGTGAGGTGCTTCAGCGCAGCGGTCGCAGCCTGGTGACCCTGAGCTCGGGCACCACCGGCAACGGCTTCGTGCTCAATCCGCAGGCCCGGCACGGGGCGGGCGTCGCGATCCACGGTCTGTTCGACCCTGGCAAGACGGCCGCCTTCCCTGCGGCGATCAGCGACGCCGTGGTTCGCCGGTTCGGCGCACCGCCGCCCGATCCCGACGACATCGGGCAGATGGAGTGGACCGATACGGTGCTGCGCGACTACGTGCTCCCCGAGCTTCGGCCCGATGTCGTCGTCGACTGGATGGGTCCCCTGGATGCCGCGCAGCACGAGCACGGCATGAGCTCCCCCGAGGCAAAGCGCGCGCTTGCGGCCATCGACAGGAGCCTGGCACGAACGATCGCCGCGATGGAGGCGCTGACACCGGCCCGGCGCATCGACGTCGTGGTGACGTCGGACCACGGCTTCGCGCAGCATACCGCCGGCGTCAACGTGGTCGACGCACTGATCGGCGCCGGCCTCAAGGCGAGTGCACAGTCGACCGACGTCATCGTCGCAAGCCAGTCGCAGTCGGTGTTGTTCTACGTCCCGAGCCATGATCCACGTGCGGTCACCGAGCTCGTGCGCTTCCTTCAGCAACAGGCGTGGGTCGGCGTCATCTTCACTCGCGGGGGCAAAGATGGTCAGGGCAGTGTGCCAGGCACGCTGTCGTTCGACGTCACGAAAGGCTCGCACCCATCCCGGGCGCCGGATGTCGCCGCGACGCTGACCTGGACGTCGACCAGAAACGCGCACGGCGTCCCTGGTGCGCAGACCGTGCACAGCGGCAAACCCGGCCCCATCACCAGCGGCGCCAGCGGTCACGGGGGTCTCAGTCCCTGGGTGGTGCGAAACACGCTGGTGTTGTCAGGGAGCGACTTCAAGGCCCGCACGCGTGTGGAAGCACCGGCGTCGCTGGCCGATGTGATGCCGACCGTGCTGAGACTGCTCGCGGTCGATGGCGATCGCTGCGAGGCCGGATGCGGGAGGGTGCTCGAGGAGGCGTTGCGAGCGTCGCCGGATCAATCGCTCAGGGCGACGCGCCGGACGCTGGGGACGTCGTCAGGCGCGTATCGGGCCACGGTGCAGATTTCCAGTCTTGGTGGTTACGACTATGTGGACGAGGGCGCCAGGCGGAAGTGAACGGTTACACCCACCTCCCAAATCCCAAACCAACCTACAACCGCTTGGGAGTTGAATTGGGAGTTGGCTTGGGATCTGGCGTTTGGGAGTGCGTTGGAGCTTGGGATTCGGAGCTTGGGATTTGACACTCTACAAACCACCGAGACAGTCCGCTACCGCCGACCGAACTGCGTGTTTGCTTCCTGTGCCGCTTCCTGCAGCAGGAGCGCACGGTCCGCCGGCATCTGTGGCGATGCAGGAAGGCCGATCGGTGATCGACCGCTGACCTGTTGATAGATGACGAGCGCTGCCAGATAGGTGGCGGTGGGCGTCGGATGAAACCCGTCGGCGCCGTACAGCGGTACATCGGGATCCCGGCGCCAGGCTGCGCGCCAGGCCTCGCCGACGGGAAGCAACATGCCGGTGATGTCTTCTGCGGCTTGCGCATACGACCGGCTGACAGCATCGAAGACGTCGCGGCGATTCGACTCGGGCCACACCATGTAGAGCGCCGTACGGGCGCCACCCGCGCGAATGATCGAATCGAAGCGGATCGTCCACTCCCGGAGGGCGACCTGCGATTCTGGCAGCGCCGACGGTCCCTGCTGGAGCACGACGATCGACCAGCCGCCCTCAGCAATCCGGCGTCGCGCCGTGCCCTCGTTCCAGTGGTCTTCCAGGCTGAAACCATCGGCGACCACGCTCGCAGTGCTGATTGGCGTTCCTCCGCCCTGGCGGGCCAACGTCTCGACGAGTGCGGGGAGTCCGTTCGATTTCGTCAGACTGTTGCCGATGAACAGTACACGGCCATCGACCGGCGCACGCCTGGCTGGTGCGTTGGTCTGCGACGGCGCGACGGACGACGACCTGCAGCTCGTCACCACAGCCGCAGCCACGATGAACGCGACGGCGGCGTTCCTCACGCCGCGCGCGAAAGTCATTGGCGCCAAAGTTTGCACGACCGAATTCCACGCGCGGGGCGTAAACCATCCGGGCGCTTCCGACGTCCAGGGATCATCCCCCGCAGCAGAAGGCCTCAGCGCAACCTATTCCGCGCGTAGTGCGATGACCGGCTCGACGCGTGTGGCGCGGCGCGTGGGGACGTAGACCGCGATGAACGCCACTGCGATCAGGGCCGCCGCAGCCGAGGCAATGGGCACCGCCCCGCCAGCCGGAAGATTCTCGACGCTGCGCGCGGCGAATCGTGTACTCCAGAACGCCGTCGGCGCGCCAAGAAGGAACCCCACGCTGACCAACCAGCCCGCGCTCGTCGCCACCATGCGGCTGACGCGACCGCGGGTGGCGCCGAGAGCCATACGAATGCCGATCTCCTTCGTTTGGCGTGCGACGGTGTAGGCGAGCAATCCAAACAGACCAATCGCCGCCAGCAGCGCGCCGACCGCGCCGAAGAACCCCGCCAGGGTTGCCAGCAACCGCTCGGGAACGATCGAGGCGTCGACCTGCTCGGCCAGGGTGGTCACTCGTCCGACGGAATTCGTGCCAAATACCTCGGCGACGAGGCGGCGGGCGTCGTTCGCGAGGCCCACCGGACGTCCGCTCGTCCGCAGCGAGAGGTCGCTCGACCCTCTGGACATCAGCCCGAACTGGTAGACGATGGGAGGGGACGGGAGCCGAGCGTCGTTATACTTCGCGTCGCCAGCGACGCCGACGATCTCGTAGGGATCGCGCTGGTTCTCGAGCCAGACGTGACGCCCGAGCGGATCACGGCCAGGGAAGTACTTCCGCGCGAGCGCCTGATTGACGATGATACGGGGCGGCTGATCCATGTCGGAGTCGCGAAAGTCGCGTCCGGCCAGGAGTGGCGTGCCGTACGTGAGGAAATAGTTCGGCGATACGGTATTGAGGGACACGCGCTGCCTGTCGTGCGCGGGCTCGTCGAATCCTTCGACCCGGAGGAACGCGCTGCCAGCCCTGCCTGACATCGGCGTCATGCCGCTCGCCGCGACCGAGTCGACGCCGGGAATCGCGTGCAGACGCGCGACGACATCTTTATAGAGCGCAGCGAGTTGCTCGCCGTTCTGAGCCCGTGAGGTGTCCACCGACATCAGCAGCACGCGGTCGCGATCGAACCCGAGACTTCGGTCGCGCAGATGACGCATGTGGCCGATGTAGAGGTGCGACACGCTCAACAGCGCCAGGGAGATCGCCACCTGTGCGACCACCAGGCCGTTGCCGAAGACCCGTCGGGATTTCGTCTGTGCTCCGCCCCCCTGTCGCAGCGCCGAGGCCGGCGCGGACACGAACGTCGCGATAGCGGACGCGAGCCCGAAGACGAGCGCCGCCAGCAGGGTGACGCCGATCGTGAACGTCAGCACGCGCGCATCGAGCGGGATCTCGAGACGCGGTGGCGGGCCCAGCGATTGCGTGCCCGAGGTCATGATCCGCGTCAGAATGGTGGCGCCGAATCGTGCGCCGACCAGGCCCAGGGCGCCGCCGATCGAGGCCAGGAGCAGCGACTCGGTCAGCACCTGCCGCACCATGCGGAGACGTCCGGCGCCGAGCGAGACGCGCACCGCCATCTCCTGCCGGCGTGAGGCGCCGCGCGCGAGCAGCAGCCCCGCAATGTTGGCGCACGCGAGCAGCAGCAGAATGACGACGATTGCCATCAGCAGCGACAGCGGTCCACCGAACTGGTCGGTCAGCGGAGTCGAAAGTCCCGCGCGCGCAGGCTTCACGTCGATCGCCACGTGTCGCCACTGCGGATCGCGCTGCGCCAACGCATCGATGCTCGACTGGTAGAGCACGCGCATCTCTGCGCGCGCCTGCGCGATCGAAGCCCCCGGCTTCAATCGCGCCATCAGCGCCACACCCCCCCGCGATCGCATCGCAGTGGGAATCGCGCCAAGAGACACCCAGACGTCCGACCGCATGCTGGCGGTCACGCCAGAAAAATCGGGCTCGGCTACGCCGACGACTGTCGCGTGCACGGGGCCGGGCAGGCGACGGTCGTTGATGTCGATGATGCCGCCGAGGGCTCGCGCCTCGCCGTTGAAGTGCGCCTGCCAGTACCGCCAGCTCACTACGGCGAGAGGGGGGCCGCCAGGCGCGTCGTCGGAGACATCGAGCACGCGCCCCAGCGCCGGTCTCACGCCGAGCGCATGGAAGAAGTTCCCCGTGACCACCCAGGCGCCGATCGGCTCGCTGCCGGCGGACGACTCCGTCCTCAGTGGCGCGAGGCCGACCATGTCAGAGAACATGGTGTTGTGGTCGCGATACTGGGCGTAGTTCTCCAGACTAAACATGTTCAGCGGCGGATCGCCCGGGTACCGCCACGTGAACTGCACGAGACTGGCGGGATCCCGAACCGGCAGATCGCGAAACAGCAGCGGATCGACGAGGCTGAAGGCGGCGGTGTTGGCGCCGATGGCCAGCGTGAGCGTGGCGATCGTCACCGCGGTGAAGACGGGCGTCCGTCGGAGCGTGCGTACGCCGTAGCGGAGATCCTGGATGACGTCCTCGAGCCAGCGCAGGCCGCGCTGATCGCGTCGCTGTTCCATCACCTGCGCGATCCCGCCGGCCTGCAGTCGCGCCTGGCGGGCGGCGTCCTCGAACGAGAGGCCTCGCCGCTTCAGTTCGTCAGCAATCATGTCGACGTGCCGGCGCAGCTCTGCCTCCATCGCGGCGTTTTCAGGCGCCTTGTGGAACATTGCCCGGAGTCGGCGCAGCCACTCGCGGATAGCAGCGGACATCAGCTCGGCTCGTTGAGAATCGCCTGCATGCTCGGCCCGTTCTCTATTTTGCGTCGATATTCAACTCGGTCCAGACCTAGTGGCGCGTATCAGCTGAATCACTAGCGGCTTTCGGGCGGGGCATGATGTGCAGATCCCACCACACTTCCCACCCGCGCGCCGTCAGTGCTTCGGCCAGCTGCCGGGCCCTCGGCTCGTCGTGTCGGGCGTAGCTGATGAAGATGTCCGCCCTCCAGTGCCAGGCGGCATTATAGGTTTGCGAACGGCCCTCTCTGTCAGTGCGCGCGAGCCGAGCGCTGGTTCAGCACCTTGCGACACCCATAGTGCCGATGGCGCTGCTAGCGGGCGAGGTTCAGCTCGCGGCCTCCCTTCACTCGCAGGCTGATCTTTGTGATCGCTTCGAGATCGTCCAACGGGTCACGATCGACCGCAATGAAGGTTGCCGGCGCGCCCTCGGCGAGCCCGAACGGCGCCCGCTGCGGGAAGATTGCTTGGGGCGTGGTCACCGAGAGCGATCGGAGCACCTCGGCGTTCGTCATCACTCCGGCCTGGGCGATCGTCAGCGCTTCGGTGACCGACGACGATCGGTACTCGTCGCTGCCGATCGCGATTCTCACACCGTGGCGTTTCAGGAGGTTGAAGTTCCACCGGAGCGCATCGAGAAACTGCTCCCGCACGTCGGGAGTCGCATTCTCGCGGATCGCGTCACCGACCGTGGTGATCACGATCGTGCGCTGGCGTGCGGCGCGCCGGGCGGCGTCTTCCGAAATGCGGTAGATATCCGGTCCCTTCGCCTTGATGCGGACCGGGTCGGGCCAGAATCCGGGCATGTGCGCGATGAGGTCAGACCGCGCCGCCACCGCGACGTCGAAGTCGTAGGCGCTCTCGACGTGTGCCGACACCCGCAGGTGATCGCGGTGTGCCCTCTCCACGAGATACGACGCGAGCGATGGATCGAGTCCATGGCGATCGTTGTCCGGCCGCGGCAGTCCCGCAACCCGATCCTCGGAGTAGACGAGCGTCAGCTTGATGAAATCGGGCCGCTGCTGCGCGATGCGCGTCGACCAGACACGATCGATGTCCGCGCGGAAGCGCACCGGCTGAATGAATCCGCCATCCAGGTCGTCGTTGGTCATGCCGCCGTTCGCGATGTTCCGGCGGACGAGTGCCGAGGGGTGACCGCCAGGCGCGGTGAAGCTTCCGTTCGCGAACAGCACGTCAACCGACTCCGGTCGATTGATGACGCCCTTCAGCTTTGCCGGAGCCGCTGGGACGTTCGTCTGGATCATGACGTAAAAGATGCCCGGGTCCAGGTACATGCGGATCGTCTGCTCCGCATCGACGCCCGGAATGTTGTGGTTGTGCGCCTCGCCGAAGGCCCCCATCAGAAATTTCCCACTGACATCAACCGTGCGATCCACCTTCGAGGGGCGCTTCAGCGAGAGCCGGTCGCCGATGCTGTAGACGTCCACACGCCGGAATCCGGTGCCGTCGAACCATGCGCCGTTGCGCCACCCGACGATTTCTTGCTCCTGCGTACCCGGGAGGCCGAGGGCGAGGAGGAGAATCACGGCGATCTGTTTCATGACCGCATTGTGTACTGGGCGCGGCGCAGACCGGCTCTCGAGCTTCGCCGGTCACGACTGCGGCCGAATGCCACCTTCCCGAGCTGCACCTGACGCCGTCGCGGCGGACGGCGACAACGGCGTCAGGGACGGTCAGCACGGGCCAGGGCCTGGTCAGTCCAGCGAAATAGTGACGTGGCGGGGAACAACCGTCTGACCCCCTGCGACCGCCTGGAAGTAAAAGTCACCACCACCCTGCAACACGCCGTGGGCAGACACCTCGATGCCCGGCGTCCCATAGGGCAACGAGGGATGAACCTCGATCGAGAAGGCGGTCGCCTGTCCGATTCTCAACGACGGCAGCACATCGAGCTCGGATATTGTGAGCACTCCATCCGTAATGGCCGTCTCGATGTCCGGAATGGAAACGAAGTAGATTGGGACGGCCTCGATCTGGTGGGCCTTCAATGCCCTTGGCGCTGATCCCTCGGGGGGAGGGGCCTGCCAGATTTCGAACCCGCGAATGGTCAGTGCACATCCGAAGGCGCCAGGACCGTGGGCGGTCGGCAGATCGATCCCTTCCAGCAGCGCGATCGAAGACTCGGACACCGATCACGTACTCTTTCAGCGGCGCTGTCTCGCCGCGAACGGCGTGCTCGGCGACGAATCGAAGAAAACGACTGAGCCGCTCCGAGCCTTGAAAGACC
>Ga0209382_10002834_pt1 | contig 24716 bp, 22 predicted proteins | sample SoiMetdeltSBSDD5_FD_187599 | JGI IMG/M metagenome (GOLD analysis project Ga0209382, IMG submission 187599) | Bulk soil microbial communities from a Populus tree surrounding site in Tennessee, USA - Soil MetaG P. deltoides SBSDD5 (SPAdes) (version 2) | ecosystem: Environmental > Terrestrial >... | reverse complement strand
TGACCTCGATCTCCAGCTGGTCGAACGGGCTGCCACGCTGGATGACCCGCATCGCCGCCGACCAGGTGATCAGGTCCTGGTAGCGGTCGCCGAAACGACGCACGCCGCTGCGGGAGGGCGGCCCGGCGGCCGGTCGCGGTTCGGTCATCGGTTGTCCTCCAGGGGCATGCGTTCCTCGGTTCGCTGCTGGTGAACGACGAGGGGTACGGCCTCGGCGCGGTCGGGGTAACACACCCAGGCGCAGGCGACCGGCGCGGTCCAGTCGCCCTGCCCGGAGACGATGATCGCGACGACGGCATCGAACCGCAGGTCGGGGTCGGCGAGCAGCCTCGCATAGGTGTCCAGGTCGCGGTCGCTGGGCACCGGCGCGCTGGTGGGGTGGGTGTGCCACTCGCCGATCCAGACGGAGCGGTCGCGGGTGAACGCCTTCTCGGCGAGATGCTGGGCGTGGTCGAGATCGCGCAGGAAGAAGGTCGGCCGCCGGACAGCCACCGGCCCGGGATCCCCGGCATGGCGGACCTCGGCCGCCCCACCCTCGTGTAGGAGGCCCAGCGGGATCCCGCCGGTCTCGTCGCCGTCACGGGAATGTACGGCCTCTCTGCGGATCGTGGCCGCGGCGGATCGGCACAGCCGCACCCGGTTGATGCCGCCGGGGACGGAGGTCACGGGTCCTCGCAGGTCGGGCAGCCGGGCAGCGGCGGGCTCGCGGCGAGCCACCGAGTCTCGCCGGCTCGGGCGAGGTCGAACGGCGGCGCCCAATCCGGCTGGGGGCGCAGCGCGAGCAGGGCGTGTTCCCCGGGGAGTCGCTGGTCTGGGTGCCCACCGCGTTCCAGGAGGGTCGCGACCGCGGTCTTGGCGGCGAGCTGGCCGACGAGGTGCAGGTCGGCGCCGACGGCGGTCATCGGCCGGTGCCGGGTGCCGTTGCCGTACCCGGCGTCGAGGTTCGGCTCGGGGTCGATCCCGCCGGCCGCGGCCAGCGCCTGGCGCTGGCAGACTAGGCAGCCGCGGTCCTTCCACGGCCGCAGCCGGAGCACCTCGCCCAGGCCGCCGTTCTCCAGCACGCAGGCGAGGACCGCGTCGCGGCCGGCGCGGCGGGCCAGGTGGCTGACCACCCGGCGTGGCGCGACCCCGTCGGCGGCGCACACTACGAGGTCCGTGCGGGTAAGCAGGGGGCGGATCTGGTCGGCGTCGGCGACCACATCGAGCGGGTGCGCCTCCGCGCTCGTGCCGGGGCGCAACAGACGCAGGTCGTCGCGCAGGGCGGAGACCTTCATCCTCCCGACGTGCGCCGGCCCGCAGACGTGGCGCACGAGGTTGTGCCAGCGCAGCCGGTCGTGGTCGATCAGTAGCAACCGGCCGATCCCGTAGCTGGCGAGCGCGTGCACGGCGGCGCCGCCGATGCTGCCGACGCCGACGACCATGACCGTGGTCGCCGCCAGCAAGTCGACCGGCCACTGGGCGGCCAGTTGTGCGTTGCCGACGATCGCGAACTCGCATTCGATGTCGACCGGCTCCACTCCGTCGGCCGACACGTGCCATGCGACGAGGTCGGTGACCTGGAAGCCCGGGAAGGCGGCCGCCGCATCGGGAGCGTAGGTGATCGCGATGTAGGTGCTGCCGCCCGGGGCCTTAAACCCGGTGGGCACGAAGGCGGCGAACCCGTCGAGTTTCAGCGTCGCTCGGCGCCGTTGCAGGTCCGCCCACATCGCGTTCAGCATCGGCTCCACCCGGTACCAGTAGCCGACCGGCCGGTCGTCACCGGAGTTCAGGAAGTGCGTCGCGGGGGCGAGTGTTACGGGCAGGCGCATGTCGGGCTTGACCGAGACCGCCCGCACGTAGCCGGCGTTCTCGGCGTCGGACACCTTGACGGTCAGGTTTCCCCAGGCGCCGCCCTCGCGGATCATGTCGGCGGCGGCGCGGGGCATCAGGATGATCAAGTTGTTCACGTCGGTGTGCCGTCCGCGACCGCACCGGTCGGTTCGTCGGCCCGGCCGGCGCCGGTCTCGGCGGTGACCGCGACGAGGTGGTCGAGCTGGTCGTCGTCGACGATGCCGTGCAACGTCATCGCCTCGATCACCCCGGCCTTCATCAGCGCATACTCCACCCGCCAGCCGGCCGCCTTCAGCAGCAGGTCCACCACGGAGTCGCGGCCGGTCCAGGCGGCGTCGTCCTGCAGCAGGCACAGGCTGCCGTCGCCCATGACGTGCCACTTGTGGTCGGTGCGTTCGAGGAACCCAGGTTCCGGGTCGAGCGGGTGGATCAGCGGCGGCATCATCGGGTAGGCGTGCCCGTACTCGACCGCGACTTGCAGCCCGTCGGCGCCGATCAGGTCGACCAGCCGGGGCGGCTCGGGGCGGGCGAACGGCCACTGGGGCAGCCGCCCGATCCACAGGCCCGCGCCACGCTCGTGCCACTCCAGACTGGCGAACCGCTCGGCGATCTCGGCCCGATCCCGGGCCAGCCGGCGCGGCTCGCATTGCCACCACGTCACCCGAGCGGCGTGCTTCTGGCTGTCCTCCATACGTGTGTTAGCCCTGCGGGGCGTCCTTGACCGGGCGGGGGGTGATCAGCGCGGGGCCGACGCCCCACGGGCTGACCTTCCTCGCCTCGGGTGCTGGGAAATCCGAGCCGAAGATCTCCTGCCAGGCACGCAACGCGTCGTCGGTGTCCCCGTTGGCGGCGGCCGCACACGCCTCCGTCGCCACCTGCGACGCCGTCTCCAGCGCAGTGCGCAGTCCCACGACGTCCAGGTCGACCTGGATCAGGCCACAGTGCCCCGCGGGATCGGCGATCGGCGAGTTCACCCGTACCGCGGCGGCGGTAAAGAACGCCCGCAGGCCCGCCGGGCGGGAACCGGCACGGGGCATGCAGTCCAGCGCCAGCACCTCCATCACCAGCGACTTGATCTTCCCGTCGACCTTGACGGACAGGCGCCACTGCTTCAGCACCCGGACCATCGGCCGGAACCACTTCCAGTCAGCGTGGTGCTCGGCGACCCGCCGGATCAGATCCTCCGGATCGGCGGTGACCCACTGGTTGGTGAGCGCCTCCGGGATGAGCAGCGTGCCGTCGGACTGGCGCAGCGCCGGCATCGCGTCGACCGTGAACGCGTCCGGGTCGTCCGGGTCGTCGATGAAGCACTTCACGGCGTGGTTGCGCCACCGGGCTAGGCGCACCAGCTGCTCGACGCTGCCGTTGGTGGCGCCGAGCAGGGCGTTGACCCGCCCGCGGACGTGGTGGAGCGCCAGCTCGGCGGACTCTCCCGGCTGACCCCAGTCGGGGTGGTCCTCCTGGTCGTACACCACGACGAGGTCGACGTCGTGCACCGGCTGGAGCTGGGTGCTGCGGCGCAGCGACCCCGAGCCGAACACCTCCGTGACGTCGTCCTCGGCGCCGAACGCCTTCTTGAAGACGTCCCGCCGCTCACGGGCCAGCACCACCTGGTCCCGATCGCCATCGACCGCCCTCTGGAATTCATCGAACGCCTCATCGAGGCCCATACCATCTCCACTTCACACTAATATGCCCAATCCGGCAACCGCTGGGCGAACGGCAACACCCCATAGATACACCGCAAACGTGCCGAAGCACCCGCACCCACGTAACGGCCGACGGTGACGCCCTATTCCCCGGCCGCGATGCCGAAGCCAAGCCTACGGCGCGGGTACGACAGTTCCGGGCGGGCGACCTACGCGCGCTCGGGGGCCGATCCAGGAGCTGATGTGCTACCCATCGACTGACCGGATTGCCCGGTTCGACCGCGCCCATGTCGGACGTGACCCTCGCGCACAACGTCGACCCCGCCTCGGTCAGCGTGGCGCTCTCCTTCACCGTCACCGACCGCAAGCGGGACCGGACCCTATCAGCCTGACTAGCCAACGGAGGCAGCACGTGCCGCGCCGGCTCATGACCGCTATGCGATTCGAGTCCGGACTCCGTTAGTGTATGTCCTTTGTGGAGAGTGAAGAGGCTAGCAACTGAGTAAGGCGACGGCTCTCCCGATGGCGTGCCCATCCGCAGCAACGCCAACCCGCTGGGCGACTGGCTCCGCCAGCGTGGCGCCGTCTCCGCCACACCGAACGGCGCCTCGGCGTAGACGATCTGGCTACCGTGAATGGGTCCGGACCTACCCCAGGAGCACGGACTCCTCAACCACCAAGCAGCCGGGTTTCCCCTGCTCAGCAGGCTTTTCCATTCCAGTGATCCCCCCGCCGGGGGCACGTCAAACATGGGAACGGATTTCTGGGCGGGCGCTGGTGCGCCCGCCCGATCTGTTGTCTCGGTTTCGGTTGACAGCCTCTGGCGCGGGATGGTGAGCACCTGGCCCGCGAGGCTGGCGGCGGTCTGGCCGATGGAGTCGATCATCTCGGCACGGATGGCGACCTTGATCGTGACGTGCTGGCGATGCCGGTCATAGCGGATCTGCAGCTGGAATGCGTCGAAGAGCTGCCGTTGCAGCTCTCCCGGGAGATCGAGAACGTTTAGGCTTACCTGCGGCAGCTGGTCAACGAGGTCTCGTCGCACCTGGGCGTCCGGTCGTGCCGAGTTTCGGATGTTGGATCGCCATCCGAAGCTGGGCAGCCCCCGATCCGGCTTCCACTGGGGTCGGCAGGTGCGTCGTCAGTTCAGCGCCGCGAGTTTTGCGCGAGTCGTTTCGGCGTCGGGGTGGTCGAGGTCGTCGAGGATGGTCAGGGCCTGCTGCCAGGCGTCGCGTGCGGCCTGGGGGTAGTCGGTGGCGTGGTGGGTGTCGCCGAGGTGGGTCAGGACCTCGGCCTGGGCGTAGCGGTCGCCGAGGTCCCGGCTCAGGGTGAGGGCGTGCTGGTAGCAGGTGACGGCCTGCGTGTGCTGGCCGAGGTGGTGGTGGGCGTAGCCGAGGGTGTCCCAGGTAGCGGCCTGCCCGACGCGGTCGCCGAGCTGCTGGAATAGGGTCATGGCCTGCTGGCAATGGGTGAGGGCCTGCTGGTGCTCGCCGAGCAGGGTGTGGTACCAGCCGACCGTGTTGAGGGCGCGGGCCTGCCCGGCCTGGTGGCCGGCGGCCTGGTACAGGTGCAGGGCCTGCCGGGCGTGGGGCAGGGCCCGCGCGGGCTGGCTCCGCCGCTCCCATAGGTAGGCCAGGTGGAAGTAGGTGTGGGCTTGCTGGGTCTGGTCGCTGGAGCGGGGGTCCAGGTCCAGGGCGTGGCGCAGCTGGGTGAGCGCGTCCTCGAAGCGACCCAGCCGGATGTAGGCGCCGGCGAGGAAGCGGTGGGTGCGCGCCTCGGTGGTGGGGTCGGCCAGCCGCTGCGCGGCGGCCACCGCGGCCCGCCCGACGGCCACCTGGTCGTGCCAGTCCCCCCGCCGGTACAGGAAGGTCACCAGGGTCGAGGCCAGTTGCCAGGTGTGGGTGTCGAAGCCGGTGGCCGCGGCGCGCGTGACGGCGGCCAGTAGCACCTGCCGCTGAGCGGCGAACCAGCCCAGCGCCTGCGCATGGTCGCTCATCTGTTCGGGAGTAACCCCTGCCCGGGCCAGGGCGAGCGGGACCGGGTCGCGATTCGGGTCCAGCAGCCGGGCGGCGGGGTAGGCGGTGTGCAGATAGTGGTCCAGGATCCGTCCGGTCGCGGTGTGCCGCTGCTCGTCGGTGTCGATGCTGTCCGCGAGGTAGGTGGCGTAGTCGCGCAGCAGGTCGTGGAAGGTGTACCGGCCGGTGGTGAGTTGGGTGAGCAGGCTGGCGCGGGTCAGCTCGGCCAACACCGGCGGTATCGCGTCGGGGGTCAGGCCAGCGAGGCTGGCCGCGGCCGGGGCGCTGATGTCCGGGCCGGGGTGCAGGCCGAGAAGCCGAAACAGTCGGGCCGCTGCAGGGGTCAGGGTGTGATAGGACCAGGAGAACACCACCTGCAGGTTGGTGGCCGCGTCGTCGCCGGTGAGGAAGTCCAAACGCTGGCGAGTATTGCGTATTTGCGTAGCAAGGGCCTCCAGAGTGACGTTAGGACGGGTGGCTGCGTGTGCTGCAGTGATAGCCAGGGCTAGGGGTAGCCGGGCGCAGAGTTCGATGAGGTCTTCCACCGCTTGAGGTTCAGCGGCAATCCGACTGGCGCCGAGGCGACGGGCAAGGAACTCGCGGGCTTCGTCCCCGGACAGAACGTCCAGGGTAAGCGGGCAGGCAGCGTTAGCGGCGACGAGGCCGGTGAGCTGGTTGCGGCTGGTCACGATAACTAGGCAGCCGGGGTCGCCGGGCAGCAACGGCCGGACTTGACCGCTGTCGCGGGCATTGTCCAGTACGACCAAGATTTTCCGGCCGACGAGGAGGCTGCGGTATAGAGCCGCTCGGGCGTCTGGGTCAGTCGGAATTCGTTGCGGTGGTACCTCGAATGCGTCAAGGAAGCCGCGGACCGCGTCAGCCGGGTCCATCGCCTGCCCGCTGGGGTCGAAGCCGCGAAGGTTCACGTACAGCTGGCCGTCGGGGAAGTACTCACGGACACGGTGTGACCAATGGATGGCCAGTGCGGTTTTCCCGACTCCCGCTGTGCCGTCGATCGCGGAGATAACGACGGCGGTGGGTCGCCCGGCTGCTTCTTGTTGCGGTTCAGATCGGCTGATGAGTCGGTCGAGGTCGGATAGGTGCTGGGTTCGGCCAGTGAACGCCGGCACGTCCGCTGGCAGCTGACCCGGGGCGACTACCACGCGACGCTTGCGGATGCGCGCCACGCCGCCCGAAATCTGTTCCCGTTGTGCCTCCCGGTCGGCCATGGTGTTCTCCATGGTGCGGTAGTCGGCGTGCCAGCGGTCGAGGTCCAGCACGGTGGCGGCGACGTCGATGCGGTGAGCAGTGGCGTAACTGGCACACGCCAGGACGAACGACTCCACCGTGGACCACCGCGGTGTCGCCGGCCCGTTGAGCAAATCGCTAGCGGTCGACTTCGCGAACGCTAGCTCCATCCGGTTGGCGTGTTCTTCGAGGGCACGGTAGGTCGGCCGCCGGACCTCTTCATAGAGATCTTGAAGCCTGCGCCGGTAGACGGCTACCGGGTCGTCACTGACTGTCACACCCGCTACACGACCACAAGATCCGCTGCGGAGGAACAGACCTGTTGTGCGCGAAGTGTCCGGATTCCGATTGCGTCCGGCGCCGGAACAGCAGTGACGACGAGGCCAGCACCGTTGATACATGGATCAACGATCGTTCGGGAGGCAAACGTGGGACGAAGCCGGGTCACGACCACGACCAGTCTGACGGCTATCGCCGGAGCCGGCTTGGTGGCCGCTCGCCACCCGGGATTGATGTACCTCATCACCGGCGCAGTTGCTCTCCTGCTCGGACTTGTGGTCGGGGCAGCCATCCTGTCCCGCAGGAGATATCGCCGAAACGCCGCGTTCGCCATCCTCACTCTCATCGCCGCGCTCATGCGGCTGGCAAAACGGCCGAACCAAGGCATTGAAAATGCAGCGGGCCGCGACTGCCAGGCTGATGAACAGACGGCCTTGCCATGCGGCTCCGCCACTGGCGTGCCTGCATCCGACGGACATCGCGTACAAGCGCGGTCCGGTGCATGGCCGCACTGCGTAGCCGCTGCGCCTTGCTGGCCGCGGCGGGCGCCGGAACCCAGGGAGAGTAATTGAAGGCATACTGCTGTCGAGGCCAATCGCGAAGTGCCACCTCTAGTGGCATCGCCGCCATCGCGACGAGTACATCGCACGCGTTAATCGCCGTATCCGCTCATAGCCGCGACGCGCTCGGTCGCAGCCTCACCGGCCCGCCCGGCGCCCATCGACGGCCCGGTTTCTGATCGCCGGGCTGGTCGGGCTGCTCGAACCGCAGGCTCTACCTGATTGCGCGGGTCCCGCGGACGATGACCAGGAGGTGCTCGTCGACCCAGGAGACCGTGGGGCTGGGCAGGCGGGCCAGGAACGTCGCGATGGACGCGCGTAACTCGTCCGGCGGGTAGAGGGAGAACGTCGAGTAGTGGCGGCCCTCGGCTTGGGCTCGGAGCCGTACGGCCGTGCTCGAGCGCGGATGCTTGAAGGTCTGTGTTGTGAGCACCGTGAGCCCGTCGGTGCGCCCGACGGCGTCGCGGAACGCGGCCTTGCTGTGCAGGCGCTGCTCGTGTTCGGTGAAGCCCGGGAAGTAGCGGCCCCAGATCGTTCGCGCGTTCTGCTGCGGGGTACGGGTGTAGATGAACAGCTGGCCATCGGGCCGTAGTACCCGGGCGATGGCGGTCAGGAAGCGGCCGAGGTCGAAGTGGTGAACGCAGTTGAACGCGGTGACCAGGTCAAGGCTGGCGGTCCGCAACGGCAGTTCCTCGGCGGTTGATAGCAGCGGCACCACCCCACGGGTGTGGCCGTGGCTGCCGGCCTGCAACTGCGCCAGCATGGCCGCCGAGACGTCGCTGGCGACCAGCAGCGAGCCGTCCGGCAGCAGCCCGCACAGCAGCCGCGAGTACCGTCCCGTCCCGCAGCCGATATCCAGGCCGGTGACGGGTCGGTCGGGTAAAAATTGACGGATCGCGCGCACCGGCGCCACGTCGGTGGTGCGCAGCGATTCGTAGCCGGCGGCTACCCGCTGGAAATGGTCGCCCACAGTCACGTTCGGCACCTCCCGCTGGGTCTGCTGACGACCATCTTGCTCCGTTCGCGGACTGTTCACCCGTAGGACAGACCAGCGGCGCGGACGACCCCGTTTTCGGAGCCGGCACGCCAGCACTGTGGTCGCGGCATCACCGGCGCAAGACCATTGCCACCCTGCGAGTGGACGCATCGCCGCGGATCTCCGGGATCGAGACGGTCTTCGAGGACGGCGAACTGGTCTTTGGCTCGATGCCCAACGCGGCGCAAGGGCGCCGATTGTCAACGGCGCCCCCAAAATTGCCCCCTTTCGTCCGCAGAGGGTCAGTTTTCAGGCATCGCCGAGTGCGCCGTGAGGCGCTGTGTATTCGAGTGGAGGTGAGAGACCTTCACCGCCGTCCCTGTCGCAGCAGGGAGGTGGAGCTGAGGGCAGCCCGATCCGGGTGGCGACGGGGAGGGTGGCAAGCGGCCTTGACAAAGCCCGGGCATGCCAGCACTGCCAGATGGTGCGGGCCGGGCGAGCAGGACGGAAAGGAGTACGCAAGGAACCGGCGATTACGTCTCTCAAGCGTGGACCGGCTCAAACCTGGTGGATATGGGCCGGGAGCGGTGCGCACCTGCCCGGCGTCGCCGGATCAGGGAACTCCAGGGTCGGTCTTCGACGGCTGGCCGGGAGACCACGGTGAAGTGCTGCGGGGTAGCCGTGGTGATGCCGCAGGGACCGAGTCGGGCTCCTCCTTCGTCGAGCGAATCACAGTGAACACGGGAACCATCCGGTTCTGCCCGCCGCTGCGTGTCCAACGTGGACGACGGGCTGGGCGCGTCGACCGCCGATCGACCCGGGACGGGACGGAGCCGCCGTAGTACTCCGAGCCGGGGAGAGCCCGCGCACATGGGGAAGGGCGGCAGCGGTTTCGAGAAGGGAAGGAGGCTGCAATGCCGCAAGATGCGCCGCCGAATGGCGGTGCCAGCGACGAGGCCCTGATGGGGCCGTGGTCGCGGGTCGCGGAGATGCAGACCAAGCTTCACCGTTGGGCGGCGGCCGATCCTGGCCGCAGGTTCGACGACCTGTTCAACTTCGTGCACGACCCGGCGACGCTGATCGTGGCGTTCGACCGGGGCGGGCAACCGGGGCGCCAACACCCACGGGGTCGACGGCGTGACCGTGGCCATCGTGGAGGCTTTCGTTGGCGCGCCCGGGTTCCTGGACGACATACGCGTCCAACTCAAGGCGGACACGTTCCGGCCGCTACCAGTACGGGAACGAAAGATCCCGAAACCGGGTGGCTCGGGGAAGGTGCGGAAGCTTGGCATCCCCACCATCACCGACCGGGTCGTCCAGGCGGCGCTCAAGCTCGTGTTGGAGCCCATCTTCGAGGCGGATTTCGCGCCCGTCTCCTACGGGTTCCGGCCGAAGCGGCGGGCGCACGATGCGATCGCCGAGATCCAGCGGTTCGGCACCAAGGGCTACCAGTGGGTGCTCGACGCTGACATCGAGGCGTGCTTTGACTTCATCTCGCACACCGCTCTCATGGACCGGGTGCGGGCCAGGGTCAAGGACAAGCGCGTGCTCGCGCTGGTGAAGTCGTTCCTCAAGGCCGGTGTGCTCACCGAGACCCGCGACCACGAGGACAGCTACACCGGCACGCCGCAGGGGGCATCCTGTCCCCGCTACTGGCCAACATCGCCCTGTCCGTGCTGGACGAGCACGTGCACCGGCCCTGGCTGGACGGCGGGACGATGAGTACTCCCGGCCGACGCGCCAGAGGTCGCGCCAAGGGCCTGCCGAACTGGCGGATCGTCCGCTATGCCGACGACTTCGTCATCCTCGTGCACGGCACCCGCGATGACGTACACACCCTGCGCGAAGACATCGCCGCCGTGCTCGAACCCCTGGGACTGCGGCTGTCGCCAGCCAAGACCCGGATCGTGCACATGAGCGAATCGCTCGACTTCCTGGGGTTCCGCATCCAGTGGCGCCGCAAGCGAGGCACGAGCAAGTGGTACGTCTACACCTTCATCGCCAACCGGCCCATCCGGTCGTCGAAGGACAAGGTCCGTACCCTGACCAACAGGTTGCCGCAGCAGGATCCCAGGGATGTACTGATCCGGCTCAACCAGATCATGCGCGGATGGGCGAACTACTTCAAGCACGCGGTCTGCAAACACACCCTGGACCACTTGGAGAACTTCGTGTGGCACCGGGTGATCCGGTGGTGGATGCGGCTGCACCGCTGGAAGTGGAGCGACGTCCGCCGCCGCCTCATCGGCCACGGCGGCCGATGGAGCAGGCCGGCGGTGGACGGGGTCGAACTGTTCAACATCGCCTCGGTGCGGGTTACTCGGTACCGCTACCGCGGCGTAAAGATCCCCAACCCCTGGCTACAGCTCAACCACGCCTAACGGCAGAAACCGTGGAGAGCCCGCTGCCGGGACTATGCCGAGTCCAGGATTATGCCGAGTTCGCCGGTCAGGGTGGGTGTTCTACCTGCTCAGTGTTGATGTGCATGGTGCGCTCCTCGGCATAGTTAGAGGGCTTCGAGGAAGGCGAGCAGCGTGTCGGGTGGGCGGTAGCGGCCGGGGGCGGTTCCCGGCGGTGTAGTGCGGGCCAGCGCCTTCTCCTTCAGCGCAAGGTCGGCGTGCAGGTAGACCTGGGTGGACTGAACCGATTCGTGGCCCAACCACAGCGCGATCACCGACGTGTCGACGCCTGCTTGGAGTAGTCGCATCGCGGCGGTATGACGCAAGACGTGCGGGGTGACATTCTTGCTGGCCAGGGTTGGGCAGTGTGGGGTCGCGGTGGTGACGTGTTTGGTCAACAGCCAGGCGACCGCGTCGGTACTCAGCGGTCGGCCGCGCCGGCTGGGGAACAGCGGATCGGTGGGGTTGCCGGCTCGTTCGCGCAGCCAGACCGCCAACACTGCCACGGTCTGGCTGGTCAGTGGGGTGACGCGCTGCTTTCTGCCCTTGCCAACGCAGTGCACGCAGGCCCCGGTGCCCAGGTGCAGATCGCTGCTGGCTAGGCGGGTCAGCTCGGAGACCCGTAGTCCTGTTTGGACGGTCAAGGTGAGGAGGGCGTGGTCGCGTCGGCCGTACCAGCTGGTGCGGTCGGGTGCGGCAAGCAGCGCATCAACCTCCTGCGGGGTGAGGAAACAGACCATGGTCTGCTCGTGCCGCTTGGACGGGATGGCGAGCACTCGCTGGATCAGCCCGGCGTGTTCGGGATGACGCAGTGCGGCGTAGCGAAACAGCGATCGGATCGCGGTCAGCCTGGCGTTTCGGGTAGTCGCGGTGTTGCCGCGCTCGGTCTCTAGGCGGGTAAGGAACGCGGTGACCAGCCCGGCGTCTAGGTCGGTGAAGTCCAGTTGGGAGGGCGGCTTTCCGGTACGGTCGTGCGCGAAGCGCAGCAGCAGCCGCCAGGTGTCGCGGTAGGCGGCGACCGTGTGGGCGCTGGCGTCGCATTGGGTCGCCAGCCGCTGGGTGAAGAATGCCTCGAGGGTGGGGGCCAACGTGCTCATTGGTCCACTCCGGTCGAAGGTTCCAGCCGCTTGGCGGCCAGGGCCAGCAGTTCGGGGACCGCCTGCAAGTACCAGTTATTCCGAGATCGGAATAACTGGTATTACTCCGATTCTCGGGTTATTCCGATGCCCGCTCCTTGCGGCGCGTAAGAGGCTCGGGGCCTTGGCTGACGCGCTCTGGTGACTGTCGCCTGTCGGAATAATCCGGCGCGCGCACCGGACCTCTTCCTCTCTCTGACGTTCGCCGCCCATGGTGACGGTGCCGCCATGTTCATCCGAACCGGCGGTTCACCGGATGAAAGGACAGTGCCATGGGGTCGATGGTGTCCGGGCTGGCTGATGCCGTGCTCGGCGTGGCTGAGGGTGTGGGTTTGTCGGCTGACACGGTCGCTCGCTACCGCAAGTGCTGCGGCGTGGTCGTGAAGTTTTGTGAGCAGCGGGGCCTCGACGCGCTGTCCGCCAGGGTGGTCGACGAGTTCGTCGCGTGCCAGCAGGAGCGTGCCCGCCGCGGTGAGATCGGCCCGAACAGGCGAAAGGCTCTGATGAAGACGGCCCGCATGATGCTGAAGCTGCAGGCAAGCGGCGCCGTGGTCTGGCGGATGATGAGCCCAGACCCTGATCTCACACTCAGCGAGAGTTCCCGTGCCGTACTGAGACAGTTCGCCGCGGCGGCCGGCCCAGAGCTGGCTTCGGGATCAGTGAGGTTGCTGGCCAGCGAGATCCGCCAGTTCCTGGCCTACCTCGACCGGATCGGCCGGGGTGCTCTCGGTGCGGTCACCGTGGACGACGTACGAGGGTTCATGGTCGAGACGGCGACCAGGCGGCCAGCGGGCATCGGCAACGTGGTGTGGTCGCTCAAGAGGTTCTTCGCCTTTCTCAACGCCGCCGGGCTTAGTGACGTGCGCATCGATGGCCTGCTCGCGCATGCCGCGCCGCGGCGGGTTCGGGCGCTGCCGTGCTTTACCCGTGAGGAGACCGGCCGTTTCCTTGACGGGATCGAGACCGGGACCCGCTGCGGGAAGAGGGACTACGCGATGGTCTTGCTGGCGGTCTCGACCGGCCTGCGGTGCTGCGACATCGTCGCACTGCGCCTGGATGAGATCGACTGGCGCCGCGACGAGATCCGGCTGGTCCAGGCCAAGACATCCAGGCCGCTGGTGCTGCCCCTGTCAGCACTGGCAGGCAACGCCGTCGCTGAGTGGATCTTGTATGGCCGGCCCGATTGTGACGCCCCGGAAGTGTTCGTCCGGCTCAAGGCGCCGTTCGTGAAGCTGGGGAAGTCGACGGGCTCGACCCTGATGCGCCGCCGCCTGACCCGGGCCGGCATCGAGCATGTGGCCCACGACGGCAAGTCGTTTCATGCCCTGCGGCGCACCGCAGGGACAAGGCTCATCGAGTCGGGGGCTGGCCTGCCGCTGGCCGCGCAGATCCTGGGCCATGCCCGCATCAACTCCTCCGGCCGCTACGTCGCTCTGGCCAGCGAGCAGCTGCGCCAGTGCTGCCTGCCGCTGCAGGAGCTCGCCTGCATGAAGGAGGGGCTGCGATGAACACATTCACCAGCAATTTCGCACCCCACATCGAGGCGATGCTCGAATGGCGAACCTCGCTGGGACACAGCCTGCGCGACATGCGGAAACGCGATGACGGGTTTCGACAGATTCTGCTCATCGCATCACCCCGGCGAAACGGTACTGACCCGAGAACTGGCGACCGCCTGGTGCAGGGACACCGCGACGGGCACCTGGGGCGCCTACCGCAGCCGCGCGGTCCGTGAGTTCGGCAAATACCTCCAACTGGCCGGCGTGGAGGGGTTCATCGTGCCGTCCGCGTGGATCGCCAGCCCGACCCGCGGCCTACCGCACATGTTCACCGATGAGGAACTGGCCGCCTTCTTCCAGGCGGCCGACTCCATCGACGCCGAGTACCGCAGCCCGTTTCGTGAGTACACGATCCCGGTCATCTTCCGGCTGATCCTCGGCGCTGGCCTGCGCCCGCCCGAAGCCCGCCGCCTGCGCCGCCACGACGTTGACGCTGACAACGCGATGGTGATGATCGAACGCTCGAAACGGAACAAGGACCGCCGTGTCCCCGTCAGCGGGGACCTGGCCGGGCTGCTTGGCCGCTTCGATCACCTGGCGGACCTGCGGCGTCCGGACCGGCAGTGGTTCTTCGCCGACCAGCATGGCTGTCAGTACTCCCCGGCGTGGCTCATCGCCAGCTACCACCGCTGCTGCGAACGTGCGGGCGGGATCGCACCGGCCTCAACCCCGTATACGCTGCGGCACAACTACGCCACCCGCACCCTGATGCGGTGGGTCGAAGAAGGCAAAGACATCCAGGCCTGGCTGCCCTACCTCGCCGCCTACATGGGACACCAGAAGTACTCCTCGACAGCGTGGTACGTGCATCTGCTGCCCGAGCGCCTCGCAGCGACCGGCATGACCCGCGCGGCCGGCATCATCCCGGCGGTGACGTCGTGAAGGCCCGCCGGCAGGCTGCGGACGGTTTCTACCGGCACCTTCGCCAGTGGTTCACCGCGTTTCTGCCCCGCCAGCGCGGCGCAGCCCAGAACACGATCACCTCGTGCCGACAGACCTGGAACATGCTCCTGGGCTACGTCGCCGAACATCACCACATCGGTGTCGAGAAGGTCACCTTCACCATGGTTGACCGAGTCACCGTCACCGGGTTCCTCGAGCACATGCGGGCCACCAAGTCGTGGACGCCCTCGACCTACAACCAGCGGCTGGCGTGCATCCGGTCGTTCTTCATCTACGCGGCGGCCGCTGAGCCGACGCTCACGATCTACCTTGCCGACCTCGCCGCCATCCCGCGACTCAAGGCTCCGGCCGCGGCACCGGTGAAGTACATGAGCACAGACGCGGTCACGGCGCTGCTCGCCGCCCCGGACCCGGGCACCCGGATCGGTCTGCGTGACCAGTTCTTCATGATTCTCATGTATGACCTGGCTGCCCGCGACGCCGAGATGCTCGCCCTAAACCTCGCCGACATCGACACCAAGCGCCTGACCGTGGACCTGCTCGGCAAAGGCTCCAAACCCAGGCGTCTGCCCATCACCGGCGAGACGGCCCAGCACTTCGGTCGCTACGCCGCGGTGTTCCACCCCAGCCCGCAACCGGCGACCCCGATGTTCTACACCATGCGGAATCATCGTCCGACGCGAATGTCTGACGACAACGTCGCCAGGCTCATCCGCCAACACGCCGCCACCGCCAAAGCCAGATGCCCCGACGTCCCGGCCCGGACCCACCCGCACATGCTCCGGCACTCCCGGGCGATGCATCTCTACCAGGCCGGCATGCCCCCGGCCCTACTCACCGAATGGCTCGGGCACGCCGACCCTGAGACCACGCTCATCTACGCGCGCGCCGACACCGAGATGAAGCGCCACGCTCTCGAGAAGGCAAACATCGCAACAACCCCCAGCCCCCTCCCGGCCCCGCTGTGGCACGACCGCGAGGACATCATCCAGCGCCTGTGCGGACTCAAGGAGTGACGCCGGATTATTCCGACAGGCGACAGTCACCAGAGCGCGTCAGCCAAGGCCCCGAGCCTCTTACGCGCCGCAAGGAGCGGGCATCGGAATAACCCGAGAATCGGAGTAATACCAGTAGGTCGATGAGGGACGGGCATGCCCGAGGTAGGCCGATAGCAGCGGCATCCGGACTGCGACGTCGCCGCCGTCGTGGTACCAGTCGAGCAGGGTGGCCACCGTGAAGCCATGCCGTAGGTCGTGCACCCTCGGCCGGCGTGACCCACCGCGAGGAGTCAGCCCGGCTTCATCGATCAGCCTGGTGAACACCGCCCGAACCCGCCGCCCAGTCAGCCTGCGGCCCCGGACGGAGATGAAGAAGCTCAACGTGGCCGGTCGGGGGCAGAGCCGATCTCGCTGTGCGGCGTAGTCGCGCAGGACCGCGACGGTGGAAGGATGCAGCGGCAGTCGTCTGGACTTGTCGAACTTGGCCTCGCGGATGGTCAGCCACCCGCCGGCGAGGTCGACATCGCCGCGGTCGAGACCGATCGCTTCGCCTTCGCGTATTCCGGTCACGGCCAGCAACCCGAACAGGGTGCGGTGGGTCGCCACCCGCAGCGGATGCCGGAGCACCGCGGTGACGGCGGCCAGCAGCGCGTCGATGTCGGCCTCGGTGAACAGGTACGGGACGGGACGTGTGCGGCGGTAGACCAGCAGATCGGCCGGCGGCACCTGGGTGGCAGGCTCGAAGGGCTGCAGCCAGCGGGCGAACCCGCGCACCACCGACAGCCGCTGCCTCCACCGAAACCGGTCCACCCCCTGCGGTTTGGTGGCCCAGGCCAACGCGGCCTCGACGGTCAGCGCCGCAGCGCCACACTGGTCGAGATAGGTGACGAACTGTGGCAGCAGCCGGCCGTGGTCTTCCAGCTTGAACCCCAATGACCGGCGAATCGCCAGGTACTGCTCCACCCGCTCGTGCAGCCTGCTCATGCCGCACCTGCCGGCCAGGGTCGGGCGACCACTGCAAGTGCCGCCTGGTCGTCTCGGGCGTAGTGCGCCGTAACCGACACATCCCGGTGCCGCAACGCCTGCCCGATCTCCACCAGCGGCGCGCCGGCAGCACGCATCGCGCAGGCGGCGCTGTGACGTAGCCGGTGGGCGCCGATACGAGGCAGCCCAGCACGTTCACACGCGCGGGCGACCACCTGGTTGACCCCGGTGTGGGTCAGTCCGACGTAGGGGGCGTGGGCGTGCAGGAACAGGCTGCGGCACGCGCCACGGCGCCGGCCCCGCCGGCAGTAGTCGGCGATGGCCTGCCCCACATCGACCGGCAGCGGCAGCCGCTCCCGCCGGTTGCCCTTGCCAGGTACCTCGATCTCACCGGCCCGCCAGTCCAGGTCATCCATGGTCAGTGCGGCCGCCTCACCAGCCCGCAGACCCAGCCGCGCCAGCACGGTCAGGATCGCACGATCGCGGCGGCCCACGCTGGTACGTCGGTCACAGCTGGCCAGCAGCCGGCCGATCTGATCGGGTGCCGCGGCCCGAGGCAGTCCGCGATCCCGCCAGCCCGGAGCGGCCGGCACCGCACCGGTCAGCGACGTCGGCGTGTAACTGGCCACATGCAACCATCTCAGCAGTGCCCGCAGCCCGGTCGTCACGTTGTTCAGCGACCCGGCACTGCACCGGGCCGCCTCCGCCAGCACGAACGCGCTGACCTGCTCGGCGCACAGCCCGGCGATCCCATCTGGCCGGTCGCCTTCCACGGCCAGGAACCGGGCAGCGACGCCGCGGTAGTTGTCGATAGTGGAGGCGGCCAGCCCACGCTCGGCGGCCAGATAGCCAACGAACGCATCCAACAACTGCTCCCGCGGGGTTAGGGCAACCGCGGCCGCCGGCTGCGGCACGACCCCCAGCCCTCGCAGATACTCCAGCAGCGGGCCCATTGCCCGCGCCGTCAGCTGACGATCGTCCCGACTGACCACACGTCGATGGGACACGAACTCGGCCAGATCCACATCAGACAGTTCCCCGGCCCCTCGACCACGCTCGGCCAACCACCGGCTCAAACGCGCCATCAACAGCAGCAGCCCAGTCGTCCGACTTCGCGAATAACCCCGACCAGCCAACTCCCGCCGAAACCCGATGGCATACGCCGCCAGCGGCCCACGCACCTCCACACGTGACGGCTTGTGCATGATCGCCTCCTCCCACCCGGAGCACCACGCTCCGGCGGAGGAAGCCTCGATCAACCAGCAGGACTATGCCGAGGAGCCCACCATGCACATCAACACTGAGCAGGTAGAACACCCCACCCTGACCGGCGAACTCGGCATAATCCTGGACTCGGCATAGTCAAGGTTATTCCGAACTCGGAATAACCTTGAGACGGCACGGCGGGTTCGGTGAGCGGCCTGGGGAAACGGGCCGGGAGCAAGCCCGACACCGCGCCCTAGGCCGACTCAACCAACAGGCGGCCCGCAGCGCGCCGATGATCCACGCGGCAGTCGGGTATGCGAGCAAGTCGCCGCTCCCGCCGTTGTAGACGTCAGGTCGCTCGGGGTTCCACCAAGTCCCCGGCGGCGTGGCCGACGTTCCCGAACAATCCCCTTCGCCGGACTCCGTCGCCAGGCTGGGTGGCTTGTTGGGTTCCCTTCCCGACACCCCGCGACTGCCGCTAATCTGCCGGGACCGGTGATGGCAAGCGCTGGGAGACATGATGGCGGACGAACGGGCGACACTGGTCGTCGAGGGCGACAAGGCCGCGGCGGAGGCGGTGGCCGCGGCGCTGACCGGGGCGGGCGTACCGTCGCAGACCTCCGGCCGCCGCAACCTCGACGGCGCCGCGGTCACCTCCTGGCTGGTGGTGGCGGGGCTGGCCGTGCAGGCCGCGCCGGCCGCGTTACGGGCCCTCGCCGAGGTGGTGAAGCAGTTCCGCGTCGGCCGGATCGAGATTGACATCCCGGCGGGCAAGCTCGTCGCCGACAACCCGCGAACAGGTGAGATCCAGAGTCTCCTGCAGCAGCTGGGCGAGCTGAGTAAGCCAGGCGACGGGGGTGCTTGACGACGGCGTCCTCCTGCAACTCGTCAGATCGCAAGTTGGCCCCGGCGTACGGGTGTGGCGCCATGATCGCGGCAACGCCAGCCCAATGAGCCTGGTGCTCGACGTCGTAGACGAGGTACTGGAGCGTAGGTGCGCCGTGTTCTGGGCCGACGGTGGGCCGCCCGAGATGTTCACGCTGCCGGATCTGGACCCGGCGGTCGTCCTGTTCAGCGTCCGGCACCTGGAGATGACCGGCTATCTGCGTGGCGTCGTGATGGACGAGGTACTCGGCGAGGACCTGCGGGAGGACCTCGCCGAGCAGGTGAGCCTGCGCATGATTGCCGAGCTCGTGCTCCGGTACGGCGACCCCGGGCTCGCCTGTCACCTCCTCGCGGAATCAATATCCGACGCTGGCCCCTACGCCCAGCCGCTGACGTTGATGGATCTCGAACTGGAACCGATCAGCGAGATGTACCTGGCTGTTTGGTTCTTTGCCCTGCTGCACGAACTCGGACACATCGCCTCGACCGGGCACGCGGACAATGCGGAATTCGACCCGTACATTGACGGCTTGGTCGAGGCGGTGACGCGGGAACGATTCGGCGACCGGCACGACGAGCTTATGAGAAACCTCCGGCCGCCCGGCAGGCCAGACTCCCTGGACCGACCGCTGCTTCGGGAGGAGATAGCCGCCGACCTCTTCTCGGTACAGGTGCTCATCTTCGCTGCGGCCCGAGTGATGAAGCGCAAAGGCACGCCATTTGACATCACCAAGCTCTCGACCGAGATCGTGCTCCTCTTCGGGCTGTTCCATTACGTCAACAGCTGCGCGCTTGCAGCCCGCATCGGTAGTGGGCGACGCGGCGACCTGCCCGACGTCCTCGGCAACGCGGCGAACGACGTACGGATCAACGTGATCATCGACTTCTTGGCCGGGTACCTGGCGACCGGTGGCCAGCTGGGCTCCGCCGACAAGCAGGAACAAGCGCAGGAAACCATCCGTGACTACCTGTTCGTCGCGTACGAGCAGACGAACGAGCAACTCGCCCCGTTTGACCGGGGTCACGCCCGCGCCTTGCGGCACTGCTACTTCCCGGACGAACGGCGGCTGGATGCGATCGGCAGGCTTGCCGCAGAGCTCGACAGCGCGTCGGGTATCGCGGCGAGGCTGGAGGTTCAGCGTTTCCTTGCCATGAGTGAAGCCCTCCAGGTAAAGCACCGCGACCTCGAGCTACTCGCTACATTCATCGCCGAGCCGGGCGGGGCGACCCAGGCTCTTGGACGTCAACAGCTGCGGTACCTGGTGCCCTGGGTCTCGGGCGACGACGTGGAGATGCCGTTCGGCCTGATCGGCCGCGACGCGTACGTGGTCTTCGTCTTCTTCTCGGACGACCTTGCCGGCGCCTTCGTCGAGGAGTCGCTTACCGTGCTGCGCCCGGGGTACGAGCTGCACCTCACCACGGTCATCAGCCCGACGGAGCAGAACGTGGTCATCACCGCTGCCCAGCGCGTACCAGCGGACGCGCGGAAACGCCTGCAAGTAGTGTTCGAGGGAACCCGCGCTTTCGACGACCGTTTCCAACAACTCGACGACGGCAGCTTCTGGCCCGCTGAGAGTTAAACCGTCGCGGGCCGCTGGAGGTCGGCGATTGCTTCGTTGGCATGGCGGTGCCGGAAGAAGCCAGCTGACACTCGTGCTCCGGGCAGGGATCACCCCGCCGTGGCAACAAACCGTAGTCCTCGATCGACCCCCATCGCCAACCTTGCATTACGAGCTCACCGGCATCACAGACCCAACGGCTTACCAGACTGACCCGACCCCCATTTTCCAGCAACCGGGGAGGCCAGCGAAGCGGCCCAGCCACCTTGCTTGAGCCGTATGCCGCGACGAGTGGCACGTACGGATCTGAGGGGGCCCCGATGCAGCAATGCATCGGGGCTACCCGACGTCGTCACAGAGCAGCGCAGCGCTTCGCTTCGCTCGCGCTGTTATCTGTCGGTGCGGTGTTGACCTTTACGGTCATGCCGCGACCCGATCGCTACTGACAGCACCGACGGAGGCGCTGCCGAGCCGGTGAGTCGGCACACGCCCGCGGCCGTTCCTTGCCTTCCAGCGGTGCGACACTGTCGTGGTGGCGTACGACGAGGACCTTGCCAACCGCATCCGGGAGATCGTGCAGGACGAACCGGGCCTGACCCAGAAGCGGATGTTTGGCGGGCTGGCGTTCCTGATCAACGGCAACATGGCGGTGAGCGCCAGCGGCCAGGGCGGCATGCTGCTGCGGGTCGACCCGACTCAGACCCCGGCTCTGGTGCAACGGCCTGAGGCCAGACGGTTCGAGATGCGCGGCCGGGAGATGGATGGCTGGCTCCGGATTGATCCGTCCGGATTGGCTACGAAACGCCAGCTTGCGTCGTGGGTGTCCCGGGGCGTCAGCTACGCCCGTTCGCTGCCGCCAAAGTGACACCGCTTCGACCGAAGGACATCCGGATGTCTGCCGCGCTCCGCGCGGCGGTGCGGTCTGCCGCGATGCGCTCGTTTCTCGCGTCATTTCTTGGCTGCTGTCTTCCACGTTGTGTCGTTGATCGGGTGTACCGCGCCCGCTCCGCGGCTTCGCACAGCGGACCTGCCTGGGGTGCATGCCGTCGATCCTGGTCTGTGTACACAGGTCGAGCAGAACGTGACCCGTTCGCCCTGCGTGGTCAACCGGGCGACCGCGTAGGCGGTACCGTGTTGCCGTCTGGGTGCGCCGCGACGGCGAGGCACCGTGCCCGTGCTCCGGCAGCGCCGATGACAGATCATTCACGCGATCGACACGTACGACGTGGACGGGGGTCACGATGAACCAGGACCAACCACGGCACATCGTGGCCAGCGGGTATGACCGTGTCGGGGAGGAGTACACGGCACTGGAGAGCGCGGTCCCGTGGCCGCGGATGCGGTGGGTGGAGGAGGTGGTGACCCGGCTGCCGGACGGTTCACGCGTGCTGGACCTGGGCTGCGGCAACGGTGTTCCGGCCACAGCGCGGATCGCGGAGAGCCACCACGCCACCGGTGTTGACGTGTCCGCCCGGCAGATCGAGTTGGCGCGTGCCAACGTGCCGGCGGCCGAGTTCGTCGTGGGGGACGCGCTCGAGCTGCGGTACGCGCCGGGCTCGTTCGACGCTGTTGTCGCCTGCTACACCTTCGACCATCTGCCACGCGAGCGGCTCAATGAGATGTTCGCCCTCGTGCACGAGTGGCTCGCCGACGCGGGGTGGTTCCTTTTCTCCGTCGAGACCGGCGACGAGCCCGGCCTGGTAGGGCAGTGGCTCGGCGTGCCGATGTTCTTCAGCTCTTACGCACCGGAGGAGACGCGCCGGCTGGTCGCCGGGGCCGGCTTCGACATCGTCCGCGAGTCGATCGACGAGCAGGTCGAAGGCGAGACGACGGTGAGCTACCTGTGGATCCTGGCGCGTAAAGGTGTGTGAGCACATCGGCATTGTCGGATGAATCGCTCACAGATCTTGTAGGGATTCGAAGGTCCGCAGTTCAACCACATAGTCGATCCGACCCCGCTTCTAGCCGCGGAGCGCGTTGCCCGACATCACCCCACGCGGCTGCTATGGCCGGTCCGAGTCGTTGGTGCGGCTGTGCGGGGTCGATGTCGGCGGTCCGGCCGTGCCCCTGCTGGTCGACAAGGATGACACGGTGCTGCGCGGCCAGCATCGCGATCTGGATCTGATCGCGTGAAGCGGTCACCGATCCGACACCGTCGGCCGTTCTGTACCTGTGCTGCGCGAGCCTAGAATGCCGCAACTGAAGATGACGAGTTGGTACTGGGTTCGGTGCCTGCGGTGCGAACTCGTTGGGGAGATGCTCCGATGGCGGAGAACATCACGCGACTGGTGCTACGGGTCGAGGATGAGCAGGGTGACCAGGAAGGACTGGCCGAGCTGATCGACGGGCTGCGCCAGGAATTGTTGGACCTTGACGTCGATTCGGTGGAGCGGCTGTCGGCGGGGGAGGCGCCGCCGGGCAGCAGGGCCTTCGACGTCGCGGCGCTGGGCACGCTGGTGGTTACTCTCGCCGGGTCCGACGTGCTTGCCGCGGTTGTCAGTGCGGTAGCGATGTGGTTGACACGTCGCCGGAACCAGGTCGTCAAGATCGACGTTGACGGTGATGTTCTTGAGCTCAGCGGGCTGCCGTCCCAGGAGCGCCAGCGGCTGACCGAGGAGTGGTTTCGGCGCCGGGCTGCGGATGGGAGCGCGTTGACCGGTACCCGAAGTGCGTTGATCATTGCCAGCCGCGGGTACCAGGATCCGGGGCTGGGTCAACTTCGGTCCCCGGCTCACGACGCCGAGGCGCTCGCCCGCGTGTTGGGCGACCCGATGATCGGCGGCTTCGACGTGACGACGTTGCTGGACGCGCCGTCGTATGAGATCGGCGAGGCGGTGGAGGAGTTCTTCGCCGACCGCAGCCCGGATGACCTTCTGCTCATGCACTTCTCCTGTCACGGTGTCAAGGACGAGGGTGGCGAGCTGTACTTCGCCACGTCGAATACCAAGCTGCGCCGGCTCGGCGCGACCGCCGTGGCCGCGGACTTCGTCAACCGGCGTATGAGCCGGAGCCGGTCGCGGCGCATCGTGCTGCTGTTGGACTGCTGCTACGCGGGGGCATTCGAGCGTGGGATGACCGCCAGGGCCGGTACGACGGTGAACATCGAAGAGCAGTTCGGGGGCCGGGGCCGGGCGGTGATCACGGCGTCGAGCTCGATGGAGTACGCCTTCGAAGGCGACCGGCTCGCCGATGCACACGAGCTCGCCCCGTCGGTGTTCACCAGTGCCCTGGTGGAAGGGCTGGATACCGGCGAGGCCGATCGTGACCAGGACGGCCAAGTCTCGCTCGACGAGCTCTACGACTACGTGTACGACAAGGTCCGCGTGGTCACGCCCAACCAGACGCCGGGAAAGTGGACCTTCGGGGTGCAGGGCGACATCTACGTCGCCCGCCGTGCCCGGCCAGTCACCACACCGGTGCCATTGCCAAGCGAACTGCAGCAGGCCATCGACCACCCCATCGCTGGTATCCGTGTCGGCGCGATACAGGAGCTGGCCCGCCTGATGCGCAGCCAGCACGCCGGCTTGGCCCTGGCCGCGCGGCTGGCCCTGGAACAACTCGCTGAAGACGACAGCCGCGCCGTCATCGCCGCGGCGAGCGAAGCCCTCGCCGCCGGACCGAAGCAGCAGTCGAGCCCGCCGCCGCCGCCGGTCCACACACCGGAACAAGAGGCAGCCCCGCAGACGGTCGCTACAACGCGCCGCGAACCGCCCGTTCACCGGGCGCAGGTGCCGCCGCAGCCGACTCCAGCGGAGCCGATCCGACGCCCGTCGACGGAAATGACGCCGCGTCACCACCCGGGACGCACCACACCGACGACGCGGTCTGGGACGCGTTGGTGGCCGGGGACGATCCGAGGACGAGTGATCGTGGCAACACTGGCGGCCGCGGCCCTGCTCGTGGGTGGCGTGGCCACATGGAGGGTGCTCGATCAGGCCGCTCACTCGACGACGATCCCGGCGTCGTTCGATGGCCAGTGGCAGGGCACGGCCACCACGACCCGCGACTCTGGAGCGGTGTTCACGGCCACGCTCGGGAAGGATCTGCATCTGGGCCGATTGGCGAGCGGCGCCTCATCGTGCTACAACGGCGTGCTCACTGTCGCCGACGCCACCGACTCCCGGCTGACGATGCGCTTCGCCCCCGGAAACCAGACCTGCAACCCGTGGACCGTGGTCTTCACACACCTGTCAGGAGGCGACCTGAAAATGGCAGTCGATCCGGACAGCAGCGTGAACAACTACGAGCAAGAGTTCGAGGTCCGGATGGCCCGACAGGGTTGAGGTCGGATCAGGCGGCCGAGGCGACCCTCCTACACGCCGACCACTACACACGGGCAATACCCCCGCACGGCTCCGGCCTGGGCGTGCACCGCTGGTACGTGGAGCGAACCTTCGGCTGGCTACACGCGTTCAAACGTTTGCGCGTGCGCTACGAACGCCGAGCCGACATCCACCAAGCCCTGATCAGCCTTGCCTGCTCAGTGATCTGCCTCCGCCAACTCATTCTGAACTGACCTCTTAGCGGCAA
>Ga0209382_10002833_pt1 | contig 24719 bp, 22 predicted proteins | sample SoiMetdeltSBSDD5_FD_187599 | JGI IMG/M metagenome (GOLD analysis project Ga0209382, IMG submission 187599) | Bulk soil microbial communities from a Populus tree surrounding site in Tennessee, USA - Soil MetaG P. deltoides SBSDD5 (SPAdes) (version 2) | ecosystem: Environmental > Terrestrial >... | reverse complement strand
GATCAACGCCGCGCCTGATCCCGACGATGCCACATTCCTCGATGGACAACCCATATTGATATCCAATCCGTCAAACCCCAACTCACAGACAACGTGGGCAGCCGTATAGAACAGTTCCGGATCTTTCCCATAGATCTGCGCCACGACCGGCCGCTCATGCTCGCCGTACAGTAGAGAAGCCAGCAAAAACTCCGGTCCCCGGCAGATGTCGCTCACGTGGGTGAATTCGGTAAACATGACATCCGGAGTGCCTTGCGACGCAACGATGCTCCGAAACACGACGTCTGTCATACCATCCATGGGCGCGAGACCCATGATGGGCTGCGGTAATTGGCTCCAAAAATTCATCAGACGATCTCTGTGTCACTCATTCGTTGGTTGGCCGCATCATAGCCGGCCCGTAGTGCATCCGCTTCACAGGAGGCCGAGGGGAAGGCAGCGGGCAGCGTCGCCGAGACAAATTCGAGGAAGTATTCGATTTTCAACAAGAAGAAATCGTAGGGCGTCCGATGGGTACGAGGCCGGTCGAACCAGAATGTCACGAAATCCATTGGACGTACCCCTGCATCGTTCAGCAATCGATTCGTGTGTGGAAACATGTCGACCAACTCCCCACCCCAATGAAGGATCTCGTTCGGCAAGTACACCAGCCGATAATACGCCAAGTCTTCAACGTTGATTTCGGTATCCGCCCACTGGCGCAACACCGACGGTTCAAGTTGTCCTGCCATCACCAAAGCGTACTGTTGGTACTCGCGGAACAACCTTGTTTTCTCACCGTCGGTCACCGGTTCAAGATAATCCCCAGCGTTCTGTCCCGTCATTGGGCTCAGAAGATACTCTGATGCCGAGAACTTGAGGCACCGTGCAAAGGACGGCCCAAAGCGATTGCGGAACAATCGAAACTCGGAGACAATTTCTGGAATCTGTTTGGTGTCAACCTCGAGCGCCACTCCTTTGAGATTGATCAGGCGTTCACTTTCAAGGACCTGTTGCAACATGTCAAACAGAAAGGAAGGTATAGGTTCCCCATGAGCGTCGATCCAACACGGAATGCCTGATTTGTCATCCGCCGGACGCTGAGCGCCTATTTGTGCCGTATGGTTTCCAAGACCCGCCACATGAATTTCCACCACCCTTTCCAGTGGAAACGCGGCCAGAAAATCTTCGGTGAATTGGTCCAACGACCTTCTACGCCACGCCGCTGTATAGCGATAGACGGTCCAGAGGTGACCAATGTCCAACACCAATCCACATGCAGCCTCCCGTGCGATCCGTTCATAGAAACTTGGAATTGAGTGCGAGCCATGTGCGAAGTATGTGAGCGGGGGCATTTCCACCAGAAGTAACGGCGCAGGGGCACCAAGCATCCGAAAATTATGGTCGATCAACTGCTGCGCTTCTCGCAGATTTTCGGCAGCCATTCGAGCCCCGAGTTCCACATGCAAAGGAGGAAGATAGGTCCCGAACGAATAGCCGCTCATCTGTTTTGTGGCACACTCGATGTTCAACCATGCACTATTCAAGGTATGGAGTTGAACGGAAACCTCGGCTACGGCGTTCCTGTGCCTTTGCTCGGCGGAGAACTCGGGTTGTGTGATCCACAATCCCTCGCCGTGGTACGCTAACCGTCGGTCCGTCAGTCGAGATTTGACGCATCTGAGCGCCGTCAAGGAGGCGTGAAAGATTTCGAAGTAATCCACTTCCACCCCCTCACTCGACAGCGTCTCGGCAAGGTCGAAAAGATCAGGAGTATAGACATCACGGAGAGTCCCAAACCGTGAACTGGAATGCGGTTGATGCGTTCTTCGAATTCGCTTTGCACATCCACCATCTTGGAATATTTTTGGACAGAGATCATAGTGATATTGATTGTGTAGTGTATCGGCCTAAGCTATTGTTTGACAAGCGAACATCGAGGAATTGGTCACGATGATCGATCTGGTATACTTCCTTACGACGTGTTGGTCGCCGGGCGAGAATCTCACCAGAACTCGAGGCGGAAATGGTATTCAGCCGTGATGAAGGCTGCCAACATGCTGCGCGGCACAACGTCTAATTTCAGAACCTCCTTGGTAGCCCATATGATGACACCGGGCGTGGTACAAATTCCAGGCGATGTGTCGGTGAGTGAAGCTGCGATTCTAATGGACCGGGAGCGCATTCCTTGTCTTTTGGTAAAGGATAACGATGCCCGGTACGGCATTATGACGCCCGCGGATATCGTGAAAAAGGTCATCGCCCAGGGACTAGAACCGCAAGACGTCGAAGTGCGTTCGATCATGTCGCAACCGGTCCATTCCATCGAGTATGATCAGGCCACGGACGAAGCAACCAGCCTAATGGCATCGAGTGGGACCTCTCTCCTCATTGTCACGAAGCAAAGTCAGCCCGTGGGAATTCTGACAGCACGCGACCTCGTCTTGGCTCCGAAACGTTGCGAAACATCCATCGACGCCACGCTTCGGGTGACGGACGGCGACGGAGAAGGCGCAAGGCATGCCGCCATTATTAGACAGCTAAGTCCTGTCGGAGCATTAGTGGAGACGGCGACACTGTTGCTTCCCGGCACTGGAGTTGTCCTCGCCTTTTCTCTTCCTGGAATCGGGACGACTTTTCTGGTGCGGGGGACCATTCTCAATAGCGGCTACGAACCCCGCCCGTTGATCGGCGAGGATGTCTTGTCCGGTGAATCGGCCGTCGATATTCAGTTTGCCCCTCTTCCTTCCTCCGACGAATCCCGCATCAGAGCATGGGTACACCAGAATTTGTCCAGATCCACAGACTTTCCTTAGCCGCTGTTCTCATTCTACCTTTTGACCGCTTGACTCTTCACTGGTACAATTCACCGACACTTACGACACATGCAGAGGTCATCCAGGGATGAAGACCGCATCCACACGAAATCGGCCTGCTCCTACCAAAGACGAGCTTCTCAATCAAGTGAAGACACTGTTGGATCGGCCGGAAGACGATGTCCAGGCTGTTCTCATTAAAGAGATGCTAGGTGGCATTCTCCGGCTGACAGACGCGCAACTCGACCTCCTGGATCTCAAAATCGTCAATCGGGCGCTCAAAGAACTGCGCCATGCGTTTCGAGTCTTTCAAGGTTATCGGAGTCGACCGAAAATCAGTGTGTTCGGCTCGGCACGTACTCCTGTCGATGATCCGAATTACCACATGGCGGTGGAGTTCGGTCGCCGGATGGTTCAAGAAGGGTACATGATGATCACCGGTGGTGCAGATGGGATCATGCGTGCCGCCCAGGAAGGTGCCGGACGCGAGCATAGTTTCGGCGTCAATATTATGCTGCCGTTCGAACAGGGCGCCAATGCCGTTATCGCCGATGATCCCAAACTCGTGACGTTCAAGTATTTCTTCACCCGCAAGTTAATGTTTCAGAAAGAGTCCCATGCCATCGCTCTCTTTCCCGGCGGCTTTGGAACTCACGACGAAGGGTTTGAGATCCTCACGCTTGTCCAAACAGGCAAGAGCGATCCCAAACCGATCGTTTGCCTGCAAGCCGAAGGGTGTGATTACTGGAACGGTTGGTATTCGTTTGTGACGGATCAATTACTCAAGCGCCGTCTGATCAACGAAGAGGATCTGAGTCTTTTTAGGATCGTCAATGATGTCGAATCAGCAGTGGATGAAATAGGCACATTTTACAGACGCTATCATTCGCTCCGGTTTGTGGGACGCCAGCTCGTGATCCGAATCAAGACACCGATTTCAGAGGAGCAGCTCACGGGGCTTCACACACAGTATGCAGATCTCTTGACGGGAGGTACCTTTGAGCAACGCGGTCCGCTTCCCGAAGAACTGGAGGAGCCGGGGTTGAAGAATCACTCTCGGATAGTGTTTTCATTTAATCGACGAAATGCAGGACGACTACGCCAGCTGATCGACCATCTGAACCGGCTGTCGGAATAGACAGAACCGCTACAGGTGGTCCCGCTCCCTCACTCCTTGCTGCGCTCATCCCTTTTGTCCTGAATATCTCTCATGTTATGCTGCCGTGATCATGAGCATTTCCGACTGCCGCCACATCTTTCCTGAAGTTCCGACATTGGTCCTCTACCATGCGGAGTGCGCCGACGGATTCGGTGCGGCCTGGGCCATTTGGAAACGGTTTCCTGAGGTCCGATTTCTCCCCGTGAAACACGGCGAACCTCGTCCCAAGGATCTACGTGGAGAGCGTGTCGTCATCGTCGATTTCAGTTATGCGCGACCGGTCCTTGAAGGGATTGCGAAAGAGGCCACCAGTCTTCTTGTCTTGGACCACCACATCACCGCCGAGCAAGCGCTGGCCGGTCTTCCATTCGCGTATTTTGATCAGAACCGGTCCGGAGCCGTTCTCGCGTGGGATTGGGTCCATGACGCGCCCGCCCCATGGTTGTTGCAATACGTCCAAGATAAGGATCTATGGCATTGGAAGTTGCCCCACAGCCGCGAGATCAGCGCCGCCCTCGCGTCCTATCCGTTTGATTTCCAGTTGTGGGATCATTTTCGACAGGATGACCTCGAAGGGGAAGGACGAGCGATACTTCGTTATGAAAATGAACTCGTCACGAAGCTGTCTGCGCTCGCGAGTCTGGTCACCTTCGCAGGGGCCACCGTTCCTGCCGTGCAGAGCGCTGTGCTCACCAGTCAGATCGGCGAACGGCTGTCCGCCGATCATCCCTTTTGCCTTATCTGGCACGATCGGAATGGCCGACGGTACTACAGCATGCGGTCACGAGAGGACGGCACCGATGTCGGAGCCATTGCATCAGTCTTCGGAGGGGGAGGACATACTCACGCAGCAGGATTTTCGATCCCCCTTCTGCCCGGGGGCTCGCTCCCTGATGATCCAAGACTTCCCCGGCCGACCATCCAGCCTTAGCGTATCCACATAGGTGTCGGTTCCATGTTACCGCTGCACGATGACAATCCCACCGAGATCACCCCGTTCGTCACCGTCCTATTGATCGGTGCCTGTGTGATGGTATTTATCTACCAAAGCTTCCTGTCTCCCGGCGCGGAAGAACGTTTCGTGTTTCAATATGGCGCGATTCCCGCCATCGTGTTTGGACACGCGACATTCCAATCCGAGATCGTGCCGATTCCCGCCTATGCAACGCTACTGACCAGCATGTTTCTGCACGGTAGCTGGATGCACCTGCTCGGCAACATGTTGTACCTCTGGATCTTTGGAAACAACATTGAAGATGTCACGGGCCACGTACGGTTCATCATCTTTTACGTGGTCTGTGGGGTGTGTGCAGCGCTGACCCATGCAGCCATCGATCCGGCTTCGGCCATTCCGATGGTCGGCGCGAGCGGCGCAATTTCCGGCATATTGGGAGCCTATCTGCTCCTGTTCCCACGGGCCCGCGTGCTGATCCTGGCTCCCTATATCGGGACTACATATGTGCCGGCCGGTGTCGTCCTCGGACTGTGGTTTGTCATGCAGGTCTTCAGCGGCGGAGCGAGCTTGGGCACCAAAGGAGGCGGAGTCGCCTTCTTTGCCCATGTCGGAGGATTTGTGGCGGGAATGCTGCTGATCAGATTCTTCAAACGTTCGGATATCCGGTTTTTTGCTCCTCACAGAGAGACGCGCTTGTGATGGTGAGGTAGGGCAGCATCCACTTCATCCTGCGAGGAGCTCACCGATCTTCTCCGTCAAATCATTCTGACGATACGGCCTGTGGAGGCAATATCGTTTATTCAAGCGGTGACGCGCCATAGTCTCGTCCGTAAACCCTGAGACGAATAGAGCCTTCATCATCGGATGATGCACGACGAGACGTCTTACCAACTCCCGGCCGCTGATGTCTTCCATGGACAAATTGCTGACGGCCAAATGAATAGGTCCGGAGTGTTGGTGGGCGACCATGAGCGCTTGTACCGGTGACTCCGCCTCAAGCACGCGATACCGGTGACGATTCAAAGTAGCGACGGCCAGCTTTCGCTCGATTTCATCGCTTTCCACAATAAGAATCGTGTGATTATCATGCGACACCGGTCCAGGTGACCCTCCGCGTTGGTGTATCGGGCCGGCAGACGGCTCGATGGGGAAAAAGATGCGAACGGTGGTTCCCCGGCCGAGATGACTCTCCACGTCGACCGTTCCTCCGTGTTGCCGGACCATGCCATGAACGAGCGTCAACCCGAGCCCCATATTTGTCACCTTTGTGGAGAAAAACGGCTCGAACATCTGGGACTGAATGTCATGGCTCATGCCCGGTCCCGTATCGCTGATCGCGAGCATCACCATGCCTTGCGTCCGATTGTTCTGAAGCTCCTCAACCGGCAATTTCTCTCCGGTGACAATACCGACCTCGACAGTCACAGTTCCACCCGCCGACATTGCATCGCGCGCATTGGCTACCAGATGGAGAATAATATTCTCCAGATGATCTCGATCCATTTCAATCAATGCTGGTACTGCGTCGACAAAGACACGCAGCGTAATATGTTGAGGCAGCAATCCGCGGAGAATGCCTTCCAAATCTTGACAGACAGAGCCAAGAGCGATCTTCGGACGAATCTTTTCATGTTGCTCATGCAGCGATAACAGCCGTGCCGTCAGCAGTGCCACGCGTTCTCCGCTCCGAAACATTTCCTCGACCGGACTTTGAAGAGGATCCTCCGGTTTCATCTTGGAGAACATGATGCCGGTTTGCTTACCGATCACAGCCAACAGTTGGTTGAATTCTGTGGCGATACCGGATGCGAGACGACCAACCGTTTCGAGTTTTTGAGCTTCGCGTAACCGACGCTCTAGACCCTGACGTTCCAGTACACCTTGACGAATCTCCTGATTGGCGCGGGATAATCCTTTCTTGAGCCCTTTGACGCGGCTTTCCAATTCAACTCGCTTTTCCACCAGCGTCTCTTCCGCTTGTTGCAGATGACGTACATTGTCGTCGAGCTTGCTGCTCCGCTGGCGCTCAACCGACGCCGTTTCGAGCATCAATCCATAAAATACCGCCATGACAAGCAGCACAGGAATGCCTAACAATCGTCCTACGGAGACTTGCTCCGCCTGGAGCACAGCCTGACATACCAGGGCTCCATAACCGCAGCAAATGATCATGGACAGACCCAGCATATGCCCAAGAGTCCGCATCGAAGACGCAATGAGCATGACGAGAAAATATGTCATGTACAGTTCCGAACTTGCATTCCCAGACAAGTAAATTGCGGCCGTAACAAGGGCGGTATTCAGTGCAATCAGTCCGCCGGAGAACCAGGCAGTTTCGAGAGCCGATTTCGGCATCAGCATGATGATTGCACTGATCAGCGCAAACGCGCCGGCGAGGAGGTGACTTGCACTTCGACCGATGATCATCTCCGTTCCGAACAGTAGTTCGTACGACACGATGATGCCGACCAACGTCTGGAGTAGGATCGTACGTGAGCGTGCGCTCAGCAACAGTCGGCTGAGCCCCCTGGAGCTCACGGGGGAAGCCTTGTGATCATGTAAGATTGCTGACGGGAAGGCAGCGTGCACGCGGGAAGCACCTGGGTAGTAGTGGTGTCCCTTTTCGCAGCAAGTCTCGTACCGATGTCAACTCTTTCAGAAACTGGCGTGGCTAGCTGTGAACTCTTCGGACGACAAGCCAAAGCTGAACAAATGACATCCGCCTGGTGACAAAAACGAACGCAGAGGCGATCGACCCAAGGAGTGGGAGAGGCAGGCTACACATGAATGCGCCACGGAATCCGATCACGAAAACCGCCTAATGATGAGGAAAGGACACATCTTGGGCCATCAACCTGGAACGAAACTCGGTGGCCCGCGCAAGAGCCATGCTTTGGTCAGGGGCAACAAAAGTGAGGTGCCCCATTTTTCTTCGAGGTCGCACCGTTCGTTTTCCATACACGTGCAGGATGGCCCCCGGAATTTCTAGGCATTTGGTTGGATTCGGTTGCTCACATACGGCCATAATCTCATCGCCGATCAGATTCAACATGACGGCGGGACTGAGGAGCCGAACCTCGCCAAGCGGCAGTCCACACACGGACCGTACCTGTTGCTCGAATTGAGACACTGTGCAGACATCCAGCGTGTAATGCCCGGAATTGTGAGGGCGTGGCGCCACTTCGTTGATCAGCAATTCACCGTCTTTCATGAGAAACAGCTCGACACAAAAGATGCCCACCCCATCGAGCGCCGAGACGACACCTGTCGCTAATGCCGTCGCCGCTTTCGTCACCTGGGGAGATACACGCGCAGGGACAATACTTTGACGCAGGATCCCATTCTCGTGAATATTCTCCACGAGCGGATACACGCGGACACCACCCTGGTCTCCTCGAACGGCTAGGAGGGAGAGTTCCCGGTCAAAATCCAGAAACTGTTCAACAATCCAACGCGCGCCGGCAGGTGCTGTGGATCGCAGTTCGGTTTGAAGCAGTTGCAGATGGTCACGGCTGGTTATTTTCCACTGTCCCCTTCCGTCGTAACCGGCCGTCGCCGTCTTACAGATGGAGGGATAGCCAAGGTCTGCTACGACTTCAAACTCATCCACCGAACTCACTGCCTTGAAAGCGGGAACTGGGAGCTGATGCGCGCGCAAGAAACTCTTCTGTTCTACCCGGTCTTGAATAACGCCCAAAATTCGACTCGATGGCCGCACGGCTATGCGCTGCTCCAGACGCTCGCACAAGAGCAGCGGAACATTTTCCCACTCATACGTAACCGCGCTGACTAAGGCGACATATCGTTCGTACGCGGCGCTGTCGTCAAACGAATTCGGGAAGGAATAGTCGGCGAAACGATGAGCGGGGGCGTCCGGGTCAGGATCCCACACCGCAACGGGATACCCCAGACGCCGGGAAGCCGCTGTGAACATCGCTCCCAATTGACCCCCACCAAGGACCCCCAAGACAGCCCCTGATTTCACTGGTGAGTTCATGATCACTTCGGCTTCTTGCGCAACGTTCTGGCCCCGGTCGAGGCGAGGGGAGGCGTGAGGCGGGAATCATCCTGCGACTCGAGCACCGATCGCGTCTGCTCGTCTCGAAATCGTACGATGCGTGCACGGATACGATGATGTCGCGTCGCGAGAATCTGTGCAGCCAGCAGCGCGGCATTCTCTGCCCCGCCGATCGCCACGGTCGCGACCGGAATTCCCCGTGGCATCTGAACGATAGAAAGGAGCGAGTCAAGTCCCCGTAAATTGTCGCTTGGAATGGGGACGCCGATGACTGGAATATACGTCTTCGCCGCCAACATACCGGGCAAATGCGCCGCACCTCCTGCCCCCGCAATGATGACGGTCACTCCGCGGTCCTCGGCTTGTTCGGCATATGCGAACAGGCGATCAGGCGTTCGATGGGCTGAGACCACCAATAGTTCATTGGCGATATCCAGCTCATTAAGGAGGGCAACCGCCTTCTCCAATATCGGAAAATCGGACTTGCTGCCGCCAACCACGCCCACCAATGGGCCGCGCAGGCCCCTCGGCTTCTTCATATGATCTCTCTCCTTCAGGAACAGGTTCGTATGGGCCGAGAACTTAGCCGTTCCTCGACACTCGGTCAAGGGCGAAAGGGACGACATTCATTTGACCACCCCTATCATAATCCACTATGATGACGGCATCCCCTCACGTAAGACGAGCCTTTGGAGGCACGGGTGCAGCGCTTCGGAGACGGACTCAAGACGAAAGTCAGGTCCCTCATAAGCCGCCCCTCCGGGTTGGACGAGATCGCCGTCGACGACCTGGCCACGACCACCAAGCTTCAATCCTGGGAAGCCGTTCAGATACCTGAACGACTGCGATTCTCCTCCCGCCTTGCCATCAAACTTGTTGTGCTCTTTATCCTTGTCATCGCGTTCGTGCCGTGGACCCAAACCATCACGGTGACCGGTCAGTTGTCGGCGTATTCCCCGTATGAACGCCCGCAGGATGTCGAGGCCCAGATTACGGGCCGCATCAAGAAATGGCATATTCTCGAAGGCGTCCGCGTCAAGCAGGGTGACATCATCCTCGAATTGGACGATTACGACCCGACTTTTATGGCCCCCGATTTGCTCGCTCTTCTTGAGCAGCGCAAAAAAGCTCTGGAGGAAACCCGGAAAGCCGCCATCGCCAGGGCAGAACAACTCGACAAACGCATTGGTGAAATGCGGAACCTGGTGAAGGCTGCCGTGCCGTCGGCAAGTGCCCGTGTGCTGGAAGCGGACAACAAAGTCCGGGAAGCGTATCAAAAAGCCGAGGCTGCGAGAATCGCCGTGGCCACCGCCGAACTCAACGTCGACCGCAACAAACAGCTGGCCGCCCAAGGACTCGTCTCGCAACGGGAACTGGAGGTCAGCATCCAAGCGGCGATCGCAACCAAGGCGGACCTGAGCGGCGCCCTCGCCAACGTAAAAGCCGCCGAGCAATCGATGAAGGCCTCGAGTTTCGGGCGCGATCAAGTGAGCGCCGAAGTCTTGCAGAGACTGATGGAGGCCGAGGCGGCTCATGATGCCGCGGTGGCCGAGTCTGCGCGTGCCGCCGACCAACTGGCCGATGTTTCCCTTCGACAATCCAACGCCATCCAACGAAGACAGGCCAGCCGTATTTTGGCTCCCATCGACGGTACTATGGTTAGGATGTCGCAGGCAGGTATCGGGGAGACGGTGCGACCGGGTGAGAAATTGTTCCGAATCTCGCCCACGAGCACCGACAAGGCAATCGAGATGGTGGCCGACGGCCTGGACGCCCCCTTACTCAACGTCGGCCGCAAAGTCCGGATTCTGTTTTATGGCATTCCGGCCATCCCCCTTCCGGCTTGGCCTGAACTCATGGCCGGCACGTACGGCGGAGTGATCAAGGTCGTCGACCAAGTCGATGACGGCAGGGGCAATTTCCGCTTCTGGGTTGTGCCCGATACGGAGGAACGGCCCTGGCCTCCTCAGGAGCATGTGCGCCAAGGGACCAAAGCGATGGGATGGGTGGTTCTGAATCGCGTTCCCCTTTGGTATGAGCTTTGGCGCAGATTTAATCTCTTCCCCCCAGACTATCAGGAGAGGCCGCCTAGCCTGATCGATACGCTGCTGCCCAAAGCCGGACGCGGAGCCAAGTAATCTCTTGCCCTCGTTCTCTCAACGGGTATCCACGCTACCATCCTCTATCTGTTTCCCGTGCCTAGAAAGGAGTGTGTCCTATGAAGAGGGTCCTATACTTCGTGTTGCTTGCGGGAACCTTGCTGGCGGGATCTCCGACTCCCACGAGCGCGGCCGACGAATCAAAACAGAAACCTCTGCCGCCTATCCCCTTATCGGTGAATGAGATCTTGGCATGGATCGATCGCTCTCACCCCTTACTGAAGGGAGCGGGGACGGAGAAAATCGCGGCCCGCGGAAAAATGTTGAAAGCATTGGGCGCTTTCGAACCCAACTTGGTTAACGATACCGAAATCGAACGGTTCACTCCCAGCAGCGGACCCGATGATGTGCGTTCTGTCGGATTCAACGATACGTTCATAGAGGCCCGACACCCTTGGGGATTTCGTGGAATGGCTGGGATTCGTCACGTGCTTGGCGGCCCGGCACAAATCCCGGATCTAGGCTTCAATAGCAACAATGACCAGGTGCTGATCGGCGGATCCTTTCCCCTACTTCGAGGTCTGATGGTCAATCCCGAGAATGCTGAATTGCAGCGCTCCGAGCTGGCGGACCCGCGAGCAGAGGTAAAAATCTCGCAAACCCGGCAAGACCTCTTTCTCGCAGCTGCTACGCAATTCTGGGACTGGGTAGCCATGGTCAAGCTTGCCGATGTGCAACGGCGAGCCATGGGTGTAGCGGACGACCGCTATAGGCAGGTTGAGGGCCGCGCCAAAGCCGGCGCGGTGGCTCCTCTGGATGTCGTGGAAGCAGGCCAGGAAGTGCAGCGGCGACGCGAAATCTACATCGCCGCTCAACGTGCGGTGGAACAGGAGCAATACAAGCTCTCAATGTTCCTATGGGAGAACCATGCGCCCGTCACTCCTCAATTGGATCGGGCTCCGGACTTTCCGCCGCTGACCATCGTTCCGTTGCCGGAAACCGTGCGGGCGGACAAGGTGCAGGCCAAAATGGACCGGCCGGAGATACGCGAGATCGACATCGAAGCCAAAATCAATAATATCGATCTGGCATTGGCCAAGAACAATTTGCTGCCCAGTTTGGACGCCGAAGCGGCGCCGGCGCGGACTCCCGAAAAGTTCGTGCTTGGCCTCGGTTACCGTTTCGGCCTCGAGTTGAAGATCCCGATCCTGCAGCGGCGAAGCCGGGGAGAAGTGTTGGAAGCGCAAGCGCAGGCCGATCGACTTGTCATGGTACAGAAATTCCGAGAACAGCAGGTAGTCGTGGACGTGGACAATGCCCTATCCGCCATCGAACGGGCCAAAGAACGGGTCACCGTCGCGGCGGAGTCTTTGCGGATGGCCAAGACGTTGGAGGACGGCGAACGGTTCCGGTTTTCCATGGGGGCAACCAGCGTGTTGTTCGTCAATCTTCGGGAGCGCAATTCGGTTGATTCGGAGATTCATTTGGTTCGCGCCAAGGCAGACTATCAGAAGGCGCTCGCGTTTTATCAATGGGCAAGAGGGACATGGGCAAAAGCGGTTCCCACGGCGGTCCCTGTGAACTACAGAATCGGCGCTAACATATCGAAATAGTGGAATTTGTGACGGCGCTCTGATAGGGTTTGAAGGGATTTTCGAAGCTTAGGGAAGGTCCCCGGCAATAGCAGGCGAGGAGGACCCGACCGGGTTTATCTCGGCGTGGCCAACATGTCGCAAACCGAACCCGACAGTCGCTCCAATCTTTTTCAAGATGTTCTGAGTTATCTCGGGCTCCTTTTTCGTCTCGAACGACACGTGCTGGGGCTCGTGTTGTCCTACTCTGTTGCCATCGGGTTGTTTTCCCTCATCGTTCCGTTAACAGTCCAGGAACTCGTCAACACATTTGCATTCGCCATTCAGCCGATCACGATCGTCACGCTTGCGGCTGTGATGGTCCTCGGTCTCCTCTTGGTGGGGGCCTTTAGAGCGCTGCAGTATTATTCGGTCGAAGTGCTCGAGCGAAGGATATTTGCCCGGGTCACCATTGCGATGACGCAACAGTTACCACATTTGCGTTTCCAGGGTTTCAAACCTCGATTTGCAAATTATTTTATTGAAACGATCCTCATGCAACGGGCGATATCTGTTCTATTGGTCGACTTGATCAACGTCGTAGTGGGCGGCGCCGTCGGCATGACCATTCTGGTGTTCTATCACCCGTATTTCATCCTGTACAATGCGCTCCTGCTCGCCGGCTTCACGGTCGTGTTCTTCTTGATGAGCCACGGTGGGCTCAAGGCAGATTTGGATTTATCTCAGGCCAAATACGCCACGCTTCATTGGTTGCAGGAGATTTCCTATAATCTGTTGCATTTTAAATCGACCGACAGCCAGTCGCTATTGATCAACAAGACCGATCAACTCGTCGATACATACATTGGAGCCCGACGCGCGAGATTTACCGTCTTGATCCGGCAATACATCGGATCCCTGGGATGGCAGGCGCTGGCCCATAGCGGACTGATTGCGACGGCAGGCTGGTTGCTCGGCATCGGACAGCTGACACTCGGCCAATTCGTTGCAGCGGAAGTCGTGGTCAGCGGCATCCTCACGAGCTTTGACGGCGTGGTCAAGCGCATGGGCCACATTTTCTATTTCATGACCGCCTTGAGCGAATTGAACTTTCTGTTCTCTTTACCCAAGGATCAGGACGCCGCGACTCTTTCCGTCTCCCTTCCCGACCCCACCATCCATGGAATCAGGGTCACCTGCAAGGATGTGAGCGCTGCTCCGGTTACCGGCGTCCCCATATTCGAAAACTTCAACTTGGAAGTGACTCCGGGAGAAAAGGTCGGGATTTATGCGGGAACGACTGTCACCAAAACCGTGTTAGCCCGCATCCTGGCAGGACTGGAATCGCCGACCTCGGGAGTCATCCGCTATAACGGCGTCGATTTGCGACATCTGAATCTGGATACCGTCAATCGGTTCCGCGGATTCGTCCTCGATTCCCAATTGTCACTCTTTGAGGGTACGATCGAAGATAATATTGTCCTGGGTCGATCCTATGTGCCGTACAGCGATGTGCGCTGGGCGCTCAGATTCGCAGAACTCGAAGAAGAAGTGGATTCGCTCCCTCACGGACTGAAGACCCACGTCCGCACACCGGGAAAGCTTTTTGCTCCCACCCACATCCTTCGCATCCTTGTGGCACGAGCCATCCTTGGCCGGCCCCAGCTGCTCATTTTTGACGGGATTCTGCACAACATGCAGCCTGCGATGCGGGAAACCATTCTGAGGCGACTCTGCAGCAAGGAAGAGCCGTGGTCAGTCATTTTTGTGTCCAACGATCCGAATCTCACCGCGCATGTAGACCGTCGCATCATTATCGATTGAGCATCGCCCTGCACAGTATCGATGCATCACTGATCCCCGCGGCGCGGAATACCATCCGTTCAGGATTTCTGGAATCAGCTTCCCCCAACCTCTCCGATTGTGGCCAACCGGTCACGTTGCTGATCCGGAGAGCAAGAAAGGTCGCTGTGGGCTGGGTCGGTTGTGCCGTCGGCTTCTTTCCGGAATCCGGTTCTGCTACACTATCGCAGGGTCCGCTGCCATGATGTGCCTATTAAAGAATGGGAGAGATGTGTGGGAATAGGATCACGGCTCCGATTCACCTGGCCTGGCACCCCACAACTAGCGATCAGTATTCTGATTGCAGGGCTGGGATGGATCAGTGGCCAGGCGTTGAGTCAGATCGACCAGGACCTGAGAATCATCCATACCGAATATACACTCGGCGCTGTGGACATCGCTCACATCTCCGCTGATGCGATGCGGTATCGGAGTACGATTATTCGATCTCTAGAAGCGGAGAGCAAGAAAGATTTCGAACGCATTACCGACTCGTTACCTGTCCAGCAAGCCCGCATTCAGCACGCCGTCGATCGTTACGCTGCCGCAAGCCTCCGCGTGTCCAGAAGCGGCCGCAGCGAAGAAAAAGACATTCAAGCCGTGAAGGAAAGCCTGGATCAATATTTTCATACTGCCAGCAAGACCATTCAGCTGTTGACCCAGGAATGGAACGCGTCTTCTCCGGCAGAACCTGCGGAGCTTCGACGAAAAGCGGAGATCCACGCGGCCGACAATGGCGGCGCGAAGATCATCCAAGTCAGCCTCGCGCTGGATCGCTTGCTTGAAACCGTTGCCGAAGTAGCCGGGGAAATGCGTGACGAAGGAACCAAGACCATTCGAACCGCCAGCGCCCTACTCGTGGGCGGAAGTTTTTTCATCGCCCTGTTGAATCTTTTTATCACCCGTCCTGCTCGTCGACCAAAGCCGGAGATGGAACCTGTTCTGCCAACAAGTCGCGAAACTGCGCAGAATCCCGCACAGAAGTTGAGACTGACGAACGATAAATCTCCAGGTATCGCCGGATAAACTCTCGCTCCGAATTACGAGCTAGTTTCACCGTCGCGCCGCCTTCCCACATCCTGAAACAACTGCCTTTTCTCTTCCTCGGTAAGATCCTTCCATTCGCCGGTTGCCAGGCCCTGTATAGAGAGGTGCATGATACGGACCCGGTGCAGCGTGACGACTTTGTAGCCGAGCGTCTGGCACATCCGCCGAATCTGCCGATTGCGTCCCTCCGTCAGCACGATACTAAAGTTCCGAGGGCCCATCTGCTTGAGCCAGCACGGACGTGTCATCTCGCCAAGAATTTCGACACCGCAGGCCATGTGTGCCAAGAAGGATGCGCTAATCTGTCGATCGGTTTCAACGTGGTATTCACGCTCGTGACCGTGTTCGGCACGCAGAATCGCATTGACGACATCCCCGTCGTTTGTCAGGAGAATGAGTCCGGAGGAATCCTTGTCCAAGCGTCCGATGGGAAAAATGCGAGCCGGATGCTGCACTTCATCGATGATGTTCCGTGGCACATGGGGTTCAGTGGTTGAAGTCACACCGACCGGTTTGTGGTATCGGATATAGACCGGCTGGTTGCCCCATTCGAGAATTTGTCCATCGCGAGCAATCGTATCTTGATGACCGATCTGATCTCCCAACTTGGCTATGCGACCATTGATCGTCACTCGTCCGTCTTGAATCAGACGATCGGCCTCGCGCCGTGAGCAGATTCCCTGATGGGTAAAAAACTTGTTAATACGCATGGGCGGGGTTAAAAGCCGTGACGCGTCCCTCGTGAAGCGTATCTCGTCGCTCGTATTTCGTACCTCGTCATCTCGTGAAGGATCTTCAGCAGATAGTAGGCGTTTTTTTCTTCACGCTTCACGCTTCACGCTTCACGCTTCACGCTTCACGCTTCACGCTTCACGAGATACGAACGACGCTTCACAATGTACGGATCAGTGTACGCGATGCCCGGCGCGGATGCGACCGAGCATCCGATAGATCAGCCGGGCGATGCTAAATTGCGGCGCGACAAAACCGTCGATGGGCGCAATCTCGCTGATGTCCATGCCGACAATACCCGGTCCATTGGCCAACGCCGTAATGAGGGCGAGCGTGTCATACCAGCCTAATCCGCCGGGCTCAGGAGTCCCCAACGCCGGAACCAGGGACGCATCGAGTCCATCGCAATCAAAGGTAAGATAAACTGGGCCCGTACAGGCCTGGACAACTTCGGGAATCCAGCGCGCCGCCCGACCCTCATAAGGCCCGGAAGGGTCCAGAATCTGCGCTGCGAAGAAGGTCGTCACCGTCTTTCGTTGTTGGATCAGATCAACTTCCTCTGAACTGATCGACCGAATCCCCACTTGGATTAATCCCAGGCCGTCCTCAACCACGCGCGCCATGACGCTGGCATGACTGTACGGGTTCCCTTGGTACGCATTGCGCAGATCGCCATGGGCATCGATTTGGACCACACACATAGTAGGATAGCCGGAGGCATGAGCACGGATTGCACCCAAGGCGCCGGTATGTTCGCCGGTGAGGGTCACGAGAAACCGGCCTGCTCCCACGTGCGGCTGGACGAAATTCTGGATGGCCTGCACGGCAGCCGCATCGACCTGGCCGTCCAAATCAAGAGCCGCCGCGGTGGCGATACCGCCCCAGTCCCGATAGGGTTCTCCTCGGACCGTTTCGTCGTACAGTTCGACCTGGCGGGAGGCTTCCAGGATGGCAGAGGGCCCACGATCCGAGCCTAACACATAGCTGGAGGTATGTTCATACGGAGCAGGCAAAACGTATACTCCCGCCTGCTGTGGATGGCACCAGGGTTCCTCAATACCGAGGAAATTGTGATCGTGGCCGAGCCACCCGGCTGGGAGAGCCATAGAAGAGAGACGCTACGGACGACGTCTCGCACTTTTCGGAAGGTTTTCCGATGGAATGAACACTGCGAGTGCAACAACCGTCGTCCATCGATTGGGCCGACCGATCGCGGATTGAGTAATATTCAACGTCCGGACGATTTTTCCGCCCATTTTGAACACCTGCTCACGCTCTTTCCAGGCTTGATTGGGATCGAATTCGATTCCGAGAGTCGTCGCCAACATTTGGGCGGCCAAGTCTTCGGTGTATTCGCCCGATTCCTCGTCGGTCTCGCCGTAGGCATGGTGTTCGGATAGATATCCATAACTGTGTCGATCAGTGGGAATCGCCAACCCGATGGAGGCGGAAACAAGGCGATTACGTTCGTTGGTCTCCGAACGCGCCATGACGCAGAAGGTGATCTCTCCCGGATTCAACAGCTTCTCTCCCCGTTTGCGCGGAACGATCGTACAGTTCGGAGGCATGATGGACGAGACGCTGACGAGATTACAGTAGGCGACGCCCGCACTTCGTAGCGCCTGTTCAAAAGACGCGAGCTTTTCTTTATGAACCCCGACTCCCCGCGTCAAAAACATATGCGTTGGTACCATCGTCACTCCCCCTTCAGTGCGACCATCGCACATCACCAAAACCGACGAGGCAACACTCGCGTCGTCTGCTGCGTACCTGCCTGATGCCCGCACACGGGCCGCAGTTGTATCAAGTTTGTACTACATCCGCAATATGTCAGAGATAGTTTTTTGCCGCTCACGCCTACGCAGTCGGAGGGCGACGCAGGTTCAACACGAGCAACCGTGGCTCGGTCATCTCTTCGATGGCATATCGCACGCCTTCGCGTCCCAAGCCGGAATCTTTGACACCGCCGTAGGGCATATGCTCAGCACGAAACGTGGGAATCTCATTGGCAAGGACCGCTCCCACTTCCAAGTCACGAAAGGCGGAAAAAATACGATTCACGTCTTGACTGAATATCCCCGCCTGGAGTCCATACGGCGAATTGTTCAGCATGGCCACGGCCTGTTCAAACTGGCGATACGACGTGACAGTGACCAAGGGTCCGAAGACTTCTTCGCAGGATACTTTCATCGAAGGGGTGACCTGCGACATCACAGTAGCTTCCAATACTGATTCCTTGCGTGCCCCGCCCGCGAGAACTCGCGCGCCTTGCGCCACCGCCTCTTGAATCCAGGATTCCACTCGCCTGGTCGCGGAAGAATCGATGAGGGGTCCGACGACTGTAGCGTCATCCGCGGGATCACCTGTCTTGACGATGGCGACCAGGGCAAGGAGCTTTTTCGTGAAGGCATCCGCAATCGATTCGTGCACGAGAATCCGCTGGACCGAAATGCAGGTTTGCCCGGCATAGACAAATCCGCCGGATGCGCAGCGCTGGGCAGCCCAGTCCAAATCTGCGTCCGGTTCCACGATCACGCCGGCGTTCCCTCCGAGTTCCAGCACGACCTTCTTCTTTCCGCTTTTCCCCTTCAGCATCCATCCCACGGCCGCACTGCCGGTGAAACTAAGCAACTTGAAACGCGGGTCTGCGACAAGACGTTCGGCAACCGGATTCGGGCACGGAAGTATGTTGACAGCCCCTCCGGGAAGACCCGCCTCCATAATCACCTCTCCCAGGAGGAGAGCAGTCAATGGAGTCTGCGGAGCTGGCTTGATGAGAATGGCGTTGCCGGCGGCTAAAGCGGGGGCTATCTTGTGAGCCACCAAATTGAGAGGAAAATTAAATGGGGTAATTCCGAGGATGGGACCGATAGGAAAGCGGCGCGTCAGCCCCCAGTGGGCCTCCGTAGCAGGAGTCCAATCCAGCGGGAGCACTTCTCCAGCGATGCGCTTGGCTTCCTCCGCCGCAATGCTGAACGTGTGGACAGCTCGTGATACCTCGCGCCTGGCATCCGTGATCGGCTTGCCCCCCTCGGCCATGATGGTGCGGGCAATCTCCTCGGCACGGGCATCCAGGAGAACACTGACTTTCTGCAGCAGTGATGATCGGAGATGACCGGGGAAGTCCCGCATCACGCGAGCCCCTTCGAGCGTCGACTGTACCGCGACTTCCACATCGCCGGACCCGGCCTGGCACACTTCCGCAACGACATCACCGTTGAACGGATTCAGGATCTTTGTGGTCGTTGCAGTCTGCTGCCATCGACCGGCAGTGAGAAATGGTCGGCCTGTCGCCACCGGCACGTCTCCAGCTCGGAGTGATTATGGCGCGCTTTCGATAGGTGATACCGTCGAAGGCGTCGGATGAGCAGATTCTGCAGCGTGTTGCTCCGCTTGAGCCCGGGCAATGAGGTCGTCCGTCCCCCAATCGCGGATGGCGTCCAAGGTAAACGGCTCATACGTCGATACCCCGTGGCAGGTCGGGCAATCTGGCATGGGAACCTTTCGATAGAACACCTCAGTGAGACATGACATGCATACCCACAGATCCGGTTCGCCTTGCTTTGCGGAGACATCCCAAAACGCTTGTTTCGAACTCATCGTGATTACCTCTTTGCTCGTTAATCGTCCTTGACGTGCTGGCCTCTGCGCTTCGATTCTAGCCCCCATTCTCGCAACGAGCCTTCTTGAACAATGAGGGCTAGGGCTTTCGCTTTTCGCTGGTTGGAGCGCTGTCCTCCAGGAGCCGATCGATCTCCTCAGCAAACGATTCGAACGGGAATGCGCCGGGAATCGCGACCGCCGGATCCTTCACGGTTGGCTGCTGCGCGGTTCGCATCAATACAAAGCCGGGCGTACCGCGAAACCCCCATGAGTTCGCCTCCTCGCGATCCTGAAAAATCGCCTGAACGTGACGGCCATCTCGGACGCATTGCGAGAATATGGTGTGATTCAATCCCAGTGTTTTGGCATGTTGTAGGAGAGTATTCGTATCCAACCGGCCATGCTCAGAGAACAATCGGTCGTGCATCGGCCAGTACGAGCCTTGATCACCCGAACAACGAGCTGCCACGGCCGCGGCCAGCCCCGGCCCCTGATCCGCCCGCGGATAGTCTTTGTATAAGAACCGGACCTTTCCCGTATCCACATAGCGAGCTTGTAGCCTCGGCCAGGTTTCCTTGAAAAATTTGATGCAGTATCCGCACGTGAAGTCAGAATATTCGATGAGCGTGACCGGCGCATTCAGATCGCCGCGAATTCGTGTGTCGATGGTGGCCGACGAATCGGCCGCGTCGACTTGGCTGCTGAGGGCCAGAAGAAGGCAGGCCGACAGAACGCCACGAAGAGTACCGCCTGAAATGGTCGCCATGTCTTGTTACTTTTTGACCTTGCTCCGCTCAAGAAGGCCCATCATCAAGAGCGGCCAGACGACCGTCGCGTCACTAAGGACTTCCGCGAAGCGTCCGCCCTCGGTAGGAGGCACGAATTTACCCCACGAAATGCCTTCCTGGTATGTACACCCGCTCAATCCCCCCCAATAATCGGGTTCGGGACAGATGCGCACGCCATAGTGAAACCGCGGGGGTCTGACATTCAAGCCGAGCCGACTATTTCCAATCTCGATGTACGGTCCGACCTGCTGAGCCCAGTTACGGGGAACGCCGCCGCCAATCGTGAGAATCCCGAGACGCTCCGCCGGAAGAATGTCTTGCGTGTAGGCGTTGAGATCCAAGTACGGGTTGAATGTGGGACAGTTCCGGTGGAGCGCACGCAACACAGCGAGGTCACCCTCGCCATTGGCCTGCCTTCGTGCGAAATTGATATTTTTCCCCATGGCCCACGTCCCGACATCAAGCCCCATCTCTGAGTCGGTAAACGCCGGGATATACACGGGGACATTCTTGAGATACGCACTCTTGAGAATGCCCGTCCCTTCATAGTCATCCGCGAGCGTTTTGCCCAACTCCCGCGTGAGCATCGATGAAGAGAGGGATCGATCAGTATCGAGCCGCTTCAAGGTCTCTGAAACAACATACTCGACATAATTGAGGTTCGACTCCATTTCGAGGGTGTCGTAGACGCGATTGTAACCCTTCAGGAACAATTCCTCGTCGCTGGTGCCGGCCGGGTGCCGATAATGAACCTTCCCGACAGACTCACTCAAGCCATGCGCGATCAATGCGCCGGTGGATACAATCACATGCACCATTCCGTGATCGATCATCGTGCTGATGATCTTCCCCATTTTTGCAATGGTCATTGCACCGGACAGCGTGAGGACGACTTTGCAATCCTGGTCTTCGACCATCGCGACCAAGGTCTCGAAGGCTTCACCCAAACGTCGCCCTCCGAACGCGGTCTTGCGCATCGCGGACAGGAGGTCCCCGAACGTATGGATCCTCTCCGGATCGAGAGGCTCCAACGCCTCTAACCCGTCTTTCGCGCCATCGTGAAATTGTCGTTCCTTCATGCTGATGATCCAGCCGACCCATCAAGGTCGTATGAGTTGTTCCTTTTTATACACAACCTAGCTGGCAAGGGTCAATTCAATGAAAAGATGGAACAGTCCACAGACCGCCTATTCGGATGTGACACATGGTATACAATGGATGAACGTGAAGACAATCGAAACCGAGCAATGGACAGTCCATCGATTGGCGAACACGGTGACGCACTCATAGGATCTCGCATCAATACTCCGACGAGAGACGTGCGCGAGGGCAGGTGGCCCACAGATCTCATACCAGATACACGAGCAATCATGCTGACGAGAGAGGAAACGACCATGAAGGGATATATCACTCAGATCGAAGACGCGACTGTGATGAACTCGAAATATCGACAGGTCCTATTTACGGCCACGCATAGCCAACTGGTCCTGATGAGTTTGAAGCCTGGCGAAGAAATCGGCGAGGAGGTGCATGAACTTGATCAATTCATTCGCTTTGAAGCGGGTGAGGGAAAGGTCGTGTTGGATGGGCAGGAGCATTCTGTGCGTGACGGCTTCGCAGTGGTGATTCCAGCAGGTACGCGTCACAACGTATTGAACACCTCATCGAGCAGCGCGCTCAAACTCTATAGCGTGTACAGCCCGCCGGAACACAAAGACGGTACCGTTCACGTGACCAAAAAAGAAGCGGATGCCGATCCCGATCACCACTTCGACGGCCGGTCATCGCTCGATGGCAAATCATCCTGAGAAACGCTTGTGCGTGACGGTCTGTGGGGACTCATAGGCCATCCATCGCTTCGCAATCATGTGTTTCTAGCTTTGATGGGCTGTGACAATTCTCTTGATCTCGTCGTAAAGCGACTTCACAATACCAGTGAGCGCCTGCCCTCTCCTCTGTCATGGAGCGGGCATCTGATTGTGAGCAGACCTGTGGAACCACAGCGAGGTAGGCATATGATGAGGAGAGTATTGTTGATCGTTGCTGGAATTGTAACTCTCACCGGTTCAGTCGGCTGGGCGCAGTCCGTATCCGGAGTTCGAGCCTTTGGTGGAGGTGTGGCCCCATTGTTTAGCCTGGTAGGTCCGGGGAACCTCTATCTCGATGCACAGGGCACACAGGGCTACATCTACAATTTCGGGAACAACTTCCAATCCTACAACTTCAACGATCCGAGCTCGGGACAGGCATGGAGCGGCGCCATGACGACGCTGGGGCCACAACTTACCATTGGGCTCATCCAGGGCGCCAACCAGGTCGGCTCGGGGCTCATACTACCGCCTGCCCCCCGCCAACCTTCAACGTTGCCGCCGATTCAATCCACTATACTGGACGAAATTCCCTGACCGCGCCTCATCGTGTGAATGTCGGACCGGCCAATGTTGGCAGAAGATATCTTCATGGCCATCAGCTTCCTGGTCATGATGGCCCTTCCCCAGCACGCAATGTGGTTCCTAAAGCAACCGCTGATTTTCACACGAAGCACTGTACGAGGAGAGTGGCGGCCGAAGAGGCGGCTCAATTGGGCCCAGCGCTTGGTCATCGTGCCTGTGGTGCTAAGGATGGAGGCCCGGCGACTTTTTCAATTGTACGGCAGCGTAAAATAGAAATGACTCCCTTTTCCTGACGCACTCTCCACAGCAATGGTTCCCCCATGCAACTCAACGAGTCCTCTGGTAATAGCCAGCCCCAAGCCGGCACCCGCCACGTGCTCCGAGGATGATTGCACCCGATAGAATTTGTCGAAAATCTTCAGCAAATGCTCTTCGGAGATGCCACAACCTGTATCAGATACACCTACTTTGATGTACCGACTATCCAGGATCTGCGCCCCGATCTGCACCCGTCCACCTGTTGGCGTGAACTTGATTGCATTGTCCAGCAAATTGGCGAGTACTTCATACAATTTGTCCCGATCAGCATGAACCGTCGGCATTCCCTCCGTAGGAGTCACTTCCATCGAAATGGATTTCAGCTGTGCAAGAGGCTGGAACCCTTCCAGGAGATCAGCAAATATCTCGTGGAGGGACATAGATCTGCGAAGGAGCTCCATTTTCCCCGCTTCAATCTTGGACAGATCGAGCACTTCATTGAGGATTCGTGTCAATCGCTCTGCGTTGAGTAGGATTCGGGAGAGATAGTGGGTTTGCTTATCATTCAGAGGGCCGGTCAGTTCCTGCAGCATGTTCTCGACTAAGCCCTTGATCGATGTGAGTGGGGTCCGCAGTTCATGAGAGACGATTGTGACGAAGGCGCTTTTCAAACGGTCGAGCTCTTGCAGTTGCTCAACAGCGACTTGGAGGGTGTTGGTACGGTCTTGGATCCGCCGTTCTAAGGTTTGGTTCAGTTGATCAAGCGCCTGCTCCCCGCGTTTCTGTTCGGACACACCGACTGTGAGAGCCAATGCTGTGACGGCGATGACTGCCATGAAGGCTTGTAACATCAGCAAGCTTTCATTCGGGCTGCCGCGGGCAAAGGGCCCGAATCCCCGCAACGTTCCCCAAATTGCTATTCCGACGCAGAGGAGGATGGCCGTTGCCGTCGCCCGTGAACCGAGTCTCACCGCGGTCCATATCAGAATTGAGAGCATGAGGAAACCAAGCGGGTAGTTAGGGGCAGTCATCGCCTGGCCGCTATGGAATACCATCACCGTAATCAGACAGAGCAACGTGAGCGATACACCCATTTCAAGTAAGTGATGCCGACTCCATTTGACCGCATATTCCGTCACCCATAGAACGATAGCCGGCGTGACGATCAGAGCGCCTACGGCATCACCCAGCCACCAGGTCATCCAAATCGCATTGTACGCCTCCCACTCTGCATAACCAGCCAGGGAAAGACTTGTGACACCCAATGTCGCGCTCACGGTAGTGCTGAGCAAAGCAGCCAGGAGTACAAACTTCAGAGTATCGTGTTGCCGCGTGAACACCTCTTGGCCCCCGGCGAAATGGTTGACGAGGAATGCGCCCAAAAGCCCTTCCAATGTATTGCCGGTCGCGATTCCGAGAGAGGTCGCAATCGAACCGGCGGTTGTCATATTGACGGCGA